>Ga0153915_10000741_pt1 | contig 30042 bp, 27 predicted proteins | sample Opewatmetagenome_2_FD_107003 | JGI IMG/M metagenome (GOLD analysis project Ga0153915, IMG submission 107003) | Freshwater wetland microbial communities from Ohio, USA - Open water 3 Core 3 Depth 3 metaG | ecosystem: Environmental > Aquatic > Freshwater > Wetlands | place: USA: Ohio, Lake Erie...
TTCGCCAGAAATGGGAGTCATCCAGGCCTAGGACCGCGCAGATCAGAACTTTGGTGACCACTCGATGGGAAACGATCAGGATCGTCTTCTGCGGATTTTCCTGGACCACCCGCATGCATCCTTGCCAAGCCCGGGCTCTCACTTGGGCCAGGTTCTCTCCCCCCGGAAAAGTGATCGCTTGGGGCCGCTCCCGCCAAAGCCGGTAGAGTTCGAAATATTTTTCTTTTACTTCTTTCAAGGGCAGCCCCTGCCATTCCCCGAAGTCGATGTCGATAAAGGCTGGGGCCGGGGTCACCTGGAGGCCATGGGCTGCAGCAATGGCCTGGGCCGTTTGCGTGGCCCGGGAAAGGGGACTGCTGTGAATTACATCGATGGCCACCTCCTGAAAATAAGCCGCCAAGGCGTGGGCCTCAGCTTGGCCGGTCTCATTGAGCCGGCAATCCACCCGTCCCCGGAAGATCTCTTCCTTATTCCAATCCGTCGTTCCATGACGCACGAGGTAAACTCGGGTCATCCTCCTCATCCTTTCCAGTCGCCCTCTCCAAACTATCAAATTTGAATTATTGCTTAAGCGATGCGGCAAGTCAACCCCGTCGCGATTTGCATGTCTATCGCGGCGAGTTCCTTCTGGAAGCAAAGCATAGTTGTGAAAATGGATGAATCATCCATTGATTGGATGACATTCCTCCAGCACAATGCTATAATTTTTTATGAAGCGATCGATCTGAAATGGTACAGGAATCATGGGGCCTGGCTGCGGAGGAAAAAATGTTCCAGAAAATTCTGGTTCCCCTGGACGGTTCAAAGCTGGCCGAAAAAATTCTGCCCAGGGTGGTAAAGATGGTGGAGTTCTGCCGGGCGGAAGTTCACCTTCTGAGAGTCGTGGTGAGTTATAAGATCGACCCCCGGGAAGAGAAAAAAGATCGCGACCAGCTTATCCAAGAGGCGTGGGCCTACTTGGAGAAGATCGTCAGCCGCTTGCGGAAAAGAAAGATCAAGGCCTTTGCGGTTGTGGCTTACGGCCGAGATGCCGTGCAAATCTGCGACTATGCCAGGAAGAACAAGTTCGACCTCATCGCCATGGCCACCCATGGGAGAAGCGGCCTGAGCCGCTGGGCTCTGGGAAGTGTCGCGGACAAAGTTTTGAACTGTTCCCATGTGCCGGTCATGCTGTTCCGAGTCTCGAGCTGAAAAAAGGGAGTTTTCATGAGCAAGATCCCAGTGGTCAGCCAGGATGAATGCATCTCCTGTGCGCTTTGTGCCGAAATCTGCCCGGAGGTCTTCCGACTGAACGATAAAGACCTCTCGGAAGTGTACGACCCCCAAGGGGCTTCGGAAGAGAAGATTCAGGAAGCCATTGACAGTTGTCCGGTCCAGTGCATCCATTGGAAAGAGTGAAGTGAGAGGGCTCCCCGAATTTATAGAGCATCGTCTAGCGAACGGACTCCGCGTTCTGGTGGGCGAGGTCCATTCCCTGCCCGTTGTCTCCTATCAGGTTCACTTCGCTGCCGGATCCCGGTATGAAAGGCCAGGCATCACCGGCATTACCCATCTCTTCGAGCACATGATGTTCAAGGGAACGAAAGAGCTGGGTCCCGAAGAATTTTCCCGGATCATCCAGGCCAACGGGGGAACCCTCAACGCTTTCACGACCACAGATAACACCTCCTACTATGAAAACCTTCCAGCCGCCAAGCTCGAGCTGGCCGTGCGGCTGGAGGCGGATCGGCTGGAAAACCTCCGTCTCACTCCGGAGAGCCTTGAGCCTGAAAGAGAAGTGGTACGCAGTGAGCGCAAGCTCCGTTCCGTGAACAGTCCCTTCGGGCTCCTGATCGAGCAGCTCTTTGCCTTAGCCTACGAGCAGCACCCTTACCGGTGGCCGGTTATCGGTTGGGACCCTGACCTAAGGAATCTGACCCTGGAGGACTGCCGCGAGTACTACCGGGTTCATTATTCTCCGCCCAATGCCGTCGTGGTCGTGGTTGGGGATGTCGCCGCCGATGAGGTTTTGAGGACCGTGGAAAAATATTATGGCCATATGGCTTCCCAGCCCCTTCCGCGTCTGACCATTCCCAAGGAGAAGTCCCAGAGAGGGGAGAAGCGGGCGATCTTCAAGAAAGTCTCCCAGGTTGCTGCCTTTTTCGCGGCTTTCCACGTTCCCGGGATTACCCATCCGGACCTCATCCCCCTGCAAATCCTTTGCGCAGTCTTGTCCGCAGGTCGCTCCTCCCGTTTTTTCGAAAAATTTGAAAAGCCGGGAAAAGCGGTGGAAGTGCGAGCGGAGATGGGGTATCCTCCTTTCTTCACTATGGACCCGGGTCTTTTGCAAATTTACGCCATTGCCTCGCCTTCCATTTCCTTAGATACCCTGGAAAGGGAGGTCTGGGAGGAAGTGGAAATCCTGGGTCAGGAACTCCTCTCCCCGGAAGAACTGCTCAAGGTGAAGAAACAATCGCGCTCCTACTTTCTTCAAAGCCTGGAAACGATGTTCTTCAAGGGGCTACTGGCCGGACTCTATCAGGTGCGAGCCGGGGATTTTCGCCTTCTCCATACCATCCTTCCCAGTTATGAAGCCGTGAATCCGGATGACGTAACCAGGGTTGCCCGGAAATACTTACGCCCCGAAAACCGGACGGTGGTTTCCCTGCAGCCGGTAAGCCAAAGAGAGCACGAAGAATTGGGAGAGGTGGAATGAGCGCCGGGGCTAAATCCTGGGCTTTCTCACTTCCGACAATTGCCTCTTTGATCATCAAGAGTGGTCTGAAGGTTTACGCCGTCCAGCGGCCGGAGCTTCCCTTGCTCAGCCTCCACCTGATCATTCCCTGCGGCGCCGAGGCTGACCCTCCCGGAAAAGCGGGCCTGTCCAACCTTTTAGCAGAGATGCTGACCCTGGGTACGAAAAAAAGATCCGCCAGCCAGTTGGCTGCGGAAGTAGATGGATTGGGAGCCACCCTGTCCGCCTCCTCCGTGTGGAACTCCACTTCTTTGCATATCTTTGGCCTGAGCGAGGACTTTGAACATCTGATGAACCTCCTCCTGGAAATCTATTTCCAACCGGCCTTCCCTCCGGAAGAGTTCGAGCAGTTAAAACAACGCCGTATCGCCGCTTTGGTGCAACAGAAGGATGAATCCCAGATCATCGCCGACGAGCGGTTCCAGGAAATCCTTTTCCGGGAAACTCCTTATGATCATCCCGTTTACGGGACTCTGGATTCCCTCCCGCCGCTTCTCTGCGAGGAATGCCGAGAGTTCTACCAGCGGTACATTTTGCCGGCAGGAAGCTTTTTGGTGGTAGTCGGCGATTTGCAGGCCGAACCCTGCTTCCGCTGGGTGGAAGCGAATTTCCCCTCCGGGATTCAGGGCCAGAGCTTGGGGGCAGGGGAATTCTCCGCCCCTTCTCGTTCCGGGGTCAGGAGTATCTTAATTGACCGTCCAGATTTGACCCAGAGCCAGATTCGCCTGGGGCATATCGGGATTCCTCATGCTCATCCGGATTACCTTCCCTTCGAAGTCATGAACTATATCCTGGGAGCGGGGGGTTTCTCCTCCCGTTTGATGCAGAAGATCCGCTCGGAACTGGGTTATACCTATGGCATTCGCGGGTCCCTGGAGCCGCGGAAGCACGCCGGGCCATTCACCATCTCCACCTTCACTCCCACGGAGACCACCTACTCGTGCGTGCAAGAAATTTTTTCAGTTATCCGTTCCTTTATGACCCACGGGGCCACGCATCAGGAAAGGGAGGAAGCCATTCACTTCCTCACCGGAAGCTACCCGATGAAGTTTGAGACCCTCTCTCAGGTTGCTCAAAGAATCCTACAAGTGGAGCTTCATGGACTGGGCTTGGAATATCTGACGATTTACCCGGATCGAGTCTCGACCATCACCCTTGAAGAGATGGCCCGTTCAGCCCGTATGCACCTTCATCCGGAAGAGATGCTGATTGTTGTTGTAGGCCGAGCCGAAAAGTTCCGCCGGCAATTCGAGCAATTGGGTCCGGTGGAAATGATGGCGTGAACCCGAAGTTCACGCCCGGAAAAAATAAATAAAAGGAGGGGAGCAGAATGGCAGTCAAGAAAGCGGTGGTGAAGAAGAAGCCGGTGAAGAAAGCGATGGCCAAGGGAAAAACAAAAGCCGGCGATGCCTACGTCTGCGGTGTGTGCGGCCTAGCGGTCACCGTGGATGAAGACTGCGGGTGTGTCGATGCCTGCGACATCATTTGCTGCGAAAAACCCATGAAAAAGAAACGCTCGAAGAAGTAACTCAGGTTTCCCGCTCCCCGGAAGTTTTTCCGCGATCCTTTCCGGGGAGCAGGTTGTCTTTCCGGATTTGATCTCTGACTTTCCTCTTTAATTCTAAACTCTCTCTATACACATCCCGCTTGGAAACCCCCAGCTCATCCGCTACCCGATCAATCGCCGCCTTCATGGATAAGCCCAGTTCGCGGTAGTAAAGCTCCAGCGCTTCGGCAATGGCCGTCCCATCGACCCTTGCCGGAAGAATGCCCCCCTCCATGACTATGGAGACCTCTCCCTTAATCTCTTCCTCCCCGAGTTCCTTTAACACTTCCGAGACCGTCCCCCGGTAAACCTCCTCGTAAACCTTGGTCATTTCCCGGGCTACCATCACCTGCCGTTCTCCCATAATCCGAAAGGCATCTTCCAGGAAGGAGCGCAGGCGTTTGGGAGATTCGTAGATGATGAGCGTCTCCGGCCGATCCTTCAGGGACAGCAAAAATTTCTGTCTGGCCGAGGGCTTCGAGGGCAGAAACCCATAAAAAAGAAAACTTTCGGTGGGCAGACCCGATACGCTCAAGGCGGCCACCAAAGCCGAGGGGCCGGGAATGGGCACTAGGGGGATGGATTCCTGAACCGCTCTCTTCACTAAATCTTCACCGGGGTCTGAGATTCCCGGAGTGCCAGCATCCGTGACCAGGGCCACATTCGTTCCTGTTCGAAGTTCTTCCAGCAGGGACTCCTCCCGCATTCTCCGGTTGTGCTCATGGTAGCTGAGCAATGGTTTGTGAATTCCGTAGTGGCTGAGGAGTTTCCGCGTGCGCCGGGTGTCCTCAGCGGCAATCAGGTCCACCTCCTTGAGGACCCTCAGGGCCCGGAGGGTAATGTCCTCCAGGTTCCCGATGGGCGTGGAGACGATGTACAGAATGCCCGAGGATTTTTCTTGGGATTTCACGGAAGCCTCTCCCGAATTGGCTGCTCCTGAATTTAAAATAGCATATTTCCCAGCCCAGAGCACGCAGAGAAGAAAGCTTCCGAGGTCGCCGGCTCTTTAGGCGAAGCGAATTGACATGGACGGTCCGCTTTGTTAATATTTTTTTGCCTCTATCCCCGAATCATAGGAGTTGGAGCCCATGGAAAGAGATACCGCCCAGGTAAAGGTTAAGACCATCCCCCCCGGCCCTAACGCCCGCAAGTGGGCCGAGTTTCATCGCCGCTACGCAGCTCGCTCCACCTACCATGAAGGGTTCATCTGGGACCGCTCCAAACCAGCCATCGGGCCATACTGCGTGGATGTGGACGGAAACGTGATCTTGGATTTTGTTTCTCACGTGGGAAGCTCAGCCCTGGGCTACAATCATCCGGCCTTGGTACGCACGGCCGCCAAGCTGCAGAGCATCGACCCCGACCGTTACGCGGGATGCGACTTCATCGGAGCCTGGGGAGAAAACCCGGAGAAATCCGAGATTCCCACGCCCTCCCACCTTCATTACAAGCTCATGGAAATCACCTCCCAGTTCGGGTTTGGCTCAGCTTTTTTCACCAACTCCGGGGCCGAGGCCGTAGAGAACGCCATGAAGATTTGCTATGACCACAAAAAGAATTATGGGTACGGCATCTGCTTCTACGGGGCTTTCCATGGACGCACTTTGGGCGCCCTCTCGCTCAACCGGAGCAAGAAGATCCAGCGCGATTGGTTTCCCCAGATTCCCAACATCGTGGACTTCCCTTATTGCACCTGTCGAAATCATCCCTGCAACTGCGGCTGGGTGGTCTGCTGTACGGGAAAGGAAGGGTTACGCAGCCGACTGGATCATTATTTAGACCCGGATATCGGGCTGGTGGACCCGGGAGAAGTAGCCTTTATCATCCTGGAGCCGATCCAAGGGGAGGGTGGCTACAACGTTCCCAGCATAGAGTTTATGAAAGAGGTGGAGCGCCTGGCCAAGAAATATTCTATTCCCCTAATCTCTGACGAGGTGCAGGCTGGATTGGGGAGAACCGGAAAATGGTGGGCCATCGAGCACTTCGGCATTAGGCCGGACATCATCACCGTTGCCAAACCTCTTCGGGTGGGGGCAACTCTGGGCAGGACGGAGCTCTTTCCCCAGCAGGAGTACCGAATCTCCAGTACCTGGGGGGAGGGGAATGCTTTGAGTTCAGCCATCGGCTACACAATCATTGAGGTTATTGAGCAGGAAAATCTGCTGGATAACGCCAGCCGGCAGGGAAATTATTTTTTAGGCCAACTAAGGGGGCTGCAAAAGAAGTACTCCTTCATTTCAGACGTGCGGGGAATCGGTCTCATGGATGCCATCGAAATCGATTCCCGGGAGAGGCGAGACGGGATTGTCCGCAGAGCATTCGATCGGGGCCTTTTACTCCTGGGCTGTGGCTATAAAGTCATCCGCTTTCTCCCGCCTTTGGATGTGCGCCAGAAGGAGATCGATGGTGCCCTAGAAATTTTGGAGCAAGCCCTTAAAGAATCCTGAGCGCTGGCCTTCCATAGGTCACTCTCTTCCCCTAGGGTCGGTTCCCCTCCCTTCGTTCTGGCCCTCCGAGTTATGGGATTCCCTTCGGGACCTCTTTTAGGATATAATAATTTAAAAGGAAAGGAGATAAAGCGATTGGGGGGGAGAATTTTAAGATGGACTTCCCTGCTGGGGGGTGTAGGCGTTTCCCTGGTTTTGATGGGCCAAGCGGGAAAATCCTCAGCCGACACCTTTTGGCAAAAAATCGATGAGGGCCTCGAGGTCAGGTCCATGCAACTCAACGGCCACCCCTACCAAACGATCATCCGGCTCCAGGCTCTGAAGGTTGATGTGGAGAGGTTCCAAGTGAGGGTGATCGACTGCCGGGCCTATGGGGTGGACAGGATGGAGATCAAGGCCTTAGCCAGACGTGCCCAGGCCCTGGCGGCGATCAACGGTGGATTCTTTCTTCCGAATTACCGGCCTCTCGGCATTCTGATCGTTGACGGCCACGAGGCCAACCCCTTGCGGAAAGCGGATTGGGGAATTTTTTTGATCCAAGACAACCGCCCCCGGATTATTCATACGAGTGAGTTCCAGAATGAAGGAACCATCTCTCAGGCGCTTCAGGTCGGGCCCAGGCTGGTGGTCAGCGGAAAGGAAAAGGTCATGAAAAAGCAGGTATCCAGGCGTTCCGCCCTGGGCATCACGTTCAACAATCAGGTTATTCTGCTGAACACCGAGGATACCGAGGCGTACTTTCAGGACCTGGCCAGGATTTTTCGCCTTCCGGCATCCGAGGGCGGGCTGGAGTGCCAAGATGCTTTGGCCCTAGACGGTGGAGGTTCGGCCCAGATGTACGGAGAATATAAGTCCTTGAAAATTGACATTCCCGGGCAATGGGCCATTCCCAACGGGATTGGGGTGTTTAAAAAACAGCCTTAGCCCCGTCACCTTCCCCAATGCCTTTCCAGCCATTTCCGATAATTCTTATGCCGAAGAGCTTCAAGAAGCTAGGATGTGGTATAATCCTGAATAAGAATTGAGGATTCAGGGGGCCAAGTACATATCTATTGCACTCTGCCTTTGAATCTATTTTCTTAAACCCTTTGAATTTTTTTAAAACGATGAACAATTCCAATTCAAGTAATTCCAAGGAGAAAAGGAGAGTACGCTGGAATGCCCTGATTTTGGTCTTTCTCTTAATCGTCCTGCTCGTCATCGGGGCAGGGACAGCCTTCTACTTCGTCTTAGTCTTCGATCTACCCAGGTTAGCCACGCTGAAAGATTATCAGCCCCCCATCGTCTCCGAAGTCTATGCTGAGGATGACGTCTTGATTGGTGAATTCTTTTTGGAACGGCGGACCGTCCTTCCTCTGTCCCAGATGCCCCGATTATTGATCAAAGCCTTCGTGGCTGCGGAGGATGCTCGTTTTTTTGAACACTGGGGTATTGATTACTGGAGGGTATTGGGAGCAGCGTTCCGCAATATCGAGGCCTTTGACGTGGTGCAGGGGGGGAGCACGATCACCCAGCAAATCGCCAAATCCTTCTTCCTCACCCCCGAGCGGAGCTTTACCCGCAAGATCAAAGAGGCCATTTTGGCCCAGCGCATCGAGCACTACCTGACCAAGAATGAGATCCTTTACCTGTACCTAAATCAAATATACCTCGGGGAAGGGGCCTTCGGGGTGGGGGCCGCGGCCAAGACCTATTTTGGGAAGCCCGTGCAAAATCTGACCTTGGCCGAGTGTGCGATACTCGCCGGTCTCCCTCCGGCCCCAAACAATCTATCTCCTTTGCGTCATCCCAAGAAGGCCCGCGATCGCCAGGTATATGTGCTCAACCGGATGGTCGAGCGCAAAATGATCACCCTGGAACAAGCCAAAAAAGCCGGGGCCGAGGAAATCAGACTACGGCCCAGGGGGTCCAAGGGTTACAATGAGGCTCCTTACGTCCTGGAACAGGTGCGCATGTATGTTGAGGAGAAGTACGGCAAGGACAGGCTGTATAGAGGAGGCCTGAAGATCTACACCACCCTCAACGCCAGGTTGCAGCAAGCCGCGCAAAAAGCAGTGCTGAAAGGGCTGGAGGATTTTGAGGCTCGGGAAGGCAAGGGAAAAGGTCCGGACCAGGTGCAGGGAGCTCTCGTGGCTCTTGACGCCCAGACGGGATATATCCTGGCTATGGTTGGAGGACGAGATTTCTCATCGAGTCAGTTTAACCGGGCCACTCAGGCCCGGAGACAAGCCGGGTCGGCTTTCAAGCCCATTGTCTATGCCGCCGCTTTGGACAAAGGGTTCACCCCGGCCACGATCATCGTGGATGAACCCTTCTCCTACATCGACGTCCCCGGAAAAGAACCCTGGGAGCCCCAGAATTTCGACCGGGAATTCTGGGGGCCGATCACCTTCCGCAAGGCCCTGACCTTCTCCCGAAACGTGGTCACGGTGAAGATTGCTCAGGCCATCGGCGTGGATTATCTAATCGAATACTCCAAAAATTTAGGAATCCATTCCAAACTGGAGCCCAATCTCTCGCTGGCTTTGGGGTCCGCAAACGTTACCCTTCTGGAGCTGACCAAGGCTTTCGGGGTCTTCGCGGCTCAGGGTTACCGGGCCGAGCCCTTCCTGATCACCCGGATTTTGGACAAGGACGGCAACCTTCTGGAAGAAGTGGAACCCTCCGCCGTGGAAATCATCAGCCCGCAAACTTCCTATCTGATCACCAGTTTAATGCAGAGCGTGATCCAGGAAGGAACCGGCCAAAAAGCCCAGGCATTGGGTCGGCCCGCGGCCGGAAAGACGGGAACGACCAACGACACCCGCGATGCCTGGTTTATTGGCTTCACCCCCCAGCGGCTGGTTGCCGGAGCCTGGATAGGGTATGATATTGAGAAGCCTCTAGGGACCCACGAGACCGGGGCTGTTGCCGCTCTGCCTATCTGGTTGGAATTTATGAAGCAAGCCGTCGCCGGAGAACCGATAGAAAATTTTCTCGTCCCCGAGGGCATCGTGTTCGTCAAGGTCGACGCGGCCAATGGCGAGCCTTTCGGGCCAGCGCATCCGCCGAAATCCGTCAAAGTTCTTTCCGAATGCTTTAAAGAGGGAACAGCGCCCCCGGTCAATTAGAATCGGAGACGCGGTGACGTGGAGACAGGAAATTTCCAATCACCTTATCTCCCCCTCTCGCTTTCTGCCCATCCCCAATTCTATCCTTTAACCACTCCCCACGGACGGAGCTTGGCCACCCTCCGGGAAATCCCGGCCCGGTGGACCACCTCTACCACCTGGCTAACATCCTTATAAGCTTCAGGGGCTTCTTCCGCCAGAGTTTCCCGGCTTGCGGCCATGACAAAGATCCCGCGGTCCTCCAGTTCGCGATGGAGCGACCTCCCTTTACTCGCCTTCTTCGCCTGCGTCCGGCTTTGCACCCGGCCGGCGCCATGGCAGGTGCTGCCGAAGGTTTCCTGCATGGCTCCTTCTGTGCCCCGGAGTACAAAGGAGTACCGCCCCATGTCGCCGGGAATGAGGACCGGCTGGCCCACACTGCGGTAGGCTTCAGGCACAGCGGGATGGCCCGGGGGGAAAGCTCGAGTGGCTCCTTTGCGATGGACGCAGACTTCCCGGAGCTCTCCTTCCACGGCGTGAAATTCGCGCTTGGCGATGTTGTGGCAAACGTCGTAAACCAAACGCATGCCCAGCTCTTTGGGACCCATCTGAAGGAAACGTTCGAAGACCTCGCGCGTCCAGTGCATAAGCATCTGCCGGTTGGCCCAGGCGTAATTGGCGGCGCAGGCCATTCCGGAGAAATAATCTTGACCGGTTGATGACCGGATGAAGTCGCAGGCCAGCTGCCGGTCCGGAAGTTCCAGGCCTAACTGGCGGACCCGTTCGCCCATCTTCTTCAGGAAGTCATCGCAGACCTGGTAGCCCAACCCGCGAGACCCAGAGTGAATCAGGACAGTGACTTGATCTTTCTGGAGGCCGAAGATGGAGGCCACTTCCGGATCATAAATCTCTTCCACGAAGCCGACTTCTAAAAAATGATTTCCTGACCCGAGGGTACCCAGCTGGGGCATTCCCCGCTCCAGTGCTCTTTCGCTGATCACTCCTGGGTCGGCTCCCTCCATGCACCCTCGGTCTTCCGTGAAGTCGACGTCTTCCGGCCATCCATAACCGTTCTTCACTGCCCATGCCGATCCCTGTTTGAGGACCTGGCGCAATTCCTGGGTGGAGAGGCGCAGCGCCCCCTTGGACCCGACCCCCGAGGGAATGTTTTGGTAGAGGGCATTCACCAGGCCCCTGATTTTTTCCCTCAGGCCCTGAGTCGAGAGGTTCGTCCCCAGCAGCCGGGTGCCACAATTAATGTCATACCCCACACCGCCGGGAGAAATGACCCCTTCTCGCCAGTCGAATGCCGCGACGCCGCCGATGGGAAAGCCATAGCCCCAGTGGATGTCGGGCATGGCCAAAGAATACTTCTGAATTCCCGGAAGATGCGCCACGTTGGCCACCTGCTTCGGGCTTTCATCCTCGTGAATGTCCTTGAGCAGGCGTTCGTCGGCATAGATTATCCCATCGACCCGCATCTTCCCGGTGCGGGGAATGCGCCAGCGATACTCATCGATTTTTTCCAGATGAATTTTCTCCTGCCCACTCATGCACACCTCCCTCATCTTTTAAATATCAAAAATGACTCTCGCTTCCCATCTCCCATCTTTCTCCTTGACCTCCACCTGATGGTAGGTAACGGCCTTGACCTCTGCCTTCAACTTGTGACGGGAGGGGTCGAAAGTTTCCCCGTGAGCCTCCGCCTGCAAGGAGGTCTGATTCAGGTGGGAAAAGGAAAAATCTTTGAAAAGGTACCCCCGGGTCTCGCTGAGGAACAGGAGCTCGCTCAGCCAGCGGACCAGGAGTTCTTCCGGGTCGACCGCTTCCACCTGGATTTTGTAAGAAAGGCTCTCCCTAACGTTATCCAAATTCGTCAGAAAATCGAAAAGGGCGTAAGCGGCGTTGGCAAAGACCTCTTCATACGTCCGGCCAAAAACCCGAATCCCCAGGTCTGCGGTATGTTCAAAGGTCTCGTACCTTTTCATCCAGTTCAGGGAGGAAAATTTCATTTGGGGCTAACAGATGGGTATATTATAATCCTTCCTGGTTGTACGGAAGCAAGGAATTATTGCCAGATTTTCCAAGGTACCCCATTGCGGGATGCCGGATGGAGCCGGAGTAAGGATGAAGCCGCTCTGCAGCCCGAAATCCGAATTCCGAAATCCCCCCTCAGGGGTTCCCTCTTCTATGCTCCTGGGAATCTTCCTCATCTCTGCCGCCACCCTCACGCTGGAGATATCCCTGACCCGCCTCCTCTCCGTAGCCCAGGGGCATCATTTTGCTTTCCTGGTGGTGAGCATGGCTCTGTTGGGTTACGGGGCCAGCGGCTCTTTTCTTTCTTCTTTTCCTTTCTTCATGCGCAGGGAGACATCTCGGACCCTGATCCAGGCCTCCTCGCTCTTCTCGTGCTGCGCGCTCTTCGCGTACTTTCTCGGCAACCTCATTCCCTTCGACCTGGCCCGCATATCCTGGGACCCCTGGCAGATCTTTAATCTTTTCCTGTATTATTTGGCTTTTTCCATTCCGTTTTTTTTCTCGGGCCTGGCCATCTCTACAGCCCTGGTCCGATGGAGTGGACTCTCGGGAAAACTCTACTTCTCCGACCTGACCGGCGCAGCCCTGGGATGCCTTCTGGTCCTCATCCTCTTCGGGATCTTCGGAGGGCCGGGCACTCTATTGTTTTCGTGCCTCTTAGGGGGCTTGGCGGCGATGGCTTTCGCCTGGGCAAGCAAGCCGGTATCGATCTTTCGCTGGTCCTGGGTCTGCTTTCTTACAATCCTCCTCTTCTGGCAGCCCTCCTTTTTAAACCCGCGGCTCTCTCCTTATAAAGCATTGAACGCCGCTCTTCAATTCCCCGGCGCCCGTTTGTTGGAAACGCATTGGAACGTATTTTCCCGAGTTGATATTCTGGAGAGTCCGGCTGCCCGGACGGCTCCCGGATTAAGCCTGCAGTACTTGGGGCCCCTTCCACCACAATTGGGCCTCACAGTGGATGCCGAACACCTGAATCCCATCACCCGGTTTACCGGGACACCCGGAGAGAAAGATGAACTCAAATTCATCGATTTTCTCCCCTCTTCTCTTCCATATCTGATGGCCAAACCGGAACGGGTGTTAATCTTCGAGCCGATGGGCGGTCTGGAGGTACTCAATGCTCTACACCATCGGGCAAGAGAAATCGTGGCGGTCGAGGTCAACCCGACGATCGTCGAGATTCTCAGGGGAACCTATCTTGAGTATTCGGGGAGAATCTATTCCCGCCAAGGAATCCAGGTGCAGGTGGCGGATGGCAGGGGTTTTGTGCGCGGATCTCCCCCGCCCTTTGACCTGATCGTCCTTCCGCTGGTAGAAAGTTTGGGGGCTTCTTCCTCGGGACTCTCCAGCCTGCATGAAGACTACCGGCTGACCGCGGAAGCTTTTCTGGATTATTTACAGGCGCTCAAACCCGGAGGGTTCATCTCCATAGGCCTCTATCTCCTTCCTCCGCCCCGGGGGGAACTGCGCCTCGCCTCGGTAGTCAAGGAAGCCCTGGAGCGGGCCGGGAAGCGCCCTGGAGATCATCTTCTGGCCTACCGATCCTGGTCCACCTTTTCCCTGCTGGTGAAGAAAGAGTCCATCGGGCCCCAGGAAATCAAGGGCTTCAAGGATTTCTGCCGGCGCTTGCGTTTTGACCTAGTCTATTACCCGGGGATGCCTGAAGAAGAAGCAAACATCTATAACCGTTTCGCCACCCCTCTCTACTTTAGAAGCCTGCAGAGGGTACTCAGCGAGGGGGAAAAATTCTATTCCCAGTATCCTTTCGATATAAGCCCAGCCACGGATGACCGCCCTTTTTTCCATCATTATTTCAGGTGGAGCCACTTGGGTGGAATCTACCGGCTGGCTGGCGAAAAATGGCCGATTCTCATCGAAGGAGGATATCTGGTGCCGCTCGTTTTTTTCCAGGCTCTTTTGCTGAGCTTCCTTTTCATCGTCCTCCCGTTGATTTTCAGGAGGCGGAACGGGCAAAAACCCAAAATCCCCCGGAGGCAGTCGTTTCCCTGGTTAGGTTACTTTGCCGCCCTGGGTTTGGGTTTCATGTTCGTAGAGATCTCGCTGATTCAGAAGTTCATCCTTTTCCTCGGCCATCCGGTCTATTCGGTCTCTCTGGTCATCTTTTCATTGCTCATCTTCGCCGGTGTAGGAAGCCGGTTCTCCATGCGCCTCGACCCGCGCACCTCTGGAGGACTGAAACTGGTTCTTCTGTCGGCCTCAGCCGTGCTGTGCCTTTACACCTTTGCCCTGCCGCAGGTTCTGCCGTTCTTTCAGGGGAAACCGCTGTTCTTCCGGCAAATGATGACCGTCCTCCTGATCGCCCCTCCCGGCTTCTTGATGGGCATGCCTTTTCCCCTGGGCATTCGGTTGGCGGGCTCACAATGCCCATTTCTTGTCCCGTGGGCCTGGTGCGCGAATGGCTGCGCATCCGTATTGGGATCCATTCTTCCAGTGATCATAGCCTTGGCCTGGGGATTCCAGGCTGTGTTCTTCTTGGCTGCCCTTCTCTACGCCGTGAGCCTCTTGGTGGTCTGGAAATCTTGTTGAAAAGGAAATCGATTTGTGGCAAGGTTTAGAGAAAGGTTAAGTTTGGAGGGGAATTAAATTCTACGCGGAGGAGAGGAGGGCAAAGGAATGAAGGCGGTTAAGCGAGCAAAGAAAGAGGTGAAGAAAGCGGGGAAAGCGGCTAAAAAAGCAGTCCAGAAAGCGATCAAAAAGGCCGGCGGGACCCAAAAAGCATTGGGCAAGAAAAGAGCAGGGGTAAAAGCTGCCATCGGGAAGGTAGCCGGGAAGGTGAGCGCCGAGAAGGATGCCCTGATCAACAAACTGAATGAGGAATTAAACAGAAGGGAGAGAATCATCCAGGCCAGCTCAAAGACCCTGAAAGAAGCGCTCGAAAAGGCGGAAAAGGAAGTGACCGAGTTAAAGAACAAGACGAACCAAAGCATCCTCGAATTGAGGACCAAGGCGGGGGAAGAGGCCAAAAAATTCAAGGAAGAACTGGAGGTTAAAGGCCAAGCCCTTCGCGGAAAGATTACGGAACTCGAAGAATATAAGAAGGCAGCCGAAGGCAAGATTTTCGAGCTCCAGGCCAAGGCCAAGGAATTCGTAGCCAAGGTTGGGGGCGCGGAAAAAGAGCGGCCAGGGCTGGTGACTTTCAAGGGGAATCCCCTGACCCTTTTAGGACCGGAAGTAAAAATTGGGGATAAGGCCCCGGGGTTCCAGGTGGTGGGCAACGCGATGCAACCGATGAATCTGGAGTCCTTTAAGGGTAAAGTCAAGATCATTAGCGCTGTACCTTCCCTGGATACACCGGTTTGCGATATGGAAACCCGGAGGTTCAATGAAGAAGCAGGGAAGCTGCCCGAAAAGGTTGCCATCTTGACCATCAGCATGGACCTGCCCTTCGCTCAGGCGCGCTGGTGCGCGGCGGCGGGAGTGGAGAAGGTGAAAACCTTCTCGGATTATCGGGATCGCTCTTTCGGTTTGGCCTACGGCGTGTTGATCAAAGAACTGAAGCTTCTCGCGCGGACTGTATTCATTGTCGATGAGCAGGATGTCATCCGTCACGTACAGCGGGTCGCGGAAATCACCCAGGAGCCGGATTACGACCGGGTTTTGAACGCGGTTCGGGCCCTTCTGTAAAAGGGGTAAAATAAAAATTTATTCTTCCTGAGTCGCCGTAAACAGCCCGGCGAAGGGACAATCTTGTTTTTTGCGAGATTGCTTCGCCTCTCCCTGTGCACCGGACGGAGCCAAGCTTCGCTCTCCATGACCAGCCAGTCAAATATAAATCTTCTTGGAAGGTGGGGAGATAAATTCTCCCCCTTCTCCAATTCTCAAGGTCCATTGATTTCCAACGCCAAGAATTGGGTCTGTAATTTTCGGGAGAAAATTGGGGTATGAGCCTACATAGGATCTCACAGGATGCGGAAAAAGTCCTTCGTCATCATTGCGATCCCTCGCAGGCGGGACGCGCTTCGCGGGACGACGAAGCAATCTGATAATTTATTGAAATTTTTAAAAGAGAGATTGCTTCGGTACGCTCGCAATGCCCTGTCTGTGGGTTTTTCCGCAAACTGCTAATGAAATGCCAGCCAGCGGGTCAGCATTTCAATATCAATCTCACATATTGAATTTTTGGAAAGTCCGGATATTGGCAAGATAGCGAGGAATGGGACGCAGCTCAAAGACTTAATATTTCCCCCGAAATTGGCATTATTCCTTCGGCAACTTTGAGAATTTAAGAGACGTCCCGTTTTCCACTCTTCTGATCGGAATGCGGGTATGGGAAATGATTCTATGGCCTCGATTTCTTCAGAATCTCTGCTTATAGAAGAAGAAATAACCTGTCCCAGAGGAGGAAAATCTTATGATCGGTTGGAGAGCCAAGCTGGGGGTTCTCGTTCCTTCGGCCAATAGTGTACTCGAGCCCGACATGTATCGCATGGCCCCGCAGGGGGTCTCCGTTCATTTTTCCAGGGTCGTAAATTATGAAGATACTCCCGAGCAACTGGAGGCCATGATCCAATATGTTCCCCGATGCTGCGAGGAATTATCGCACGCCCGTATGGACGTTTATGCCTTTGGCTGCACGGGAGGGAGCCTCATGGGGGGGCTGGGCTATGATCAAAAGATGATCAAGATTATGCAGGAAAAAACCGGAAAGCCAGCCACCACGACCTCCACAGCCGTAATTGAAGCCTTCCGCCAAATGGGAATCGGGCGGGTTTGTGTGGTCACCCCCTATGAGGACTGGCTTAACGAGAGGCAAAAAATGTTCTTTGAAACCAGCGGCGTGCAAGTGCTGGCCATCAAAGGTCTGGGCATCCGGGACGGAGATGGAATCGCCAGGGTTTCTCCCGGGGAAATCTACCGCTTGGCCCGGGAAATCAACAAGCCGGAAGCGCAGGGGATTTTCATGAGCTGTACCAATTTCCGGGCGGCCGAGATCCTGGAAATCATCGAGAAGGATTTGGGCAAACCAGCCATATCGAGCAATCAAGCCACCCTGTGGGCCATGTTGAAGCTGGCCGGGATTAAAGGAATGGGTTCAGGGTTCGGCAGCTTATTCACCCGGCCGGGATGATTTTCTGGTAAGGCAGGCCGGGGGCAATCTTCTGGAGAGGTAGGAGGGGGTAATGGCCAAAGCCAGCGGATTAAAATGTCTTTATTGCGGAGCTCAATACGGCCTGGAACCCTTGTTCGGCGGATGCCCGAAATGTCAGACCGATAACTTTCATGCAAACCTGACCGTCGAGTATGACTACGGCCCGAAGGAGATCCGCAAGGAAAGCTTTCACAATAATCGCCCCGGCATCTGGCGGTTTTCTGACCTCTTGCCCATAGAGGACCCGGCTCATTTCGTCACCATATACGAGGGGAACACGGCGCTTGTGCCCCTCCCCCGGGTGGCGAAAGAGGCGGGGTTGCAAAAGGTCTTCGCCAAGGACGAAACCCGGAATCCCACTCTTTCCTACAAAGATCGCCTGTGCGCCGTGGCCACCGCCAAAGCCCTGGATTTTGGCGCCAGGGCTACGACCATAGCTTCCACCGGAAACCATGGGGCCTCGGTCGCCGCCTATTCTTCGCGGGCGGGATTGGATTCTTTTATTTTCACGGTTTCTTTTACTTCGCAGAACATGATCACCTTGATGGCGGTTTACGGGGCAAAACTCGTGGCCACTCCCACTTTGCGAGACCGCTGGATTCTGATGGGGGAAGGGGTGCGCCGCTATGGATGGTACCCCATGGGCAGCTTTACGATCCCTCCCACCGGCAATCCCTATGGCGTGGAGGGCTACAAGACGTTAGGCTTCGAGATTGCTGAACAGATGGATTGGCAGGTTCCAGAATATTTGATCGTTCCCACCGCCTTCGCCGAGGGGCTCTACGGGTGCTGGAAAGGATTTAAAGAGTTGCACCTATTGGGGTTGACCCGGGTCCTTCCCAGGATGGTAGCTGCGGCCCCGGCCGGGTGCGATCCCCTGCGGGAGGCCCTGGAGAAAAGCCTGGACCAGATTCCCATCCTGGCGCAGAAGAAAACCGTGGCCCTGTCGATTGGCACATTTACGACCGGGCATCAGGGTTTGGTAGCCTTGCGGGAATCCGATGGAAAAGCCGTTAGCGCCACCGACGAGGAGATCCTGGACGCCCAAAGAATTTTAGCCCGGGATGGGATATTTGCCGAGCCCGCTTCGGCGACGTCTGTGGCCGCAGCCATCAAGCTCGGGCGATCTAAAGAGATCGATCCCCAGGCCACTGTGGTTTGTATCATAACCGCCTCAGGCTTGAAAATGGTGGATGATGCCCGGCGCTATCTTCCCCCGCTGCCAATCGTTCCGCCGGATTTCGAAGAATTTCGGAAGGCGATGGAGAGAGTATACGGAGTTCAACTCGCTTAAAAGGAGGTTTTCATGCTGCTCAACAAGGAGCGGGCTTATCGGATCATGGAGAAATATGAGGTGGAGGCCATCATCGCCGCGATGCCGGAGAACGTCACGTACCTCACCGATTTCTGGAGCCTCAGCCACTGGATCCTCAAAGGGACCCCCACTTTTGCCGTCCTTCCCCGGGATCGAAAAATCGAGCCGTTTATCGCCACCCCCATCAGCGAACTCGACCAAGCTGCCATGGGGGAAGGGACTGGAGTCAAAGACTTCAGCACCTTTGGCACTTTTTATGTCGAGGTGCCGGAGGAGGCTATCCTTGCGGAGGAAGAGCGGAAGTTGAAGAATCTGCTCAACCGATCCAGGCCCCGGGTCGATGCGGTCGCTGCTTTGATTGAAAGCCTCAAAGAAAGGGGTCTGGTCAAAGGGAAAATGGCTCTGGATCAGATGAATCTGACGGCGAATCTTCACGCCGCGATCCTGAAAAACCTGCCCGGCGTGGAAGTGATCGACGGACATCCTCTGCTGCGGGAAATTCGAGCCGTGAAAACTGCCGAAGAGATCGCGCGCCTGGAAAAATCGGCAGCCATAACCGAAAAGGCATTTCTCAAAGCCCTAGAAGTCATCCGGGAGGGGGTTACGGAAATAGAAATTGCCCGGGTTTTCCATGACACACTGGCCGCTGAAGGGGCCGTTCCCGTTATCGCTTGCGTGGGAGCCGGATACCGCAGCGCTTTCCCCAACGTCATCCCCTCAACTTATCGCGTGAAAAAGGGGGACCTCATCCGCTTCGACATTGGCTGCCTGTATAAGTATTACTATTCCGACACGGCGCGGATCGCCATTCTGGGAAAACCCACCCCAAAGCAGCGCATCTATTACGATGCCATCCTTTTCGGGGAAGACCGGGCCTTTTCCTTGATCCGCCCGGGAGCCCGGGCTTCCGATATCTTTCACGAAGCCGTGAAGGCTGTGCGCGAAAAAGGAATCCCCCATTATAAGAGGGGACATGTAGGCCACGGCATCGGCATCGAGTGTTATGACATTCCGGTCCTGAATCCAGCCTCGGATCACATCCTGGAAGAAGGAATGGTGCTGAACGTGGAGACCCCCTACTATGAGCTGGGATTCGGGGGACTGCAGGTGGAGGATACTCTCGCCGTCACCCGTGATGGGTACCGCTTGCTCACCCAGTGCCAACGCAGTCTATTTGTCCTCTGAGACGCGGGAGCCGGTAACTCACTGGCCCAGGTAGGAACGGCGGACGTTTTCGTTGTTCAGGATTTCCAGCCCCGTTCCCTCCAGGCTTTTTCGCCCCAGTTCCAGAACAATGGCCTGGTGGGCGACCTGGAGGGCCTGCTTGGCATTCTGTTCGACCATGATGATCGTGTGACCCTCGGAATTGATCTTCCGGATCGTCTCAAAGACCTGGGTGACCATGATCGGCGAAAGGCCCAGGGAAGGTTCATCCAAAAGAAGGGTCATCGGGTTCAAGATCAGGGTGCTGGCCATCTCCAGGATCTGCTGCTCCCCTCCGGAGAGGTGGCCGGCCAGTTCTTTGCGCTTCAGCTTGAGGACGGGGAATCTTTCCATGAGACTTTCAACATCCTGCTGCACCCGGTTATCGCTGCGGATATAGGCCCCCATTTCCAGATTCTCCTGCACGGTCATCGCCGGGAAGTTGCACCGCCCCTGCGGAACCAAGGATATGCTTTGGCGCAGGATCTCTTCGGGCCGTTTTCCGGATATGTCCTTCCCTCGATAAGTGATGCGCCCTCTCCACAGGGAAACGAGTCCGAAAATGGTTTTCAGCAGGGTCGATTTCCCTGCCCCGTTTGCCCCGATCAGGCAGACGATCTCTCCCTCCCGGACGGAAAAAGAGACTCCCCTTAGAACTTCAATCTCCCCGTAACCGGAATGAACTTCCTCGAGCCGGAGAAAATCGGAGGAGGAATCAAATTTTTTATCCCCGGGCAGATCCATTATCTCTCCCTTGAAATAAAGCAGGCGGCAATATTAAGTTGTCATTACGAACAGGCCAACATCCCTTGGAAAATCCCCCATCCCGCCCCTTGAACCATCCCGGCGCCTTTGTCCTTAAAGTCCTTATCTCCCAAAATAGGCTTCGATCACCCGCTCATTCTGTTTGATCTCAGCCGGAGACCCTTCGGCAATCTTCTGCCCGTGGTCCAGCACGACAATTCTCTGCGCCAAGTCCATCACCACCTCCATGTTGTGCTCGACAAGAAGTATCGTTTTCCCCTGGCCATTAAGCGTTTTGATGTACTCTTTCATCTTATTGATCATCGTGGGGTTCACCGCCGCCGCTGGTTCATCGAGCAAAAGAAGGTCGGGGTTGGGCATGAGGGCGAAGATGAAGGATAAAAGCTTTCTCTGCCCATACGATAGGTTTTCTGCTGGCTCATGTTCCAGGCGGGTCAATCCCACAAATTTCAAAAGTTCCTCCGCCCTCAGGCGCGCCTGGGCCTCGCGCTGGCGGATCGAAGAGGTGCGGAAAAAACACTTCCAGAAACTCTCTTCCTGGTGCTGCTGCAAGGCCAGCATGAGGTTTTCCAGGACTGTGAGCTTGGGGAAGACCCGGATAATTTGAAAGGTCCGGGTCAAACCGCTCAGGGCAATTTGGTGAGGGGAGAGATGGGTGATGTCCCGTCCTTTGAAGAGAATATGGCCTTCCTCATGTGATAGAAATCCGGTCACACAGTTAAAAAGGGTCGTCTTCCCCGAACCGTTCGGACCGATTAAGCAAACGAGCTCCCCCGCGTGGATGGACAAGTCCACGCGGTCCACAGCCGTTACGGCAAAGAAGCGTTTGGTTAAATGCTGGATGTGCAAGATGGGAAGATGGATGGCCAAGGGGCTCTCTACTCCTTTTCAAAGGCCGAAATAATCCTTTTGGGGGTCGTCAGCCGCTGGAGGATCCGCTCAATCCCATCGGGAAAGTATAGGACCACAAAAAGCAGAATGATCCCGTAAAGAATCAGCCGCAACTGGGGAGTGATTCGTAAGAACTCTGGAAGGGCCGTAAAGAGGAACGCTCCCAGGACGATTCCCCGCAGGCTCCCTCTGCCGCCCAGGAAAACGATGATCAGAAGATTGGTGGTGTAATAGAGGCTTAATTGCTCGGGGGAAACCAGCGTATACCAGTAGGCATAATAAACGCCGATGATCCCGGCCATGGCGGCGCCGGAAATGAAGGCAATCATCTTGTATTTTAAAATATGGACTCCCGCCGAAGCCGCCAGGATCTCATCCTCCCGGATCGAACGGAAGGCCCGCCCGATGCGCGAAGTCGCCAGCGTATGGTAGAAACCCACTCCCAGGAGGACCAGGATTCCCATGAAATAATAAAATTTCGTAAGGGTATCGATCTTCCAGGAAAAAAGGTAGGGAATCGACAAGGTCGGCCTGGGAATTCCGGGAATACCCATCGGCCCCCGGGTCAGGTCGATCCAGTTGCGGGAAATGAGCTCGGCAATCAGGGCAAATCCCAGCGTCCCGATCGCGAAGGAGTGCTGCGAGAGGCGAAAAGACGGGATCCCGATCCCCAGGGCCAAAACGGCGGCCAGGATTCCTCCCAGGAGAAAACAGAGCAGGGGGGGGAAATCATAATTGACAGACAAGATTGCGGCCGTATAGGCCCCGACCCCAAAGAAAGCGGGGTGGGCCAGCGATAAAACGCCCACCTGCCCCACGCTCAAGTCGTAGCTCAGGGCGAAAATGACGTACATGCCCACCAGGATGAAGATATGGATGAAATACGGGGTCTTCACCACCAGGGGAAAAATGGCCAGGAAGGTGACCAAGCAGAACCAGAATAGAATTCGGGGAATCTTCATATACCCACTCTTTTCCCAAAGAGGCCATGGGGGCGGAAGAGAAGCACCAGGACCATCATCCCAAAGGGGAAAGCATCCCGGTAGGCTGAGTCGATATTCAAATAGTGCCCGTATCCCGCCGCCAGAGCTTCCGTAAGGCCGATGATAAAAGAAGCATAGATGGCCCCGCTGACCCGTCCAAATCCACCCATGATGACGGCGGCAAAAGCTTTCAGGGTGAGCAGAATTCCCATGGTGGGCAGAACGTTGAACAGGGGGGCAATCAGGGCCGCGGCCAGCCCGGTCAGCCCGGAGCTGATGGCAAAGGTAAGGACCGATATTTTTCGGATGTTGATCCCATAAACGGCACAGGCTTCCCGGTTTTGCGACATGGCCCGCATGGCCTTCCCCGCCTTCGTTTTCTGGATGAAAAGATGCAGGGCGATAAAGGTCAAGGCCGTTACCCCAAAAACCATCATCCGCTGGTAAGAAATATTAAAATAGGCAGTCTGAACGGTGGTCTTCGCCAGAGAAGTGGGGATGGTGATGGGCGTGGTGCCCCAGATGGCCATGGCCGAATTGATGAAGATGATGGAGGTTGCCAAGGTGGCAATAATCTGCATGTGCCAGGTTTTGTCCAGAATCGGGTGGATCACCACTCGTTCGTAGCCGATTCCAAAAAGAACCATAATGGCCGTGGCCAAAAGGATGGCCAAGGGATAGGGGACGGGGCCGTCGTAGGGATACACCATGGCAAAGGCATAGGCCCCGAGCATGAAGAACTCTCCATGGGCAAAATTGACGATCTCCACGACTCCGAAAATAAGAGCCAATCCGACTGCGACCAGCGCATACTGGGAGCCGAGGGTGAGGCCATTCAAGATCTGCTCGATAAAAATTTCCATCGGTGCCGTTCTAAATTTTTCCGCCCGGCTGGTAGGGACCGAAAAATCCTGCTTTTCCAGAGGACGGAACGAACCTAACTCTCCGCCGGAACCAAGGTTCCCCCAGAGCGAATAAAAAGTCAGGGGCTCTCCCCGAACGAGCCCCTGACCGGTGCTGCAATATTCACCATCCCCTGCGGTCTGGCGCCGGAGGATTATTTCTTTAGGCTATCATTGGTGCGTGGGGACGATTTTCAGCAATTTCACCTGGCAGTTTTGCATGACGGTAATAAACATCGAGGTATGCGCCTGGTTATATTCGTCAAACTTGATGGGGCCCATTGTTTTATCCATGTAGGCAAGCCCTTTGAGCCCCTGGCGGATGGCTTCGGGTTCGGCTTTTCCCCCCAGCTGGATCGCCTTGGCCAAAACATTCAATCCGGTGTAGCCGATTCCTCCATGGAGGTGGGGTTTCTGGCCGTACTTTTTTTCAAATTTCTGGTCGAATTCTGGGTTGGCGCCAAAAGCATTCAAGGTCGCTTCCATGATGCCATCTCCCATGGAGCAGTCATCCTGGATGGCCTTGGCAAATTCGGTGGTGACCACACTGCCGCGGGCAAAAATCTGCGGGCGGAAGCCGATTTCTTTCATCTGCCGCACCAGCACGCTGGCATCCCTTGATTCCATGATGAGCAGAAGGGCGTCAGGTCTCATCCCCTTTACCTTGGTCAGACTCGGGCGGTAATCGGACTGTCCCTGCTCAAAATATTCGGCGCTCATGAGGGTTACTCCCAGGGGCTTAAATTCCTCGGAGTACGCCTTTACGGCACCTCGACCCCAGTCATTATTGGCCGCCACCATCACGACCTTCTTCGCCTTCTCCGAGATGACCTTGGAATAGGTTTTGGCCATGATCGAATCATCCACGTTGAGGCGAAACTCCCATATGTTTCCACCTTTCCCGGACATTTGGGTAATCCGGGGGCTGGTCGCCGAAAGGGTCAGCATGGGGATCTTGGCCTCCAGGATGATGGGCATGATCGCCAGGGTGGCCGAACTGCAGGCTCCGGCAATGATCACGGACACTTTATCCAGGTCGATTAACTTCCGGGCGGCATTGACCCCTTCGGTCGGGTTGCATTGGTTGTCGGCGTAGTAAAGGGCCAGCGGGCGTCCCAGAACGCCCCCCGCGCCGTTGATCTCTTCCAGAGCCATTTCAAATCCTGGCTTTAAATCCTGGCCGATAAAACCCACGGGGCCGCTGAAGGGCTTGCAGATTCCCACCCGGATCGGATCGGCCGCATTGGCCGGGCCCAAAAAGGAAAAGCTCAGGATGGCCACAAATACCGCACCCAGAAACGTCTTTTTCATCTCTCCCTCCCATGATTGGAATTTGGGTAGATATGCTAACATACTCAGAAGGAAAATTCAAAAAAATAGGTGGTGCCGGAAGGAGAGGATCAAATGGAAGGCGGGGGCGGTTCGTGAACCGCCACTTTGGCTAGGATAGTTTCCCAGCGGAATCCTTTTCTAGGTAGATCTTAACCTGACGGTGCAGCCGCAAAGCGGACGAGGGGCATGCGGAAGAAATCGGCCCCTCCCACATCTTTCTTACCGCCTCCGCCTTCTGCGACCCGGGGACGATAGTGTAGATCTCATTTGCCGAAAGGATCGCCGGGACCGTCATGGTGAAGGCCCGGCGGGGAACGGCCTTGAGGGAGGGATATCGTGCCTTAGGGTTGGGGTGGCCTTTATAGTCCCGGTGTTGCTGGCGGACCGAACGGTCGTCGATGCGGATGATGCGGATCTTTTGGGGGTCCTTCAGGTCCGAGCCCGGCTCGCAGAAAGCAACGTGGCCGTTCTCCCCGATGCCGATACAAGCGATATCCAGACCGCCGCTCCGTCCGATATGCTCCGCATACTGGCGAGCGACCTGGGCAGAGGTCCCCTTTAAGGCCTTGAAGAAGTAGATGCACCCGGGATTTACCAGGTCAAAAAGGTTCTCTTTCAGGTAAACTTCAAAAGTATTGGGATGATAACGGGGAAGGTCCACGTAATCATCCAAATGAAAACAAACAACCCGGGACCAGTCGACGCTCCGATTTTTCGAAAGGTGGGCCAGGAATTCATTCTGAGAGGGGGCAGCCGCAAAGACCACGTTTGCTTTTCCCTTTTCTTTGATGATGCGATTCATGGCCCGGCCTACATCTCCGGCCGCCGCCTTTCCCATCTCATCGCGCGTGGGGAAAATATTCAATTCCAAAATCCGCTTAACCCGAGACTTATTCTTTTCCATTTTCCTTCCAGAATTCGAATTTCTGAAATGCCGGGATGCGGCTGAAAAAATTTTTCTCTCCTCCCGCATTCCGCAATCCGAATTCAGTATTTGGTCTCATTTCTCTTCCAGGAGCCGATAGATCTCCAGACAGAGCCGCCCGAACTCCTTTTCCGCCTTCAGTTCCATCGTCCGGGGACGGGGCAAATTGACTTGAATGGCCGCCACCATCCGGGCCGGCCTGGCGCTGAGGACGATCACCCGGTCTGCGAGAAATACCGCCTCCTGGATCCCGTGAGTGACGAAGAGGATCGTCTTTTGGGTTTCCTGCCAGATACGCAGGATTTCCAGGTTCATCTTCTCCCGGGTCAAGGCGTCCAAGGCTCCGAAGGGCTCATCCATCAGAAGAAGCTGGGGGTCGTGGATGAGCGCCCGGCTGATCGAGGCCCGCTGCTGCATTCCCCCCGAAAGCTCCCGGGGATAGCTTTTCTCAAACCCCTTCAATCCCACCAATTCCAGGAGTTTCATCGCCTTGGAGGAATAGTCCTGGCGGTTTAACCGCAGGATATCGATCGGCAGCAGGACATTATCGACGATGGACCGCCATCTCAGAAGCACGGACTTCTGGAAGACCATTCCCACTTCCCGCCGGGGGTCGAAATCCCCCTCCGTGGAGAAGATCAGGTCTCCATCGGATTTGGTGAGTAATCCGGAAATGATCTTCAGCAGGGTTGTCTTGCCGCATCCCGAGGGTCCGACCAGCGTTATGAACTCCCCCCGGTAAACATCAAAAGTAACATCCTGAAGGGCTGGGACCATTCCCCCTTGGGTCACGTAAATCTTCTTAAGGTTGCGGATACTGATAAACACTGCTCTGTCGTTCATAAAAAAATCCAGCCTTCACCGCAGAGAACGCCGAGAAAGGATAAAATCAAACCCTTAGAAAACCTCAATAATCCTCTGCGTTCTGCGGCGAAGGCCCTTATTTCAATGCAATCGGCAGCGGGATTTTGGTTAAAAACTCATTGGTATACACATCACTCGGTTTCATATCCACTTTGAGATCCCGGTATTGAGCGATGATCTTGATGGAGTCGGCCATCTTTTTGTCATCGACCCACCCAATCCCATTCTGCTTATAGCGGTTCGTCCGGAATAAGTCGATGATCAATCTCAAATTAGCCAGCATGAGATCTCTATCGATTTCCGGCCGGTGTTTGACCAGGATGTTCATCGCCTCCTCGGGGTTTTTCAGGGTAAATTCCCAACCCCGCAACGAGGCTCTCACCAACCGTTTGATGAGGGGCCCGTTTTCTTTGGCGTATTTATCCGTCACCACGAGGGCATTGGAATATACATCCACTCCATAGTCGGCGAACATCATGTACTTCGTGTTTTCCTGCCCCAGGGCCTTGTAAAAGAAGGGGGCCCCGGAATAATAGTCAAAGACCACGTCAACCTGTTTGGAGGCCAGGGCGGAAAATTTCGCTTCCGGGGTGATATTCACAAAGGTCACTTTCTCGGCGTCAAACCCGTTGGCCGTAGCCAGGGCGGGAAAGATCGTTCGCTGGGCGTCTCCCGGAGGAGCCCCGATCTTTTTGCCTACCAGGTCCTTGGGGCTGTTGATCCCGGAATCCTTCCACATCCACATGCAGTAGGGGCTCTTATCAAACAGCATAGAAACCACCTTGACCTTGGCCCCCTGAGCCCGCGCGACGATCAAAACGCCGGTGTCCACAATCCCGAATTCGGCGGACCCCACATCGATCTTCTTGACCACGTCTGCCGAACCCTTGCCTGGAATGATGTTCACCTCCAGGTTCTCTTCCTTGTACCATCCCTTTTCGGTGGCTACGAAATAGGGAGAATGATCCCCCACGTAAAACCAGTTCAGGTTCAGAGTGACTTTATCTGCTGCCTGAAGGGCACCCCCCCAGCCCCAAAGGAAAAAGCTGGCCCATCCCACGATCATCATCTTTCTGGCATTGGTTCTCATCTCTTGACCCTCCTGGATGATTGGTTGGCTCCTCTACTTCACCTCTACGGACAGAGGATAGTAGGTGAAGAAATCATTGGTGTACATGTCGCCGGTTTTCATATCCACTTTCACATCCCAGTACTGGGAGATGATCTGGATGGAGTCGGCCATCTTCTTATCCTCCACCCAGCCGATTCCATGCGGTTGGTAACGATTCGTCCGGAAAAGATCGATGACCAACTTCAGATTCGCGAGCAGAAGGGGCTTATCGATTTCCGGCCGGTGCTCGGCCAAAAAGTACCTAAAGCCCTCCTCCCGCCGCTTAGGCATTGATCTTCATTTTTCCTGTCTTCTTCTCTCTGGGTCTTCGCGTCTCCGTGTCTCCGTGTCTCTATTTCCTCATCACCCTGTCTTTCCCCCACCGCGCCCCCGCATCTTTCTTTTCCCTTATCTCCCCATCCCCCCATCTCCCCGTCTATTTATTTCTGTCTCTCCCAGGGCATCAGAATTCTCTCCATGATTCCGACGAATCCAAAGAGTCCCATCCCAATGATCGTGATCAAGATTAGGGAACCAAAGATGACTGGAGTGGAAAGGGTTGTTTGGGAGGCGATGATAACGGCCCCCAAGCCCTTGTCGGAAGCGACAAATTCACCCACGATTGCCCCGGTCACCGCAGTGGTAGAGGCGATTTTCAAGCCCGAAAAGATGTAGGGCAGAGAATTGGGCAGTTGAATAAGCCACATCTTCTGCCACTTGGTGGCGTGGAGAACCCCTACCAGGTCGATGAGGTCCTCTTCCACCGCAACCAGTCCGGTAGCCGTATTGATGACCACCGGGAAGAAGGAGATTAAGAAAACGATCAGAATATTCGGCAGGATGCCATACCCGAACCAAATCAAAAAGAGCGGGGCCACGGCAATCTTGGGTAGGGAGTTAAGGAAAACCAGGAAAGGCAGGATGGTCCGTTTCAGCCATTCCGACCAAACCACGGCAATGCCCAGAATCACCCCCACCAACCCTGATACCAGGAAGCCCCCCACGACTTCATAAAAAGTGGCCTGAAAGTTCATGGCCCAGCGGAATTTGGCCTGGAAGAGAGTTTGGATCGCGGCCACGGGTGTGGGAAGGATAAACTCTTTCACTCCCAGGAGGACTACCCCGAAGTGCCAGAACAGAAGTACCGTCCCAAACATGAAAATGGTTTGGCTGTTATTCTTTATCCACCCTGAAATTTTCAAGATTCACCCCGGTCAATCTTTTCCCAAAAAACTAAGCTCCTTCGTTTCTGCGCCGCGGCGGAGCATGGCTTCGGCAAGTTCCAGACAGGCTTCCATATCCCCGAGATGACAGACCGAAGAAGGAGCATGGGAATAGCGGATGGGGATTCCTAAGGAGATGGAGGGGATACCCGTACCCTCCTGAGACACGGCTGCCGCATCGGTATAGGAGTCGCCATAAATGGCCTGGAGCTGGACTGGTATGCCCTTAGCCCGGCTGACCTTTAGGGCGAGGGCTTTGAGCCCTGGATGGATAAAATATCCCTTCTTGGGAAACTCCAGGAAATCTCCCAAGTCAATCACCAATCCCGAACCCAAGCGCACCGGCCGGCCGCTGGCAGGACTTTCCGGCGTGTCTCCCGAAAGGGCAACATCCAGGGCCATGAACCAATCGGGCCTGATGAACTGCGCCGCGGTGCGCGCTCCCCCCAGTCCTCTCTCTTCCTGGACCGTACCCACAGCCCAGAAAGTTCCCGGAAAGTTGCCATCGGCCAGCTTTTCCATGAGGATCACCAGGACCGCGCAGGCCGCCCGGTTATCCATAGCCTTGCCGCAGCAGTAATCGGGGTTGGTCCAGCGCCCGAAGGGCACATCAAAGGCAATGGGGTCTCCGAGGGAGATCCCCATGGCCTCAACCTCGTCGGCGTTTTTGGCCCCCACGTCGATATAAAGGCTGCGGTTGGGAAGGACTGTGCGTTTCTCTTCCTCGGTCATGAGGTGACCCGATTTGATGCCCACCACGCCGGGGATGCGCGCGATGCGGACCCGCGTGGACGGAAGCCAGGAATCGCCGAACCAGCCCAATTTATCGAAGCGGATCATCCCGCTCGGATCGACATCGCGGACAACGCACCCGATTTCGTCCGTGTGGGCGCCAACGGCGACCTTCAGGCCAGGTTTCCGACCAACCTTCTTGGCATAAATATTACCGTTCAAGCCCACATGGACCTCATCAGCATAGGGGGTCCATTTATCTCGCAGGTAACGGACGACCGCCTGCTCGTGGCCCGGAAGCCCGTCGAGTAGGGAAAGTCCCTCCAGCAACTTTGCCAGCTGTTCTTTCAACGGATCCTCCGGTTTTCCAGTCAATTAAAACTCTCTCTGGTAAATACCATGGCCCCCCCAACCTGTCAATGTCATTACCAAGATTTCTCACCAGGTTCCACACAGAAACCCCAAGAATTGGACCTCCGGTTCCAGACCTTCATCGGTAAGAAGAAAATCAAGGACCTGGCCACCTGCTGAGGATTTGCCACCCGTTCATTAAAAAGACTCCCTTTGAACCTTTTTGCTCTTTTTTTCAATGGCATAGTAAAAATAAAGAAAATTTGTGATCGCAGTGAGTATTAAACAGAAAAACATGATGGGATAGCTGGTCCTTTGAAGTATAAAGCCCATGATCATTGGACCCAGCCCTGCCCCCAAATCACCCAGGGCTGTAAAAGTAGCCATGGCCGGCCCCTGTGCCGAACCCGCATTCTCCATGGTGTGAATCATCAGGGAGGGATAGAGGAATGCCCATCCCGTTCCCAACATCACCGCAACAA
>Ga0153915_10000742_pt1 | contig 30014 bp, 33 predicted proteins | sample Opewatmetagenome_2_FD_107003 | JGI IMG/M metagenome (GOLD analysis project Ga0153915, IMG submission 107003) | Freshwater wetland microbial communities from Ohio, USA - Open water 3 Core 3 Depth 3 metaG | ecosystem: Environmental > Aquatic > Freshwater > Wetlands | place: USA: Ohio, Lake Erie...
GAACCTCTCGAACCTCTCGAACGACAGGCTTCATACAGGAAATCGTGTGCTCGAACGGGACGCCCAGCGCAATCCCCTTTCGAATGACGTCGGCCTTGCTCGACGACGCATATGGCGCGTCCACGCGAAGGTCATGCGCGAGGCCCAGCGACAGCGTCTGCGCAATGGACGCGCGGAACGCCGTGGTGGCGTCGGGAAACGGATTGTGGTCGAGCGTGCCGATGACGATCCGGCCGATGTCCGCGGCCGCGCAGAACACCGCGGCTTTCGACAGAAGGATGATGTTGCGGCCGGGCAGGTACACATCCTCGTCAGGCGTGTGGTACGCAGGCGCCTGACCGGTGACGGACCAATGCGTCGCGGCATAGACATCGCGCATTTCGGCTGACAGCGAGACGAGCGGCCGCGCGCGTCCGCCCAACGCCGGACTCTCGAGCAGCCGTGCGATGATCGCGCGCTCGGCGGCTTCCCAGGCGAGGCCGGCCCCGATATAAATCGGTTGAACGTCACCGCATGACGCTTCATCCGCGAGCAGAACGGCGCTGTCCAGGCCGCCCGAGAGCAGCACAGCCGTCGACATATAATCGTCATTGTTATGTATTCAGTGACGAAGTGCATCGACTTTTGCTACGGCCATCGGCTGCTCGACTACGACGGCGTCTGCAAACATCCGCACGGACACAACGCGAAAGTCGAAATCGAAGTCCGCACCGGCCATCTCGACCATCGCAACATGGTCTGCGACTTCAGCGACATCAAGCGCATCGTCAAGGAATGGATCGATCGCGCGCTCGATCACAGGATGCTGCTGCGCCACGACGATCCGCTCGTCACGTCGCTGCAGCAGCTCGGCGAGCCGGTGTACATCTGTGAGAGCAATCCGACCGTCGAGCACATCGCGCAGCTGATTTTCCGGCACGCCGCCAAGGAAGGCCTGCCGGTGGTGCGCGTCAAGGTCTGGGAGACGCCGACGTCGTACGCCGAGTACGTCGAGTGATCCGGCTGTTCGTTTTCGATCTCGACGGCACGCTCGTCGATTCCCTTCGCGATCTCGCGGATTCCGCGAATGAGCTGGTGGTCCAGTGCGGCGGCACGCCGCTCGGGCTGGACGCCATCGGCCGGATGGTGGGCGAGGGCGCGGCCACGCTGGTCGTCCGGTTTTTTTCCGCGGCGGGCCTCGAGAGACCCCCGGATGCCCTCGATCGATTCCTCGCGATCTACGACACGAAGCTGCTCAACCACACGCGCGCGTACGCCGGCATGCCGGAAACGATCGCGGCGCTGGCGTCGCGTGCGTCGCTGGCCGTGCTCACCAACAAGCCGCTCGACGCCACGAGACGGATTCTCGAGGGGCTGCAGCTGTCCTCGTTCTTCGAGGCAGACGCGGTGGTCGGCGGTGACGGCCCGCTTCGAAGAAAGCCGGATCCGTCGGGACTGCTGCACCTGTGCGCGCGCGTAAATGTTTCGCCGGCGGACGCCATGCTCGTCGGCGATTCGCTCATCGACTGGGAGACCGCGCGCCAGGCGGGCACGGAGATCTGCCTCGCGCGCTACGGGTTCGGCTTCCGGGAATTTCCTCAGGACAAACTCGACGGACGCGAACAGCTCATCGACTCGCCGGCCGAACTTCTGACCCTTGCGGTATGATGCGATCGATGTTGCATCGCGCGCTTGCCGCCGGCGCAGTCGCCGTTGCCCTGCTGTCGCCCTTGTCGGCAGAATCCGCGGAAGCGGCGTCTCTGCCCGCGCACGCTGAAGTCCGCGCGGGCCGCTGCGTGGAGCCGGCCTCGTTCCGCCAGCTGGTTGCGAACCGTTATCACGTCGAGTTCCGCAAGGTCGTCGCCACCGACATCGACCGCGACGGCGACATCGACGTCGTCGCGACGACGGATCGAAGCTTCACGGTCTGGGTGAACGACGGCGCCGGTCACCTGACGTCGCAGCGTCCGTCTCACGGCCCCGCGATCGATGCCCGCCCGCCGGCGACGACGTTCCGCGGGCACGATGAACGGTCCGATCCATCAACCGATGACGGCGCGCCGACGACGGCGCTGTTGATGGCCCGTGCGCATGCCCCTCCTGCTCTGGCGGCCTGCGACGCCGCACTCCTCGACGTTCCCGCCACGCTCTCTTCCCGAATCCGCTGCAGCGCGCCCCGCGGTCCGCCTCTCTAAGCTCGTCCCCCACTTCCTGATCGTTTTTCGTTCCTGACGCGGTTTTTCGATCGCGGCGCTGACGTACGTCTGCCGCGTGCTGGGAGTCTGTCTCGTGACCACTCGTTCTCTCTTGCTCGTACCGCTGTGCGCCCTCGCAGCGGCGGCGCCGGCGTCTGCGCAGACCTTGACGATTGCGCAGGCGGTGGACGACGCCGTTCGGCACAACCTCACGCTCATCGCACAGAAAGCGAATCTGTCGATCGCCGACACGCAGATGCTGACGGCCCGCCTGCGGCCGAACCCCGTGGCGAGCATCAGCGCCGACCATCTCGACTGGCTGGGAACCGGATTCGACGAGAACAACAACGGCGGCCCGCCCGAGGTCGCCTTCCGCGTCGATCTGCCGATCGAGCGCGCCGGAAAACGCGAGAAACGGATGGATCTCGCCTCGGCCGCCCGTGCCGTCGCGGAGGCGCAGTTCGAGGACGCGGTCCGGACGCTGCGCGCGGACGTGACGCTCGCCTGCATCGATGTGCTCGCGGCGCGGGCCACGCGGGACCTCGTCGCCGACAATCTTCGCGCGTTCGAAGAGCTGGCGCGCATCAATCGCGCTCGCGCTGCGGATGGATCGATTGCGCTGGTCGAGTCCACGCGATCGGACGTCGCGATGCTGCAGTTCAGAAGCACGGCCGTGCGCGCCGACCTCGAGCTCGCCACCGCGCTCGCGCGGCTGCGGACGCTGCTCGGCCGTTCGGCCGGTGATCCGCTGGACGTGTCGGGCGATCTGCGCCTGCTGCCGCCTGCGGTCGTGCCGGAGGTCGCGGCCGTCCAGCAGCTCGCATTGACGGCACGGCCGGACCTGCGGTCGCTGCAGTTGAGCGAGGCGAAATCCGTCGCGGACCTTCGTCTGCAGGAGGCGGTCGGTCGCATCGACTACACCGTCGGCGCGGAGTACCGGCGGCAGCAGGGAATCGCCGGTAAATCGAACTCGCTCGGATTCTTCGTCAGCGCGCCGCTCCCGTTCCTGAATCGCAACCAGGGCGAGATCGCCAGAGCGGGCGCCGAACGCGATCAGGCCGCGCGGCAGAGTGCCGCGGCCCGGGCGCAGATTCTGTCCGACGTCGAGATCGCCTTCCACGAGTACGCTGCAAACCGCGATCTTGTCTCGGCCATCGAGCGCGATCTGATTCAACCCGCGACCAGCGCTCGCGACATCTCCAGCTATACGTATCGCGCCGGCGGATCCTCGCTCGTCGAGCTGCTCGATGCGCAGCGCGCCTTCAACGACACGATGCAGAGCTATCTCGACGCACAGGCCGGCCTGCGGCGGGCCGCCGCGCGCCTCAACGCCGCCGTCGGAACCGAGGTGATGCGATGAGGATGTCGATTTCCGTTCTTGCGGCCGCAGGCGCCATCGCGCTCGCCGCATGCAATGCGCGGCCCCCGGCGGTCCCGCCGGCGGGCGATCCGGCGCCGGCGGCGAAGACCGCGGGCGCGGGCCCGGTGGATCTCGCGATGGACGACGCCGCGCTGCGATCGATCAAGGTCGAGACGCTCGCCGAACATCCGGTGGCGCGCACGCTCCAGGTCGCCGGCAAGGTCCAGTTCGACGACGACCGGCTGGCGCATGTGCTCGCTCCGCTGGCCGGCCAGGTCGTGGATCTGCGCGTGAAGATTGGCGACGCGGTGCAGAAAGGCCAGCTGCTCTGCGCGATCAACAGCCGCGAGGCCGCCGCCGCAATAGGCGAGCACGTGGAGAGCCATAAGGATCTCGAGCTGGCGGAAAAGACGGCCGCCATGACCGACGACCTCTTCAATCATCAGGCGGCGTCGAAGATCGCGCTGCAGCAGGCGCAGAGCGATCTGGCCAAGGCGCGGTCGCGTGTCGCCCGCAGCGAACAGGCGCTGCGTCTGCTCGGCCTGCTGTCGGAGACCGACATCGATCGCTTCGACGGGCGGGTGCCGGTCGTCTCTCCGATTCGCGGCGTCGTCATCGAACGGCGCGTGACGGAGGGCGAGTACGTGCAGAGCGACAGCATGCCGATGATGGCGGTTGCCGACCTCTCGACGGTCTGGGTGATGGGCGAGATCTTCGAACGCGACCTGCACCTGGTCGCCGTCGGAGACCCGGCCACGATCACGACCACGGCATATCCAGGCGAGGAGTTCGCGGGGCGGGTGAATCACGTGAGCGACGTCATCGATCCCATGACGCGCACCGCGAAGATCCGCGTGAGCGTGCCGAATCCGGGCGGACGCCTGAAGGCGGAGATGTTCTCGTCGATCGCGCTCGGCGTCGGCAGGCCGGACGCCGTGCTGACCGTGCCGTCGCGGGCCGTCTTCACCGAGGGCGGCCACAGCTGGGTCTATCTCGCGACCGCGCCGGGGCATTTCACCCGCCGCCTCGTGGACATCGATCAGGACGAAGGCGCACAGAAACGTGTCCGCAGCGGACTGCGCGCCGGCGATCGCGTCGTCACCGACGGCGGGTTGCTGCTTCGGGAAGAGGAAGAGAAGAGGGCCAGCTGATGGTGAAGCGACTTGTCTCGTTCGCGCTCTACCAGCCGCTGTTTCTGGCGCTCATCGTCCTGCTGTTCGTTGCCGGCGGCATCGCGGCGTTCCGCTCGCTGCCCGTTGAAGCGTTCCCCGACGTCAGCGACATCCAGACGACGGTCATCACGCTGTTTCCGGGACATGCGCCCGAAGAAGTCGAGAAGCAGGTGACGATCCCGCTCGAGATTGCGCTGGCCGGCGTTCCACACGCCGTGCGCATGTTCTCGCATACGCAGTTCGGTCTGTCGTTCCTGACGCTGACCTTCGACGATCAGGTCGACGACTACTTCGCGCGGCAACGGGTCCTCGAGCGCCTGCAGCAGGCCGACCTGCCGCCCGAGATCCAGCCTCAGCTCGCGCCGCTCTCGACGCCCGTCGGCGAGCTGTATCGCTTCCGTCTGGTCTCCGACACGACGAGCCCGACGGAACTGCGGAGCATCGAAGACTGGGTCGTCGAGCGTGCCCTCCGCCTTGCACCCGGAGTCTCGGATGTCGTCAGCCGCGGCGGCTTCATCAAGCAGTACCAGGTGAGCCTCGATCTCGCGCGCATGAAGCCGTACGGCGTGACCCTGCAGCAGGTCTTCAACGCGCTCGGGCGCGGCAACGCCAACGCCGGCGGCAACTACATCGAGCAGGGCGAACAGCAGTACCTCATTCGCGGCATCGGCCTCCTGGGATCGCCTGACGACATCGGCTCCATCGTGCTCGCCGAACACGCGGGCACCCCGCTCCTGATTCGCGACGTCGCCGATGTCACGGTGGGCGCAGTGCCGCGCCAGGGCCTGGTCGGCCGCAACGACGAAGACGACGTGGTGACGGGGATCGTGTTGATGCGCAAGGGCGAGAACCCGTCCGAGGTGCTCACCGACGTCAAGGAGCGCATCGACCGGCTGAACTCGTCGGTGCTGCCGAAGGGAGTGAAAATCGTCCCGTACTACGACCGCTCCTGGCTGATCTCGACGACGTTGACGACGGTGTTCAGGAATCTGCTCGAAGGCGGCCTCCTCGTCACGCTCGTGCTCTACATCTTCCTCAGAAACGGGCGCGCGGCCGGCATCGTGGCCCTGATGATCCCGCTGTCGCTCCTCGCGACGTTCATCGGCCTCCGCGTCCGGGGCATTCCGGCCAACCTGCTCTCACTCGGCGCGATGGATTTCGGCATCATCGTCGACGGCGCCGTCATCGTCGTCGAAAACGTGTTCAGGACGCTGGCCGAACGCAGCCATCCCGATCGGCAGACGGATCGGGAGCCGGCACGGCGCGCGATTCTCGATGCGACCGTGCAGGTCGGACGTCCGACGCTGTTCTCGATGCTCATCATCATCGTCGCGCACGTGCCGATCTTCACGCTGCAGCGCCACGAAGGGCGCATTTTCGCGCCGATGGCCTACACCGTGTCGTCGGCCCTCGTCGGATCGCTGCTGTTTTCGCTGACGCTGGTGCCGCTGCTGTGCTTCTACCTGCTCGGCCGGGGTGTCAGGCACGAAGACAACAGGATGGTGGAATTTCTGCGGCGTGCGTATCGACGTGCGCTCGTTCGCGTGATCGATCGTCCGGTCGTCGTCATCGCCAGCACGCTTGTGGCATTCGCCGCAGCCGTCGCGCTGGTTCCGCGCCTCGGTTCTGAATTCCTTCCTGAACTGAACGAAGGAACCATGTGGGTGAACGTCGTATTGCCGCCCAGCGTGTCGGTGGCCGAGGCGTCGCGCCTGTGCAGCCGCATCCGCCAGATCATCCGCCAGTTCCCGGAGGTGACGCAGGTGATCTCGCAGAGCGGCCGCCCCGAAGATGGCACCGATCCGAAGACGATCAACATGGCGGAGTTCTTCGTCGATCTCAAGCCGCCGTCCGAGTGGAGGCGCAATATCACCCGCGAGGATCTGTCGGCGCAAATCGAAGAGGCCGTCGATCGCGTGCCCGGACTCGACCCCGCGATGTCGCAGCCGATTCGCGACAACGTGCTGGAGAGCATCTCGCAAATCGACGGCCAGATCGTGATCAAGGTGTTCGGCGACGACCCGGCCGAGCTTCGCCAGAAGGCGACGGAGGTGCTGCATGTCGTCGCCGGCATTCGCGGCGTGTCGCGCGCGTACATCGATCGCTTCGGACAGGTGCCGCAGCTGCAGATCGAAGTCGATCGGCGCCGGGCCGCCCGCTACGGCCTGAACGTCGCGGACGTCGAAGACGTGATCGACACGGCGCTCGGCGGGAAGGTGGCGACGCAGATCTGGGAGGGGGAGCGCCGCTTCGGCGTCGCCGTGCGGCTGCAGGAGCGCGACCGCAGCGACATCGACGGCATCAAGAAGATCCTGGTCGATACGCCGGCGGGTCCGCGCGTTCCGCTGGCCGAGGTCGCGAATCTGTCGGTCCAGAGCGGCAACATGAACATCAGCCGCGAATCGGGCACGCGTCTGGCGGCGATTGCCGTCTTCATCCGCGGCCGCGACATGGGCGGCATCGTCGACGAGGCGCGCGCGAAGGTCGCGAAGAACGTCAGGTTCCAGCCCGGCTACTACGCGACGTTCGGCGGCGAGTTCGAGAATCAGGAGCGCGCGATGAAGCGGCTGGAGCTGATCGTGCCCATCAGCGTGTTTCTGATCTTCATTCTGCTGTTCAACGCCTTCGGATCCGTGAGACATGCCGCCGTCGTTCTCGTGAACATCCCCTTCGCGGCCATCGGCGGCATCGTCGCGCTGTATGTCACCGGGATCCATCTCAGCGTGTCGGCGGCGATTGGATTCATCGCGCTGTTCGGGCAGGCCGTCCTGAACGGCGTCGTGATGGTGAGCTACTTTGCCGACTTGCGTGCGCAGGGGCACTCGCCACGGGAGGCGGTGATGACGGGCGCGGCTGTGCGCCTGCGGACCGTGCTGATGACCGCGATGCTCGCCATGCTCGGTCTGCTGCCGATGGCGATGTCGCACAGCATCGGATCCGAGGTGCAGAAGCCGCTCGCGGTCGTCGTCATCGGCGGCCTGGTGTCCGCGACGCTGCTGACGCTGCTCGTGCTGCCGACGTTGTACTGCCTGGTGGAGGAGCGGGTCGCGAGGAAGGTCAGCGCCGCCTGACCTTCGGCGTGTTGACTTTGCGGTGACGTCCGCTGAGCGCGCGTTCGCCGCCGACGACGATCGACAGTCCGGCGAACGCGCCGAAGTCGGCTGAGGGACCGCCGATGCCGAACTGCACGCCCCCATCGATCGCGAAGTGCGAGCCGAGCTCGTAAATGACGCCCGTGTCGGTGGCGGTTGCGGAGGTGCTGTCGATGTCGGTGCGCGAAAACCAGAAGACCTCGACGTAGGGATTCCATCGGTCCGTCACGGCCGCGCTCGCGGACGCCGAGAGCAGATGCTGGACGTAATGCGGACGGTTCTGGCTCGCGCCGATCGCGCCAATGCCGTAGTTGACGTCGATGTGCCCGCGCCTGCCGATGTCCCTGCCGGTCAGCAACGCAACGCCGTAGTCGGCGTCGCCCGACCCGAGGCCCCTGGCCGAATCGGCCGTTGGCAGATTGACGGCGGGCAGGATGGACAACACCGGCGCGCCGCCGGGTCGCGCCCACAATCGAAGTTTTGCGCCGATCTGGACGTTGCCAAACCCGGACGCGTTCGCATCCGGGCCGTGCTGCGTCATCAGGCCGTCGGCGCCGATTCGCGTTTCGATCCAGTCGGCGAGACCCACGCGGATCGTGAAGGGCGAGCTCGAACCGCTCGCGCCGGGTGCGTCGTGCGTGTAGATCCCTCCGAACTCAACCTGCACGAGGCCGGCGGGGACGATGCGTGTGCCGTTGGTGACGTCGGGCCGGTCCGGGTCGATGCTTTCGTCGGATTGCGCGGAGGCCGGGGCCGCGCAGGCCATGGCCGCCACGAGACAGAGCGCGGCGGCACAGCCGTTTTTCATGAGCTACTTCCCGCGGTCAATTTCGACGAGGAGCTTCGACGCCGCGCGGGCGCCAATCGTCAGCGGCTTGCGATTCGCGCGGCGCAGGCGGACGGCGTCGGCGGCCGTATCGCGCGCCTCGACTTCGATCCGTTGTCCCGGCTTGAGGTTGTTGCTTTCGACAAACCGCAGAAAGGCCGGATCCTGGTCGGTGATGCGCGTCACCTTGAGGGAGGTGCCGGTCGGACACGTCAGCAGGTTGTCGAGCGGCAGGGGCGCGATGGCTCCGTCGGCGCTCGGAATCGGATCGCCGTGCGGATCGTGCGTCGGCCGTCCGAGCATTTCGTCGATGCGATCGATCAGGCGGTCCGACACGACGTGCTCGAGCTGCTCGGCGTCGTCGTGGACCTCGTCCCAGCTCATGCCCATCACCTGGACGAGGAACAACTCGACCAGACGATGACGACGGAGGACGAGCGCGGCGAGTTTGTCTCCGGCCTTGGTCAGCCGCACGCCGGTGTACGGCTCGTACTCGACCAGGCCCGACTCCGCGAGCGCCTTCACCATCGTCGTCGCCGTGCCGGGCGTGACTGACAGTGCGGCGGCGACGTGGCCCATCGGGAGCAGCCGCTGTCCCTTGGGCAGCGACGACTGGCCGTGATGAATCGCCTTGAGGTAGTTCTCGACAGTGCTCGACGGGAGCATGGGGGATATTATCCGATGAACATCATGCCCCTTGCAGACGCGATTGCGACGCCGGACGGGAAGCGCAGGTACGTGCGGCGGTTGTTTGCGACGATCGCGGATCGCTACGATCTCATCACGGTGCTGCTGTCGTACGGGCAGGATCGACGCTGGAAACGGAGGCTCGTCGCGCTGGCGCAGCCCTGTGCCGGAGCGCGCGCCGTCGATCTCGCCACCGGCACGGGTGATATCGCGTTCGAGCTCGCTGCCGCGGGCGCGGAGGTGGTGGGCGTCGACGTCACGCCGAGGATGATTGAGCTCGCCAATGCCAAGGCCGGAACCGCTGAACACGCCCCCTTTTTCATGGTCGGCGACATGATCGCGCTGCCGTTCGCGAACGACTCATTCGATCTGGCGACGGCGGGCTACGGTCTGCGCAACGTTCCGGATTTACGCGCGGCGATTGGCGAGATTCATCGCGTGCTCAAGGCCGGCGGCACGGCGCTGTCGCTTGATTTCAACCGGCCGTCGAATCCGATCGTTCGCGCGATTTATCTCGCCTATCTCGGCGTGACGGGCGCCATGCTTGGATGGATTCTTCACCGCGACCCGGACACCTACCGCTACATTCCGGCATCGATCCGGAATTACCCGGGGGCCTCCGGAGTCGCGCGCCTGTTCGAAGCCGGAGGGTTCGAACGCGTGGAATGCCGTCGTGTGCTGGGCGGATTGATGACCATTCATATCGCGCACAAAACCACGGGAGCATCCTGAATGGCCGCCGAAATCGACACGTCGAAGTGGTCGGGCGAAGGCACGTTCACGCAGACCCTGATCGATCGGCTCAGGCAGATCGACGGCGTGACGCTGGTCCGCGTCGAGGACGCTCCCGCCAGCCGGTCCGACGCCGACTACAACTTCATGAGCAATGAAATCTTCGTCGTGTTCGAGATGGCGAACAGGGAAGAATCGAGGCGGCGCTTTGCCCTGTTTCCCGGTACGCGGACCGTGGCATACAAGAAGATGACGGTCGCCGATCTCGAAAGAGAGCTCGCCGCGGCGCCAGGGATCGGCGCGCCCGACTATTCCGACGACGGCATGCTCCAGTACTTGAGAACCGAGCGAATCATCCCGCCGTACCAGACCAGGGGCTACAAGCTGGTGGAGCTGGTCCGGCTGTACGAAGCGGGTACGCCCAGGCGCGACTAATGGTCGAGGGCCGAGGTGCCGATATGTGCATTTGGCGATGAGCCTCGTACCTTCACTGCTTCAGGCGATTGTCAGCATCGACGGCGAAGCCCTCGTGATACACGCGGGCGACAAGCCGTACGTTGTTGCGCCGTCAGGGCAGGTCGAGCTCGCCAGCAAGGGCCTGACGCTCGACGCCGTCAACGGCATCGTCTCGCAGCTGCTTCCGCCCGACATCTTCAACGCGCTCGACGAGTTCGGCGCGATCCAGCACGAGCTCGCCGCCCAGCCTGCATATCCCGGAGAGAGCTTTACTGTCGTTGCGGCTCGCGGCGGCGATGACGTCTGGGTTGAAATCCGCCGTCGCAGGATTCCCGATGACGATCGTATTCCGGAAGATCTCTTTGGCGGTCCGCCCGCGTCGGCGTCTTCGGCGCACGCGATCGACGACTCGATTTCCGATCTTGCGCTGACGCCGGCGCTCGACGCCGCTGCCGACATGCCGCTCGCGGCCGCGCCCGTCGCACCGGTTGCCGCTGACGACGATCTGTCGCTTTCGCTGCCGGACGCGCGACAACTGTTTGGTGCGACTCCTTCGGCAAGCTCAGGGCAGGCACCAGCGCCAGCGCCGGTGGCGCCGACGCCGATCGCGCGCGTGGTGCCTCCGCCGCCCGGGGTCGTCGCGGCGCCCGCACCTCCGTCGCCACAACCGGCGCTTGTCGCGCCGCCTGTGATGGCCGCGCCGGCCGCACTGAAGCCGGCCGCACCGAAACCTGTCGCACCGCCTGTGGTCGCGGCGCCCGTGGCGCCGGCTCCGCCACCTGCGCCGCCGTTGATGGCTGCGCCTGTTGCGCCGCCGCCGGCCATCACGCTGCAGCCGGAGCCCGCGTTCCGCGCCCCCGCGGCGCCGCCGCTCGCACCGGTGCTGCCGCTCGCGCGCAGTCCGATTCGCACGGACACGCCGGCGCCGATCGTGTCGACCGGCGTGTCAGGGCTCGATCGCCTGCTGCGGATGGCCGCGGCGCGCGGCGCATCGACGCTGTATCTCTCCTCGCATGCGCGTCCGTCGGTCCGCGTGGACGGCGAGATCCAGCTGCTCGAAGGCGAGCCGTCGCACGGGCCGAACGACGTCGAGTCGCTGCTGGTGACGATGATGCCCGAGCGCAATCACGAAGCGCTTCGGAGCGGGCAGGCGACGGAATGGATTACCGATCTCGAGGGCGTCGGCCGCGTCCGCTGCCTGAGCTTCCGCGATCATCGCGGGCCCGGCGGCGTCTTCCGGATGATGCCCGTCCGCGCGGTGTCGACCGAGCAGCTCGGCCTCACGCGCGAAGTGCAGTCGCTCGCGATCGAGCCGGAAGGCATCGTGCTCGTCGCCGGCCCGCGTCTGAGCGGCAAGCGCACGATGATTTCCGCGTTCGTCGACCTGATGAACCGCACGCGCCGCGATCACGTGATCATGATCGAAAACGAAATCAACGTGGTCCACGAGCGCGGGACCTCGTTCATCAGCCAGCGCGAAGTGCGCGGCAGCCACGAAGAAGTCGAAAGCGTCGCGCGGGCCGCGCTGCGCGAGGACCCCGACGTCATCGTGATCGAATCCATGCGCACCGCGCCGCTGATCAACGTCGCGCTCGAAGCGGCGGCGTCCGGCCAGCTCGTCATCGGCGGCTTCCCGGCGCACGACACGGCCACGGCCATCGATCGGATCATCAATCTCTATCCGCCCGAGTACCGGCGTCAGGTGCAGCTCGCGATGGCCGAGAATCTGCGCGGCGTGGTCGCGCAGGTGCTGGTGAGGAAGAACGGCGGCGGGAGGCTCGCGGCCCGCGAGATCCTGCTGAACAATCCGGCCGTGGCGGGCATCATCGCCGAGGGACGGACGTCGCAGCTTCCGATCGCGATCGAAGGCGGCCGCCGTCAGGGCATGCAGCCGCTCAACGACGCGCTCGCGGGCCTGGTGCAGAGCGGGTCGGTGGACGTGCGCGAAGCGTATCGCCGCGCGGCCGACCGCGGCGGCTTCCTCGCGCTGCTCAAGCGGCTCGGGATGGACACCGCGCTCATCGAGCGCGTGGGTTAGACGAACGCTTCCAGTTCGCTCAGCAGAAATCCCAGCAGGTCTTCTTCCGTCAGCGCGCTGATGTCCGTCGTGGCGTTCAGCACGAGCTCCGTCTGCGCGACGTCGCCGCCCTGCGCGCGGCTCGCGCGGCCAAGGAGCTTCGGCGCCGCGCCCTTCGTGTCGAGCGTCAACTCGATGTAGTCGTCGTTGCTGCGGCCGGTCGTCAGGCGCACGCTGGAGCCCGGCGTGAAGACATCAAACTGATAATTCTCGGCGCGAAGGACATTCGCCACCTGCTTGAAGAGGGGGACCGCGACGCGCTGGAGAAACGTCTCGTATTCGCGCGTCGCCTGATCGGTCTGCGCGCGCCGGTCGGCGCGGCGTTCCTCGGCCGTCCGCTTCGACTGCTGCAGGATCTCGCGCACGCGTTGACGGACGGCGGAGACTTCCATCAGATGACTCCGTTGGCGCGCAGCGTGTTGACCGCGTCGCGCGAGAGGCCGAGGTCCTTCTCCAGCACGCTCTCCGTGTGCTGGCCGAGCGTCGGCGGCGGCGTCCGCTGCGTGGCGGGCGTATCCGAGAGCTTCAGCGGCGATCCGAGGACGCGGATGTCGCCGGCGGCCGGGTGCGTCATCGGCACGACCATCTCGCGCGCGGCAATCTGCGGATCGGCGAACACTTCATCCAGGTTCCGCACCGAACCGCAGGGCACGCCGGCGCCGCGGAGCCGCTCAATCCAGTACGCCCGCGGCTGCGCCCGCAGCGCGCCGGCGATGCGCGGCCGGAGTTCCGCGTAGCCGGTCACGCGCCCGCGATTGGTCGCGTACTGCTCGCCGGCATCGAGCGCCGCGATCGCGCAGAACTTCCGCCACTGTTCGTCCGTGCCGACCGCGAGCATGAAGTCGCCGTCCGCCGCGGTGAACGTCTCGTACGGCACGATCGTCGGATGCCGGTTGCCCAGGCGCACGGGCGGCGTGCCGGTCGCGAAATAGATGCCCGCCTGGTACGTCAGCAGCGCCGCCACGGCGTCGAGCATCGCGATGTCGACGTGCTGTCCGCGTCCCGTGCGCTCGCGCGCGTAGAGCGCGGCCGAAATTCCCTGCGCGGCAAACATTCCGGACACGATGTCTGCAATCGCGACGCCGACGCGCACCGGCGGAGCGTCGGGAGAGCCCGTCAGGCTCATCATGCCGCCTTCGCCCTGCAGCACGGCGTCGTATCCCGCCTCGCTTTTTCTCGGTCCGCTGTGGCCGAAGCCCGACAGCGAGCAATACACGAGCCGCGGATGTGCCGCCGACAGCGTCGCATAGTCGAGGTTCAAACGCTCCAGCGTGCCGGGCCGGAAATTTTCGACGACGACGTCGGCTTTCGCGATGAGCTGATCGAGCAGCGCGCGCCCGCTCGGATTCTTGAAGTCGAGCGTGACGCTTTCCTTGTTCCGATTGATACTGAGGAAGTACGCGCTCTCGGATCCCAGAAACGGCGGTCCCCATTGACGTGTGTCATCGCCGCCGCGCGGCTGTTCGATCTTGATGACGCGCGCGCCGAGGTCGGCGAGCAACATTGTGCAATACGGTCCCGACAGTACTCGCGTCAGATCCAGAACTGTAATGCCGTGAAAAGGTCCCATGACTCATGAACTATACTGGCCTTTTGCCCAAAGCCGTGACAGCCGACGCAGGGAATGTCGCGCTCGATAGCACGATGACGCTTGCTGCCGCTCCGCATCTTGCCCGCATTCCGGCCGGCGATTTTCTGATGGGCGCCGCGGACGGCGAACCTGATGAACGGCCCGTCCATCGTGTGCACCTCGCCGAGTTTTTCATCGGACGGTTTCCAGTCACCAACGACGAATACGCGCGCTTCGTCAGAGCCACCGGATATCCGGCGCCTGCCGTCCGCGGCCTGCCGCTGATTGCCGCCGGCGGCCGCGACTCGGTGTTCAGGGAATTCGCCCTGCCGTACATCTGGCAGGACGGCGAGCCGCCGCACGGCCACGGCAACCATCCAGTCGTGCTCGTGCGTCACGACGACGCGATCGCATATTGCGCCTGGCTTTCGACGACGCTCGGGCGCACGTTTCGTCTGCCGACCGAAGCGGAGTGGGAAAAGGCCGCGCGCGGCGGCGTCGACGGCGCCAGATATCCGTGGGGCGAAGACATCGATCAGTCGCGCGGCAACTACCTCGCCGATCCTTCGTCCAAGCGCCAGCGCGGCACTCGTCCGACAGGGACGTATCCGCCGAACGCGTACGGCCTGTGCGATGTCATCGGCAATGTCTGGGAATGGGTCGCCGACTGGTACGGCGCGGAGTACTACGGACAAGGCGATGCGCAGAATCCGCACGGACCCGCCGCGGGCAGCCTTCGCATCGTCCGCGGTGCGTCGTGGGTGACCGAGGACGTGATGATGATGCGCTGCGCCTATCGGCACAAGGTGCCGCCGGACACGTACGCCTACAGCATCGGCTTCCGCATCGTCTCCACCGGGTGACCGCGTGTGATGATGATCGAAACCTTCTGTTGATCTGAGGAATGACCCCAGCGGAGTATCACAAGGCGCGGCTGCTGCTCATGCGCCGCGATCCGATTCTTGGCGCCGCCATCAGGCAGATCGGCGCGTGCGGCCTCGCCGAACGTCAGCGGAAAGATCATCTGAGCGCGCTCGTCGGCGCGATCGTCAGCCAGCAGTTGTCGACGAAGGCGGCGGCGACCATCTTCGGACGGGTGGTCGCGCTGTTTCCCCACGGCCATATCCCGCATGCGCAGGCGATTCATGCGCTCGAGGACGCGGCCCTTCGGGGCGCCGGGTTGAGCGGACAGAAAGTCGCTTATCTTCGCGACTTGTGCACGCGGATCGCTGACGGCCGGCTGCAGCTCGACGAGCTCGAGACGCTCGACGACGAGCTGGTCATCGAGCGGCTGACGTCGGTGAAAGGGTTCGGACGCTGGACCGCCGAGATGTTTCTGATGTTCCGGCTTCACCGCCCCGACGTCCTGCCGGTCGGCGATCTGGGCATCGTCAATGCGATTCAGCGTCTCTACGGCCTGCGCACGCGCCCGGACCCGAAACGGATTCAGAAACTCGGCGAGGCGTGGAAGCCGTATCGGTCGGTGGCGTGCTGGTACTTGTGGCAGACGCTCAGAAACGAGCCTTTAACCACAAAAGGACGAAGCCCGCGGCGATCGCGATCAAAGTCCCGCGCTCGCTGAAGAGCGTCTGGCGCCAGGAGAACGTGATGGCGGCGTCCCGCGGCGTCCGCGCGCCGAACGACGGCACCCAGCGCGGAACCCTGGCGACGTAGTTCACGTACGGCTCGCCGATTCGTTCCGCGAGCAGGCGTTCCTCCCAGCGCACAATCGCGTGATATTCGAGGGCGAGCAGCACGACGATGACGGGCGCGAGCCAGAGCAGCCGCGCGGCAATCGCGAATCCGGTCCAGAGCAGGATGTTGCCGAGGTAGAGAGGATTCCGGACGTACGCGAACGGGCCGGCGGCGACGAGCGGACCGAGCCGATCGCTGCGCGTGCGCGAAATCGCCCCGATGTGATGCACCGCCCACAGCCGGATGGCCTCCCCGATCGCGACGACGATCGCTCCGATGATCCACAATGAGGCGACCGGCGCCCAGGACACATTGTCCGGCGGCGGAATCAGCAGGAGAGCGGCGACGAGTGGCAGCGGCAGCCAGCTCCGTTGCCGGAACAGCCAGCCGCCAGCGCGGACGACGAAGGTCAACGGTTTCAGATTATAATCTCCGACTGGACTAGTCGTAGATATCGACCCCAATGGCACCCGGACCTGTGACGCCGGAAATCGGCGCCTCCATCCTCGACCTCATCGGACGCACTCCTCTCATCCGGCTGCGCCGGATAGAGAAAGCGTGTCCCGGCGTCGAGATCTATGCGAAAGCCGAGTGGCAGAACCCCGGCGGATCGGTGAAGGATCGCGCGGCGGCGCGGATGATCGCCGAGGGCGAACAGTCGGGCAAGCTCACGGCAGAGAAGACGATCCTCGACGCGACGTCGGGCAACACCGGCATCGCGTACGCGATGATCGGCGCGGCCAAAGGCTACAAGGTGAAGTTGTGCGTGCCGGAAAACGCCAGCCAGGAGCGCAAGCTGATTCTGCGCGCGTTCGGCGCCGAGCTCGTGCTGACCAGTCCGCTCGAGAGCACGGACGGCGCGATTCGCGAAGCGCGCCGGCTCTTTGCCGAGAGCCCGGACAGGTATTTCTATCCGGATCAGTACAGCAACGACGCCAATTGGCGCGCGCACTACGACACGACCGGGCCCGAGATCATCGAGCAGACGGCGGGAACGATCACGCATTTCGTTGCCGGACTCGGCACGAGCGGCACCTTTGTCGGAACGGCGAGGCGTCTGCGGCAGTTCAACCCGGCGATCAAGCTGATTTCATTTCAGCCGGCGACCGCATTCCATGGCCTCGAGGGCCTGAAGCACATGGAATCCGCGATGGTGCCGAAGATCTACGATCCGAGCATCGCCGACGAGGATCTGCGCGTCGAAAGTGAAGACGCCTTCGAGATGGTGCGGCGGCTCGCGCGGGAAGAAGGCGTGATGGCCGGCATCTCGTCGGGCGCGGCGATTGCCGCGACGCTGCAGGTGGCAAGAAACCTCAAGTCGGGCATCATCGTGACTGTCTGCCCCGACGGCGCCGAGAAATATCTAACGGAGAAATTCTGGAACGACTGATGCCAGAGACTAGGACCAGGCAGACGCTGCTCGTCGACGCGAAGGTCGACGCCGAAATCCGCCGGCACGGCGAAGAGACGTACCCGCACGAGTGTTGCGGCGCGCTCGTCGGCACCGGCAACCGCGTGACGGCGACCGTCGCGCTGCCGAACACGACCGAAGAAGGTCCGCGTCGCCGGTTCATGGTCCGTCCGTCGGACTACCGCGTCGCGGAGCAGAAGGCGGGCGAACTTGGCGGCGACCTGCTGGGCTTCTATCACTCACATCCGGATCACCCGGCGCGGCCGTCGCAGTACGATCTGGATCACGCGTGGCCGACGTTCGCGTACATCATCGTGGCCGTCGCTTCGGGGAAATCAGAGGCGATGACTGTGTGGTATCTCAAGGAAGACCGTTCCGCATTTGACGAGGGCGAGCTCAATGGCAACTAAGATCCTGATTCCCACGCCGCTCCGGCCGTTCACCGACAAGAAAGACGCGGTGGAGGCGGAAGGCAAAACCGTCGGCGAGCTGCTGGCCGATCTGACGGCCAAGCACTCGGGCCTCAAGGCGCATCTCTACAGCGCTGAAGGCAAACTGCGCAGCTTCGTCAACATCTACGTCAACGACGAAGACATCCGGTATCTGCAGAAGGAACAGACGCCGATCAAGGCGGGGGATACGGTCAGCATCATCCCGTCGGTTGCCGGCGGCGCGCAAACGGCGGAAGCGCCGGCCACGCTCCCGGACCTGACGAGGGACGAAATCAAGCGCTACAGCCGGCACCTGATCCTGCCGGAAGTGGGCATGGAAGGTCAGCGCAAGCTGAAGGCCGCGAAGGTGCTCTGCATCGGCGCGGGCGGCCTGGGCTCGCCTGTCGCGATGTATCTTGCCGCCGCCGGCGTCGGCACGATCGGCATCGTCGACTTCGATGTCGTCGACTTCAGCAACCTGCAGCGGCAGATTCTTCACGCGACGCCCGACGTCGGCCGGCCCAAGCTCACCTCGGCGAAAGAGAAGCTGCTCGCGATGAATCCCCACGTCGACGTCGTCACGCATGACGCCGCGCTGTCGTCGGAGAACGCGCTCGAGCTCTTCGCGCCCTACGACATCATCGTCGACGGCACGGACAACTTTCCGACGCGCTATCTCGTGAACGACGCGTGCGTGCTGCTCGGCAAGCCGAACGCGTACGGCAGCATCTTCCGGTTTGAAGGCCAGGCGTCGGTGTTCGCGACGAAAGACGGCCCGTGCTACCGCTGCCTCTATCCGGAGCCGCCGCCGCCCGGGCTCGTGCCGAGCTGCGCTGAAGGCGGCGTCCTCGGCGTCCTGCCGGGCGTGATCGGCTGCATTCAGGCGACCGAGACCATCAAGCTGATCATCGGCGGCGGCGAGCCGCTGATCGGCCGCTTCCTGATCTTCGACGCGCTGCGGATGAAGTTCCGCGAGCTGAAGCTGCGCAAGGATCCGGATTGCCCCGTGTGCGGCACGCATCCGACCGTGAAGACGCTCATCGACTACGAACTGTTCTGCGGGATTCATCCGACCGCGCCGGAACCGACGCCAAGCGGCATGACGGAGATCACGTCCGTCGAGCTGAAGAAGCGTCTTGATCGCGGCGACGTGCTCACGATTGTCGACGTGCGCGAACCGCACGAATATCAGATCAACCGAATCCACGGATCGCTGCTGATTCCGCTGGGCGACATCGCCAAGCGGTACGTCGAACTCGACCCGAGCGACGAGATCATCATGCAGTGCAAGGTCGGCGGACGCAGCGCGAAGGCGGCGGATTTCCTCCGCTCCAAGGGGTTCACGAAGGTGCTCAACCTCAAGGGCGGCATCCTCGACTGGATTGACAAGGTTGATCCAAGCCAGCCGAAGTATTAAAATCGGACTGTAACAGTCGGATATATGCTCAGGTTCTCAAAAAAGGCCGATTACGCCCTCATGGCCGTGAAGCATCTGGCCCTCCGAGGCGACCGGGGATCGTCGTCCGCCCGCGAGATTGCGGCGCTCTACAATATCCCTATCGAGCTGATGGCAAAGGTGTTACAGCGCCTTGTGCGCCGCGGACTCCTGGCCTCCCACCAGGGCACGCGTGGCGGCTACGAGCTGGCACGCCGTCCGATCCAGATTTCGGTGGCCGATGTCATCCAGGCGATCGACGGCCCGGTGACGGTCACCGCCTGTTCGACCGACGAGAGCCAGTGCGAGCAGTTCGCGAAATGCAATGTCCGCGATCCGCTCTGGAAAGTCCGGGAACGGATCCTGACCGCGCTCGGCGAATGCACGATCGCCGAACTTGCCGCGGATCCGGCCCCGGCGACAACGGCGCCGGCGAGCGCGACGCGCCCGGCCGTGCTTCACACGCATTTGTAGATGGAGTGCAGACCTTCAGGTCTGCGAGTGAGAACAACACCGATGTCCGTGAAACTTCCGATCTATCTCGATTACCACGCCACCACGCCGGTCGACCCGCGTGTTGTCGACGCGATGCTGCCGTACTTCACGGAGCATTTCGGCAACGCCGCGAGCCGCAACCATCCGTTCGGATGGGAAGCCGAGGAAGCGGTGGACAAGGCGCGCAAGCAGGTGGCCGATCTGATCGGCGCGAACGCGAAGGAAATCGTCTTCACGAGCGGCGCGACCGAGTCGGACAACCTGGCCATCAAGGGCGCCGCCGAGATGTACCGGGAGAAGGGCAATCACATCATCACGTGCGTGACGGAGCACAAGGCCGTCATCGACACGTGCAAGCGGCTCGAGAAGGAGGGCTTCCGCGTCACCTATCTGCCCGTGCAGAAGGACGGACGCATCAACCTCGACGAGCTGCGCGCGGCCATCACCGACAAGACGATCCTCATCACGATCATGGCGGCCAACAACGAGATCGGCGTGATTCAGCCGGTCGCCGAGATCGGGGCGATTGCGAAAGAGAAAGGCATCCTGTTCCACACCGACGCGGTGCAGGCGGTCGGCAAGATTCCGTTCAACGTGAACGATCTCAAAGTCGACATGGCGTCGATCAGCGCGCACAAGATGTACGGCCCCAAGGGCGTCGGCGCGTTGTTCGTGCGCCGCCGCAACCCGCGGGTGCTGCTCGCTCCCCAGATCGACGGCGGCGGCCACGAGCGCGGCATGCGGTCGGGCACGCTGAACGTCCCCGGCATTGTCGGCTTCGGCAAGGCCGCGGAGCTGTGCAGGCAGGAGATGGAATCGGACACGAAGCGGCTGAGCGGGTTGCGCGATCGGCTGAACGCGCGGCTGCACAAAGGCCTCGACGAGATCTACATCAACGGCTCGATGGAGCACCGGCTCCCGCACAACCTCAACATCAGCTTCGCGTATGTCGAAGGGGAATCGCTGCTGATGGGCATCAACGACGTCGCGGTGTCGTCGGGCTCGGCGTGCACCTCGGCCAGCCTCGAACCGTCGTACGTGCTCAAGGCGCTCGGCGCCGGCGACGACCTGGCGCATTCGTCGATTCGTTTCGGTCTCGGCCGATGGACCACCGAGGAAGAAATCGACTACGTGGCGGACAAGCTGACGACGGTCGTCACACGCCTTCGCGAGATGTCGCCGCTCTACGAGCTGGCGAAAGAAGGCGTCGATCTTTCAACGATGCAGTGGCAGACAGAAGGACACTGAGGACACCATGGCTTACTCGGACAAGGTCATCGATCACTACGAGAACCCCCGCAACGTCGGCTCGCTGCCGAAGGACGACAAGAACGTCGGCACGGGGCTGGTCGGCGCGCCGGAGTGCGGCGACGTCATGAAGCTGCAGGTCAAGGTCAATCCGCAGACCGGCGTCATCGACGACGCGAAGTTCAAGACGTTCGGCTGCGGCTCGGCGATTGCGAGCTCGAGCCTCGCGACGGAATGGCTGAAAGGCAAGACCGTCGAAGAGGCACTCGCGATCAAGAACACCGACATTGTCACCGAGCTGAGCCTGCCGCCGGTGAAGATTCACTGTTCGGTCCTCGCGGAGGACGCCATCAAGGCCGCGATTGCGGACTACAAGAAGAAGCAGGGCAGCGAGAAGAGCGCGGACACTCACGCGCAACCGACTGCGTAACACATGATTCAGATCTCCGAGACGGCCGCGCGCAAGATCCGCACCTTGATGAGCAAGCAGGGCATCGAGGATGGCGGACTGCGCGTCGGCGTCAAGGGCGGCGGCTGCTCGGGGCTGAGCTACACGTTTGCGTGGGAGAAGACGGCGCGAACGGGCGACGAAGTGTTCGAAGGCCCCGAAGGCGCGAAGATCTACGTGGACAAGAAGAGCCTGCTCTTTCTGAACGGCACGGTGCTCGACTACGACACGAATCTCATCAGCAAGGGATTCGTCTTCAATAACCCGAACGCGAAGTCGACCTGCGGCTGCGGCAGTTCCTTCGGCGCATAGAGAGGTTCCAGGGTTCCTGGTTCCAAGGTTCCTGGTTCCGATGGCCTCCCAGACTTCAGCACAGCCACTTCAGGTTTGCCGTGATTGCGGCGGCGGCGCGCCAGTCGACGCGCATTTCTGCCCGCAGTGCACGAAGATCCTGACGATCAGCAGGCACGGCGACTACTTCAGGTTCCTTGGCCTGCCGCGCAAGCTCCACATCAGCGCCAGCGATCTCGATCAGCGGTTCCGCGGGCTCAGCCGCCAGTTTCATCCTGACTATTTCGTCAACGCCACGCCGGCCGAGCGCCGCGCGAGCCTCGAGCGGTCGTCGTATCTGAACGACGCGTATCGGACGCTCAAGCAGCCGATCACGCGCGTCGAGTACCTGCTGCGGCTCGAAGGACTCGCCGCCGGCAGCCCTGAAGAAGCGTCTAAACAGGTCCCGGCGGATCTGCTCGAAGAGGTATTCGCGCTCAACGAGGAGCTCGACGAGATCCGCGACCTTCGTGCCTCGGGCACGCCGGCCGACCAACTGAAGACGCGTCTCGAAACAGCGCGCGTTCCCATCGAGGAGAAGCGCGCGTCGCACGAAGCACAGCTCGACGAGCTGTTCGCGAAGTGGGACGCGCTGCTCGACAGCGACGCGCCCGACGCCGAACGTCGTCGCGTGCTCGAGTCGCTTCGGGATCGCGTCCTCGAGCGCAACTACATCAACAACCTGCTCGCCGGCATCGAACGGGAGATGTCGCTGTGAGCAAAGTCGTCGGCATCGACCTCGGCACGACGAACAGCCTTGTCGCGTACGTCAAGGACGGCGCGCCCGTCGTCATTCGCGACCGCAGCGGCGACGCGCTCGTGCCCTCCGTGGTGTCCGCGGCGGAAGACGGCACGATCTACGTCGGCCGCGAAGCCCAGCGCCGGCTGCTCACCGACGCGGCGCGCACCGTCTATTCGGTCAAGCGCTTCATGGGCAAAGGCCTCGACGATGTGAGTGGAGAGGCGAGCCTGCTGCCGTTTCGCGTCGGCGGCGACGCGGGCGGCGTCGTCAGGATCGGCCTCGGGGCGCGCGAGTTCACGCCGCCGGAGGTATCGGCGTTCATCCTGCGCGATCTCAAACACCGCGCCGAAGCGTTTTTCGCCGAGCAGGGCGAGATCGACAACGAAGTCGATCGCGCCGTCATCACCGTTCCCGCGTATTTCAACGACGCGCAGCGCACCGCGACGCGTGACGCCGGCCGCATCGCCGGCCTCGACGTCATGCGCATCATCAACGAGCCGACGGCCGCGTCGCTCGCGTACGGTCTCGACAAGCGGCACACCGGCCTCATCGCCGTGTACGACCTCGGCGGCGGCACGTTCGACATCTCGATCCTCCGCGTCGAAGACGGCGTCTTCCAGGTGCTTTCGACCGGCGGCGACACGCACCTTGGCGGCGACGACATCGACCTGCTGCTGATGCACAAGGTGCTGGCGGAGGTCGGCTGGGCTCAGTCGGCGGAGAGGGTGCAGGAAATCCGCAAGGCGGCGATTCAGGCGAAGTGGGATCTCTCCGACCGCGAGGAGACGCGGCTCAATGGCATGCGTTTCACCCGCGCGGATTTCGAGACGCTGATTCGTCCGATCGTCGACCGCACGCTCGAGCCGTGCCGGCAGGCGTTGAAGGATGCCGGTCTCGACGCCTCGCAGATCGATGAAGTTGTCCTGGTTGGCGGCTCCACGCGCATACCGCTCGTCCGGCGCCTGGTCGGCGAGCTGTTCGGCAGGACGCCGCACAGCGAGTTGAATCCGGATGAAGTCGTCGCGCTCGGTGCGGCGGTGCAGGCCGACATCCTGTCGACGGGCAATCGCGACATGCTGCTGCTTGACGTCACCCCGCTGTCGCTCGGCATCGAGACGATGGGCGGCGTGATGTCGAAGATCATCATGCGCAACTCGACGATCCCGGCGACGGGCAGCGAGGTGTTCACGACGGCGGCCGACAACCAGACCGCTGTCGACATCCACGTCCTGCAGGGTGAGCGCGAGCTCGTCACCGACAATCGCTCTCTCGCGCGGTTCCGGCTGCGCGGGATTCCGCCCATGCCGGCGGGGCTGGCCCGCGTGCAGGTCCAGTTTCAGATCGACGCGAACGGCATTCTCAGCGTGACCGCGCGGGAACTGCGCACCGATATCGAACAGACGATCGAAGTGAAGCCCTCGTACGGTCTGACAGACGACGAGGTCGAGCGCATGCTGCTCGATTCGTTCGAGCACGCGGAAGCCGACTTCGCCGCCCGCCTGCTGATCGAAGAGCGCAACGAGGCCGAGTCGGTCATCCAGGCGACCGAAAAGACGATGCGGTCGCCGGAGTTCGCGGTGATCGCCATGAAGGATCTGGCGCCGGGCGAACAGCAGCATATTGAAGCCGCGCTCGAGGAGCTGAAGGCCGTCATCGGCAAGGATGATCGCGACGTCATCCACGAAAAAACGCACGCCCTGAACGAAGCGACGAAGCATCTCGCGGAGGTCGCCATGAACCGATCGGTCCAGGCCGCCCTCTCCGGACGAAATGTCAACGACGTGTAGCGCAGATGTAGTGCAGGCCTTCAGGCCTGCCTGACCCATATGCCCAAAGTCACTTTCATCATCGACGGCGAGTCGAAAACCGTAGAGTTCGAGCACGGCAAGCTTCCGTATTCGCACCACGGCAAACCCGAGTCGTTCCTCGACGTCTCGAAGCATTTCAACCTCGGCCTCGAGCACGCGTGCGGCGGAAGCTGCGCGTGCACGACCTGCCACGTCCTCATCAACGAGGGCGCGCAGAACCTGAGCGAGATGCAGGACGACGAGGCGGATCGCCTCGACACCGCCTGGGAGCTGACGACCCGCTCGCGGCTCGGCTGCCAGGCCGTCATCAAAGGCGACGTCGTCTGCGAACTGCCGATGTACACGCGCAACTACGTCCAGGAAGGCGGCGGCATCCAGCTCGGAAAGTCGGACAGGAAAGATCGGAAGGCCGAAGAGGTGTCGCGATGAAATGGCAGGACTCGGAAGACATCGGCATCGCGCTCGCCGAGAAGTTTCCGGGCGTCGATCCGCTGACGATCCGGTTCACCGACCTCCGCGAGCGCGTCATCGCGCTCGACGACTTCGACGACGACCCCAAGACCTCGAACGAGCCGAAGCTCGAAGCCATCCAGATGGCGTGGTACGAGGAATTCAAAGACGCACAGTAGCATGCGTGGGTACTACGTTCCTCTCATCGCCGGCGTCGCGCTGACCGTCAGCGCGTTCCTTCCCTGGATCAGCATCGGCGACACGACGCTTCGCGGAATTCCCAACGTCCCGGCGCTCTGGGTCGCCGGCCTCGGCGTCCTCGCGGCCGTCCTCGCCACTCTCAGTCTCATCACGCGCAAGAACTCGCGCCATCCGCTGCTCGTCGTCGGCCTGCTGGCGCTCGGGATCATGGTCCTGTCGTGGAGAATCTTTCCGCGGTCCGTCACCGAGCGCGCGACGAGCCTGTCCCAGGCCACCGCGATCGTCGAAGGCACTCCGATCGTTCCCGCTCCAGATGCACTGATCGGCTACGGCATCTACATCGGCATCGTCGCATCCGCGGCGATTGCGCTGTTCGGCCTGACGATCGTCGTCAAACGTGTCGCGCGCCCGTATACCATCGCGACTCAGGACGATGATGTCTAGATGGTTCTAGAGGTGCGAGAGGTTCGAGAGGTTCTGGTTCTCGCAGCCACGCCGTTAGAGTCCACGCTCATTCGTTCGTCTGCGGCGGATCTTGTCGTTGCCGGCATCGGGGCCGTCAATACCGCGTACGCGCTGACGCAGTATCTCGCCGCGAAACCGAAGCCGTCGCTCGTGATTCAAACCGGGATTGCCGGTGCGTACGTGCCGGCCGGCATCGCCGTGGGGTCGGTGCTGCTCGCGGACACCGAGATCTACGGCGACCTCGGCGTGCTGACGCCTGACGGCTGGCGTCCGATGGAGGAGATCGGGATCCCGCTCGTCGAGGCGACCGCATCGCGGCCGGCGCGTTTCAACTACTTTCCGCTCGATGCCGCGCTGGTGGCGCGCGCGGCGTCGGCGGCCGGCGCGCTGGTGGCGCGCACCGGAAAGTTCCTGACGCTGTCGCAGGTGACCGGCGTCCGCGCGCTGGGTGATGCCCTCCACGAGCGCTTCGGGGCGCTGTGCGAGTCGATGGAAGGGGCCGCGGCCGCGCACGTCTGCGCGCTGCATGACGTGCCGTTTCTCGAAGTCCGCGGCATCAGCAACCTCGTCGAGGATCGCGATCGCGGGAAGTGGCGCATCAAGGAAGCCGCCGACGCCGCGCAGGCCGTCACGCTTCGTCTCATCGAGAACCTTCTGTGAACCCCCGCGAACCTCTCGAACCCCTCGAACTGGCGTATTCGCCGTGTCCGAACGACACATTTATCTTTACGCCCTGGGTCGAGGGCCGGATTCCCGGCGCTCCGCCCGTCGTCGAGCGCTACGAAGACATCGACACGCTGAATCAGATCGCGCTCCGGGGCGAGCCCGACATCGTGAAGGTGTCGTTTCATGCGCTCGGCCATCTGCGCGATCGCTACTACTTACTGCGCAGCGGAGGCGCACTCGGCCGCGGATGCGGGCCACTCGTGGTTGCGCGTACGCCATTCGACAAGGACGCGCTCGCGTCGAAGACCGTGGCGATACCCGGCAGGCTGACCACGGCCGCGCTGCTCGTGCGGCTGTTTGCGCCTGAACTTCGGGACGCGAACATCACCGTGATGCCGTTCGACAGGATCATGCCGGCCGTGTGCGAAGGGAAAGTCGATGCCGGCGTGATCATCCACGAGAGCCGCTTCACGTATCAGCGCCATGGGCTGACGCAGATTGCCGACCTCGGCGAGTGGTGGGAGCGCGAAACCGACCATGCGATTCCGCTCGGCGGCATCCTGATGCGCCGCGATCTCGGCGACGATCTGATCCGCCGCACCGAGCAGGCCCTCGCAGCAAGCGTGGACTTCGCGTTCGCGCATACCGATCTCGTCTGGCCAACCGTCAGGCGCCACGCGCAGGAAATGGACGACGAGGTCTGCCGTCAGCACATCGCTCTTTACGTGAACGATTTCTCCCGCGACTATGGAATCGAAGGGCAGGCTGCGATCGAACACCTGCTCGCGACCGCAGAACGAATCGGGATTGTTCCGCGTTCCGCTAAACCTCTGTTTGTCTGACGGTAGTAGGGTGCTTGGCGCGATCAGACAGCGTGCCCGGTGCGACCAGATAGAGTGCTTGATACGATCGCACAGGGTCGTTTCGTCCCTATGAGATCCCGCTAAGCACCGTATGTGATCGCAGTAAGCACCTTATCTAATCCCATCCAGTACCTTATTTCGTCGTTATAATCCGCGGCATGCTGACACGCCGCAGATTCCTGTCCGTGGCCGCCGCCGGCGCGGCGACGCTGACACGCCTCCCTGAATTTCCCCGGCTGCACGCCGCGGAGTACGACCTGCTCATCAGGGGCGGTCGTGTGATGGACCCGTCGCGCAAGTTCGATCAGGTCGCTGACGTCGCGATTCGCGGCGGCAGGATTGCCGCGGTGCAGCCCAACATCGCCGCGTCGACCGCGGCGGAGACGATGGACGCGGCGGGGAAGCTGGTCGTCCCAGGGCTCATCGACATCCACACGCATGCGGGCCGCGAGAAGGAAGATGCGGACCTCTGTCTCGCCGACGGCGTGACGTCGCTCGTCGATGCCGGTTCGCAGGGCTCCGATCGCATCGATGAGGTCGTGGCGATTGCGAAGGCCGCGCCGACGCGCATGCGCGTCCTGATCAACATCGGCAAGAAAGGCATCATCCCCGAGGGCGATTTGATGGACATCGCCAACGTCGACATCGCGGCGACCCGGGCCGCCATCGAGCGTCATCGCGACGTCGTCGTCGGGATCAAGGCGCGGCTGTCGAAGAACGTCGCCGGCGCCAACGACCTCGAAGCCCTGCGTCGCGCGCAGTCGGTCGCCAGGCCGCTCGGCGTGTCCATCATGATTCACATGGGCCAGACTGTGTCGGCGCTGCCGGACATTCTCGCCCTGCTCAAGCCCGGCGACATCGTCACGCACGTATATGCGCCGCCGCCGAACGGGATCTTCGACGACGCTTCGGCAGGCTCAGGGCAGGCGCGGCTGGTGCCGGCTGTCGCGGACGCGCGGAAGCGGGGCATCTGGTTCGACTTCGGCAATGGACGTGTCGATCACTTCACGTGGGCGTCGGTCGAACAAGGGGTCAACGCGCGCGTGTTTCCGGACACGATCTCGACCGACTGGGGTCAGGCCGCGCGCACCGATCAGGTGTTCAACTTCGCGACCGTGCTGTCGAAGTTCCTGATGCTCGGGATGCCGCTCGATCGCGTGATCGCCTGCGCGACGTCCAACGCGGCGGCGACGTTCCCGGCCTTCAAGGGGCTTGGGACGGTGCGCGCCGGATCCACGGCCGATCTCGCCATCCTCGACCTTCAGCAGGGCAGCTTCGAGTTCGAGGACAACTACAAAGGCAAGCGTACCGGACGGTTGAAGCTCGTGGCGGCGGGAGCGGTGTTCGCCGGCAAGCTTCGCAAGGCATGATTTCACGCCGCCGGTTCCTGCCGCCGCGGCGGCCGGGGCCGCGTTCTCCTCGCTGCCACGAATCGCACGGCACGGCGCTGGCGACGAGCGACATGACGAGCACCAGCGTGCCCGTCACGGCAAATGTCGCCGGATCGACGCGGCTGACACTGAAGAGCGACGAGGTCAGCAGCCGCGTGGCCGCGAACGCGCCCACCGCGCCGAGCGCGATACCCGAGGCGGCGAGCAGTAGAGCGCCTCGGACGATCTCCATCACCACTGTTGCCCGTTGGGCGCCGAGCGCCATGCGCACGCCGATTTCAGGGAGGCGGCGCGTGACCGTGTATGAAAGTACGCCGTACAGTCCGACCGAGGCCATCACCAGTGCCAGCGCGGCGAACACGATCACCAGCATCATCTGCGTGTTGCGATCGAGCACGTCCGCGGCGAACACCTGTTCCATAGACCGGACGTTCGACACCGGCTCGTCTGGATCAACGTCCGACACAGCCCGCCGCACCGCAGCGGCAAGCGTCAGCGGATCGCCGGTGGTGCGGACGACGAGGTTCTGCGGCCAGAAGAATGTCAGTGCGCTATTGGAAAGCAATAGCTCTCCTGTCCGGGGTGGCGCCTACCGGCTGCGCGTGAGGCGGGAGTGAAGCTGGGCGAGGCCGTCGGTCAGGGCCGCTGGGCCGGGCTGCAGGATGTAAGTCGACTTGATCTCGAAGATCCGATCGTCGCGGACGGCGGCGACGCGGTCCCAGCCCTGGCGGCTCTGAATCGTCGCCTTCTTCATCTTCTTGCCGCACCACGACGCGAAAATCACTTCAGGATCGCGACGCGCAACTTCCGCCGGATCGACGATGCGATCTCTGGCGAGGCCGCACGTGATCAGCTCCGGGAAGATCGGATCGCCGCCGGCGATCTCGACGAGCTCCTCGACCCAGCGGATTCCGGAAATCAGCGGATCGTCCCACTCCTCGAAAAAGACGCGGGGCCGTGCCGGGAGCGTCGCGGCTGACGCGCGGACCTCTTCGAGTCCGCGTGCCAGCCGATCGGCGAGCGCCTCTGCCTCCCGCTGACAGCCGACGAGTCCGCCGAGCATCCGGATCATCTGAAGAATCTCCGCGATGCTCCGCTGGTTGAACGTCACGACCGGCAGGCCGCGGCGGACGAGTTCGGCCGCGAGATCCGCCTGCAGATCGGAGAAGGCGAGGACCAGATCTGGCTCGAGCGCGACGATCCTGTCGAACTTCGCGTTGATGAACGCGGAGATCTTCGGCTTTTCGCGCGCTTCGGGCGGACGCACGGTGTATCCCGAGACGCCGACGATGCGATCGCCCTGGCCGAGCAGGTAAAGCGTCTCGGTCGTTTCCTCCGTCAGGCAGACGATGCGACTCGGGAATTGCGGCATCTGGTCAGCTGATCACTGTGGCATCTGGCAGACGTCTGCGAAGACGAAGCCGTCGCGTTCGACGATGTCACCGGACTTGATCGCAATGGGTTTCGAAAACATCGGGCCGGCGTACGCGAATGAGTGAAACTCGCCACGCTCGCCGCAGGGATCGACCGACGCCGGCAGCTCGTCGAGCAGCGACGCATCGAAGTCGCGGCCCGCGAACTTCGCGTCGAGCACTTTCGGATTCACGCACGTCAGCCGCGCCTTCAGGCCGCCGGCGACCATGTCTCTCGCGAGCTTCGCCGTGTCGGCGCCGAAGAGCGGGAAGATCGGCGTCAGCCCGGTGCCGGCCAGCTTCTCTTCGCGATAGCGTCTGATGTCCTCGAGAAACAGGTCGCCGAACGCCATGTGCGTGAACCCTTCGCCGACCGC
>Ga0153915_10000743_pt1 | contig 29988 bp, 27 predicted proteins | sample Opewatmetagenome_2_FD_107003 | JGI IMG/M metagenome (GOLD analysis project Ga0153915, IMG submission 107003) | Freshwater wetland microbial communities from Ohio, USA - Open water 3 Core 3 Depth 3 metaG | ecosystem: Environmental > Aquatic > Freshwater > Wetlands | place: USA: Ohio, Lake Erie...
GTGGCTATCTTTTTTGACAAAGTGGGACATATGGAACGGATTATGAACATACAAAATGTGTCCATGAAACCGGTTAGTGATCGTTCAACGACCCTTATGACCACTTGTGATGCAATAACATACAGATTTAAAGGGAATTAAAATGGGAAGGCTTCAGAATAAATATTTTATCGGCCTTTTTTTCCAGGTTCTTCTGATCTTGGCGCTTATTGACACTGTGACTGCCGAACAAGCCGGGGAAACCGATAAAGATAAAAAATCCGCAGAAGTGACGGTAAATACTGAAACACCTGTTGCCACAGAAAATGAGACAAAAAATTATCTTTATGACCCTACCGGCAAGACAGATCCTTTTAAATCTTTTATATCAGCAAGAGAAGAAAAGGAGAAGGCCAGGGCAAAGACATATCTGGAGACGTTGGAGTTGTCCCAGTTGGACCTTGTTGTTATTGTTATAGGTCAGAAGGGCAAATGGGCAATGGTCAAGGATTCAAAGGGTGTCAGTCATGTTATCAAGGAAGGCACTCTTATTGGAACAAATAACGGTGTCGTCTATAAGATAACTCAAGGAGAGGTCATAATACGAGAAGAGTACAAGGATTTCAGGGGCAATATACAACATAGGGATATAAGCAAGAAGTCTCAGATGTAGAGTTTATAGATATCAGTCAATTAAAAACAATAAAAAAGACGGAGAGTTAAAAGAAGCCTTTTTGCATTTGCCTAAATCTTTAGATACGGTCTTTTTGATTTATGTGAGCGCTAAGGTCAATTTAATTTACGATCGTCGATAATATCAGTAAGAATTAAGGAGATATTCCATGGGTAAAAAGATGAGTATTAATAAAAGGCTATTATACTCCTTCCTTATATATCCGGCGGCAGTTTTATTGCTTTTGCCGGGTTGCGCTACAGCTCCTTCAAAAGCTGTTGATGCCGGAGAGAGCAAAGCTCCCTCTGCCGTTCAGCAGACAGATACAGCTTCTCCTTCGCAAAATAAGGATGTTGCCTGGAAGTCCGTATCAGATACTACCGCAGTTGCCGCTGCCCCGCAGGTCGTCCAGGAAGTCAAGGTTGCTGAAAAGTCTGCATCTGAGGAGACCTCAGCTAATAAAGATGTTACGCCATCTGAACCCAGGATATTCTTTGAACCTAGCAAGTCTAACCTTAACCAGGTATTGGGTATCGATTTTACATTGGCTGAAAACGGCAAGTCCAGGCTGACCGTGACTACTGCTAAAAAGACAAGTTATGATCTGGATAGAAAAGATGAGAAGACCCTCATATTAAAGATTCATGATTCGACAATCGCCAATCCTTTACTTATGAGACAAATCGACACTACAGAATTTCAGTCGGCCCTTGAACAGATTAAACAGGTCTATTCATCTCAAAAGAAAGAGGTTGATCTTATTCTATCCCTTAGAGAGATAGTGCCGTTCAATATAAAACCGACAGAAAGCGGGATCAGCATAGATTTCGGCCAGACCTCTGTCAAGGTGGCGGAAAAGAAGATCGTCCCGTTGAATCTGGAGGAAACCGAAACAAGGACCTTATCGGCTGACACTCAGCCCTCTACTGCCGCTCCTTCAACCGTTCCCCGGGCAACCCAGGGAGAGAGCAAGAAATACACGGGACAAAAGATGTATCTTGATTTTACGACCGGGGCTGATGTCGTTGATATATTAAAGTTGATTAGTGAGGTAAGTGGAGAAAATGTTATATGGGATCCTGCGATAGCAGGGAAAAAGGTATCAATGGTTCTGAAGGATGTGGCCTGGGACGAGGCATTGGATCTTGTACTCGATAGCAGTGACCTGGCAAAGCGATACCGTGGAGATAATATAATCTGGATCACGACCAAGGATAAGATGAAACAGGTCCTTGCAGAAGAAGAGGCTGAAAAGCAGAAATTGAGACAACTGGCCGAAGAAGAGGAAAACAGATTAAAGGAAAAGAATAAAGTTGCAAAAGAAGAAGCGCCGCTATTAACCGAATATCTGCCCGTCGACTTTGCGAAGGCGGATGATATCAAGGGTCATATCACAATTTCAAAACGCGGCACAATGACCATCGATACAAGGACCAATACGATCATTCTTACCGATATAGCTGAAAATATTGAGATTGCTAAAAAGACTATCAAGCAATTTGATACGCCTGTTAAACAGATAATGATCGAGGCCAGGATCGTAGAGGCAACAGAGAGTTTCAACCGTGATCTTGGAATAAAGTGGAATGAAGGCACGTCAATTTATGACTATGATACAACAGTTGATCAGACAATAGCTCTCCCTGCCTATGCACCTGATATAGAACCCAACGCCGAGATATATGGAGGAAATTTTTCAACAAATGCCCCGGACGGATGGAAAAGCAATATTGGCCTGAGCTTTGCACAACATTTAATAGGCGGTCAGTTAACATTGGATGCCTCTTTGGCAATTGCCGAATCTGAAGGCACGGCCAAGACCTTGTCTGCCCCGAAGGTAATCGCACAGGAAGGGAAGTCTGCAACTATAAGCAGCGGCGATTCGATCATTATTGCCGCTACAGAAAATGTAGCTTCAACAACTTTGGATGCCACGCTATCTTTGACTGTAACGCCGGTTTCGGTAAGCTATAACGGCTATATTAGTTTGGATGTGAATGTCACCGATGACTCGGCTCCGTCAACATCAAGACTCCTTAAAAAGTCTTTAAAAACAAATTTTATGGCGAAAAGCGGAGAGACCTATGTTCTTGGAGGCATTATAAAAGAAAGCGAGGGTGAGGATGTGTCAGGCGTGCCAATACTGAAGGATATCCCTGGGCTGGGGTGGCTCTTTAAGGCCAAGAGCAAGACCAAATCAAAATCAGAGCTTTTGATATTCCTTACGCCGACAGTGGTTTCATCTTCCGTCAATTAGCGGATGTTTAAAATGAAGCGTCTCATAACCAACGATATGCCGTTGTTTCAAGAATATGCAGGAAGAATGCCCTTGAGAAAGGGCATTCTATTAATCCTGTCAGTTATATTTCTATCACTCCTTTTTGCCGCTTGCTCCGGCAGCATGAAAGCAAAAAAAGAAAAGGCCTCAGCAATGGAGGATATGGGCCGTTCCCTTTTTCAGCAGGGTAATTCAAGGGAAGGTTTATCATACCTCCAGAAGGCAGCTGAGCTTGATCCAAACAATCCTGATATTGAACATGAACTGGCGCTTGTATACGGGAATTTGGAGGAGTATGACTTGGCTCTCCGGCATTATAAGAAGGCCATAGAACTTAAACCCAATTTCTCAGATGCCTTTAATAATATGGGAACCCTCTATTCAAAGATGAAGGAATGGGATAAGGCATTGGAATGTTTTCAGAGGGCAGTCTCGGACGTCCTGTATAAGACGCCCCATTTTGCCTATCATAATATGGGCCTGGTGTATTATTATAAAGGGGATTATCTAAAGGCGATAGAATGTTACCAAAAGGCGTCGAAACTTTCTCCCTCCTATGTAAACGTCTATTTCGATCTGGCCGCTGCTAATATAGCATTAAACCGCAATGAAGATGCTATTGAAGTCTATAAAAAGGCTGGTACGCTGTCTTCAAGTAAAAAGGCCGAGCTTAGTCTGGCGACGTTGTATATAAGGATGAACCGTACCAGGGATGCGGCTGATTTATTAAGGGCTATAATTGAATCAAATCCGAGAAGCCAGGTGGCTAAAGAAGCCAGCCAACTGCTCGAAAACATAAATAAAAAGTAAACGCACAAAGGAACCTGCAATATATATTTCAGGTAGTGCGTCTGATATCAGACCAGTAAGTGACAGTTTGAAGCTGTTTGTTGATTCACAAAAATAGACAAAAATGATAGAATAAAAATAGATTAAGACAGAAATAATAATATCAATAAAAAAGATAATAAATATTTATAAATATATTAAACATAATAAATTAGAGGAGAAAACACGTTATGGGCATTGAATTCAAATCTTATAAATCTTTAATTTTCTTTTTTTCTTTTATCTTTATTATTACATGCCCAGGTTGTAGTGATGATATTGAAGATCCAGGTTATCACCCTGTAATCACAGGTTTTACTCTTGATCCAACCGAAGCAGAAGAGGTTTCCGGACAAAGAGTTGCTGTTAGTGCTACTGTGACATATACAGACAAAGATTATTATTTGGACAGAGGTGTCTGCGAAGTGGTTTGTTCCGTAGAGCAAGGAGGTTCCCAGGTTTATTTCCTGGATGATCTCCTCCAGGGAGGCGCACAAACTGCTAGCGGTTCTTACACTTTTTCTTATCTTGCTGACATTTCTTCCCCTACTTTTTATTGGTTTGAAATGTATGTTGTAGATAAAACTGGCCGTGAATCCAATTTAGTAGGAGGATATTTTACCGTAACCGAAGCCGAAGAAGCAACTCCCTGAAACACTGCACCTAGGGCGGCGGGTAGGTCTCCGGACCTCCCGTTTTTTGAATGGTCTGTATTGTCCTCAGATTTCGAAGTAACATTACGAAATAATGATCAAAATGCTCCCAAGGATATTAACATCTCCAAAACAAAGTATTTTTTATTAGGACCCAAAGGTTTAGGTAAGAGCATTTGGCATATAGGATTAAAAATAGAATCCTTGAACCCTTTTCATTTGTTAAAATCTTTCCTGTCCTTAACAACCCCCAATATCTCCATCATGGAATTCACATGATGATCCGCATCCAGTTTTGGATTTTTATAGGCGATAAAAATGACCCCTGCCGATCTGGCGCTCTCATAATCTATCAGGGAGTCTCCGATATAAAGCAGACTTTTAGGTTTGATATTAAAAAATTCCAGTATCTTCAAAAGGGATTCCGGATGGGGTTTCGGATGTTTAACATCAAGCGAAGAGACAACAATGTCAAAGAAATCATCCAATCCATGATATTTAAGCACATTGCCGATAGTGGTGCTCCTGTTTGTGGCGACTCCCAGCCCGAAATCCGGCCTAAGCGCATTAAGCAATTCCTTTAATCCCGGCTCAATAACCATGTCATAGATAAAAGGCGTGTAATCAATCTGTTTTGCGAGGTCTATGGCCTGGGCAAGATAAGGGGTGCCTTCAAAGATATGCCTGACGGATTCCTTCGCTGTATAGGAATGGACAAAATCAATTTTTTTATCGGTCATTGGAGGCAGGTTAAATCTTGAAAGCAGGTAGTTATAATAATTGATATTAGCCTGTCTGGAATCAAACATGACACCGTCACAATCAAATATGACGGCATATTTCTCTGTTTCTGAGATCATAAAAAATCCTTTTTATTAAGATATGCTTTGGGGTATAGTATAATTATATGCAGGCTAAATAAAGGAAAAACAATATGGAAATAAAAACAGACTATCTTATTATCGGCTCAGGCATAGCCGGGCTTTCATTCGCCCTTCATGCAGCTAAATCAGGCACTGTGTCGATAGTCACAAAGAAGGAGAGGATGGAGACATCCACTAATTATGCACAGGGGGGAATAGCCTCCGTGCTGGATAATAACGACAGTTTTGATCTTCATATCAAGGATACCCTTAAATCAGGCGATGGGCTTTGCAATAAAAAGATAGTAGATATTGTGGTAAAGAACGGTCCTGACAGGATAAAGGAACTGATAGATATAGGGGTGAATTTTACCCATGATCAGGATAATCCAAATAATCTAGACCTGGGCATGGAAGGCGGGCATTCCAGGAGACGCGTTGCACACACCAAGGATCGAACAGGAAGAGAGGTGGAAAGGGCATTGCTAGAGAAGGTTAAGGAAAACAAGAACATCACGGTCTATGATGACCACATGGCCATAGACCTTATTACAAAATCAAAATTAATTAAGAGGGGTATAATCTCAAGCGAAAGCAGCGAATCCTGCTGGGGCGCCTATGTGCTTGATGCGGAAACCGGGGAGGTCATCACATTCCAGTCAAGGATCACGGCGCTTTCAACCGGCGGTGTGGGAAAGGTGTATCTCTATACAAGCAATCCCGATATAGCAACCGGAGACGGAGTGGCTATGGGTTACAGGGCCGGTGTAAAGGTCGCTGACATGGAATTTGTCCAGTTTCATCCCACATGTCTCTATCATCCGCTGGCCAAGAATTTCCTTATATCCGAGGCCGTAAGGGGTGAAGGAGGCATACTTATAGACAGCAAAGGGAACCGTTTTATGGAGAAATATCATCCCCTGAAAGACCTTGCATTCAGGGACATTGTGGCTAGGTCGATTTATTTCGAACTGAAAAAGAGCGGGGAAGAGTGCGTCTATCTGGATATAACTCATAAATCTCCCGACTTCATAAGGGAGCGGTTCCCCAATATCTATGAAAACTGCATGAATTACCAGATTGATATCACGAAACAGCCGATACCTGTCGTGCCTGCGGCCCATTATATGTGCGGCGGCCTCTTAACCGATGAAAACGGGGCAACCAATATAAAGAACCTCTATGCGATCGGCGAGGTGGCATGCACCGGACTTCATGGCGCCAATCGTCTGGCAAGCAATTCCCTTTTAGAGGCGCTTGTATTTGCGAAAAGAGCGGCTGATAGATCCGGCAAGGAGATGATGGAGAACATGGACGCCCCTATATCAAAGGCGCCTGTGTGGGATCCCGGGAGCGCCACCGACAGCGAAGAGATGATAGTGGTTTCACATAACTGGGATGAGATAAGACGGACCATGTGGAATTATGTAGGGATTGTAAGGACAAACAAACGGCTGGCAAGGGCAAGGGCAAGGATAGAAAATATTCAGGCGGAGATCAAGGAATACTACTGGGATTTTATCGTTACAAGAGACCTTCTGGAGTTGCGAAATATCGCCCTTGTAGCTGAGCTCATTATAACATGCGCCACCATGAGGAAGGAGAGCAGGGGGCTCCATTATAACCTCGATTATCCCGACAAGGATGATGAGCACTGGCAAAGGGACACGGTGATATGGAACTGAGGTTCAGTCGGCTCTTATTGCGGGGCGATATTCAGCTTTCTCCCTAAGCCTTTTTCCACTTCTTCCAGGATCATCCGGAGTATCTTAGGCACCCTTTCCTCAATCTCGGGCGACAGCTCCATCCCCATATCAAGGCTCTTGGGCTCCACGCCTATGATCGTGGTCTTGGGGGTTGTCCCTATAAGCCCTGAAAGGTTGATCACCTCCAGTATGGAGATTTGATGGACAGATGTCTTAAAGATGTCGGGAAAGGGGTTGCAGTCTTCAACGTCAAACCGGTAGATGGAACCCGGGGCCCCGCCGCCCCTGATCGCGTCGATAAGGATCATCCGGTCCGCCTCAAGGATAATATTGATAAGGCCGAAGCCGTCTGTCCCGCCTTCAACAACATGCACCTCAGGGGGCATATCCATTTCCATCATCCGCTGGGCCACATGGACGCCGACCCCTTCATCGCTCAAAAGCAGGTTTCCCACCCCCATGACCAGGATGCGGCTGTAATACCCCTGTTGCCGTTTTTCCTCCGATGACATCACTCTACTATGAATTTTCGAAGCTCATTCGTCTTTGGATCTATGAGGTGGATGGCGCAAGCCATGCAGGGATCAAAGGATCTGATCACCCTGACAATGTTGATAGGATTCTCAGCATCAGGAACCGGGACGCCTATCAGAGATTCTTCATACTGGCCCCTCTGTCCATGTTCATCCCTCGGGGATGACATCCATGTGGAAGGTACGACGGCCTGATAATTTGCAATCTTGTGATCTTTTATCCTGACCCAGTGGCCCAGCGCGCCCCTGGGCGCTTCAAAGAACCCAATCCCTTCTCCGTCGGACGGGGGCTCCCAGTGCTCCTTGTCGTGGATCTTGAAGCCCGGCTTCAGCATTTCTGCCGTCAGCTCGTCAAGCCATATGTACATTGCATTGATGAGCCTCTTCGTCTCTATAGCCCTGGCTGCGTGTCTGGCCACCACTCCGGGCTTGAATCCCTGATTATTTATGAGGTCAAGGATTGTCGGATTTTGATCTATCAGCGCCCTGGCAAAGGGCCCGAGCTCCATGGGCGAATTCTCATACCGCGGGGATTTTACAAATGAATAGGCATTCTCCCGATTGAGGTCAAAGACCTGCTCTCCTTCATAGGGATGCTTAGGCTCATCCTTTTTATACCAACTGGAATGCACGGACTCTGTTATCTTTTTATGATCAAAGGGATCAATTTTCATGGTTAACGGGCTCTTGAATCCTTTAATGACGCCGGGCTTAAAAAGCCTGTTGCCTTTTTCGTCAATCGCGCTTGTATCGCTCCCATAGGCAAGATAGTTCAGATGGCCAGCTCCAAGGCCGGCCTTTGCCAGGGGAAGGAGCGGTCCTGTGCCGAAGGCCATGACATCCGGGATATAGATATTACTGACAAAGACGTTCAGGTCATCGAGCATGGAGCGAAACCGTGCCACCTGATTGAGGTCCGGGTATTGTGTAAAGCCTCCAACAACAATGGTCTGGTAATGGGGCGTCCTCGCCCCCCAGATTGCCCCCATATTCTTGGCCCTGACCTGCATCCGCAAGGCATCCAGGTAATGTTTGACCGCAGATATGACTGCATCGGGGTCGCTGATACAGTATTCATCGGGTTTATAACGGGGCATCAGGGGATAGATATCATTTTTCTGAACAAGCGCCATGATCTTTTCCTTCACATCATTCAGGTCCCGGTCTTTTCCTTTATAATCGGCCAAGGCCATGATATCTATGTAATCCAAGGCGCTCAGGTGGTAAAAATGAAGCATATGATCGTAGATATACTCTGCTCCCATTATGAGGTTTCTGAGGCAGGCTCCCCCCGGAGGGACCTGGGCGCCGAAAGCGGCTTCAAGGGCGCGGGCTGAAGCGACCTGGTGGACGCTGAAACATATTCCGCAGAAACGGCTCACCACATATGGCGCATCCCTAGGGTCCTTCCCAAGCAGTAATGCCTCAAATCCTCTTGCCATGGTGCCGGTGCTCCAGGCATCCTTGACCTTTCCGTTCTCTATCTCTACCTCGATCTTGAGGTGTCCTTCAATTCTTGTCATTGGATCTATAGTAATTCGTTTTGTCATAACATATGCCTTTTAGTAAGGATAATTTTTTTATAAAACGAGACAGCGACCTTTTCCGGTCGTGTCAGGTCATCAAATCAAATTGATTTATACAGCGGACTGAATCCCGGATAGAAGCCGGGCTCAGCACAGCCTTGACATGGGGCGCCTGCATCTATACAGAAGCTGATCCCGTTGTTCCACTTTCGAATCGGACAATCACTGTAGGTTTCGGTCCCTTTGCATCCCATCTCGTAGAGGCACCATTCCTTCTGGGCCGGATCGTTCCAGTCTGTGAGAAAATTTCCCGAGTCAAAATGGGCGCGGCGCCGGCAGTTGTCATGAATATAGCTGCCGAAATACATCAGAGGCCGTTTATGCTTGTCAAGGGGCGGGACCTTGCGCGTTAGAAGATAATACAATATGGTCCCGGTAATATGGTCCATATGGACGGGGCATGTGGAAAGATTGATGATAGGTTTGTCTGTAATAACCTTGCTGACAGGCATCCCCTTGCTGTGCATAGCGGCGGGTATGCCTCCAAAGGATGAGCAAGAGCCGGCGCAGATAATAACCTCAGCCTTCTGTGATGCCTCTATAAGGATGTCCTTAAAGGTCCTTCCCCCGATCATGCAAAAACGGTCATCTGCCTCGGGTATGGAGCCTTCCACAATCAGCATGTAGCCTCCCTCTTTTATAGCATCCTCTTTCGACTTTTCTGCAACATACCCCGCAGCAGCCATTATTGTCTCATGATACCTGATGGATACCTCGTCAAGGATAAAGGTCCAGGGGGCAGGGTCCTCCATGCTTATGAGGGAGTGAGTGCACCCTGCACAGTCCTGCCCCTCCAGCCATATGACCGGGGGTTTCTTCGTTGCAGAATCAAGGGCATGGGCGATTTTTTCAATACTGAACATATCTGCGAGTCCGACCGCCGCGGCGATCGTCCCGCACAACTTCATAAAATCACGTCTCGATAGATCATCGAATGATTTAATCATGTTATATTCACCTTATTTATTTTTAGGTTATTTTTTATTTCAAAGGACTTAATTCTCAAAATGAGATGCTAAGAACTTGTTTTTGCGTTTATATGTAACTTGGCCTTCTCTGTCAAGAAGTAAAATTAACAGCCGTATTCAAGTTGAGGCTATCCTCTACTTACTTAGCCGCAGGCGGTTCTTCCTCTGATTCGTCATTAAGCTCAAACCATGTTTTAATGAAGGAATAGATTAATCCGGCACCTATAATTACAAAGACAAGGTATAAAAGCCCCATGAATATGAGGTATTCTACATTCCATTGCCATTCAAAGGATAAAGGAGTCATAGGGGTCTCCAGAAAATAAGGTTAACGGTGCACGGTATAAGGTTTGCTGCAGTATAGAATGTGGAATTAAGGTTTAAGCCTCATGCCAAAAACCGTACACCTTATGCCGATTTATATCGATAGTTGATTCAGTTCCTTCTCTTTCGGGAACAGGGGCAGATATCTGTATGATACGGAAAACACAAGAATACCGTATCCTATTACTGCGAATCCTATTGCCCATTCCTGCCATGTGGGCAAATAACTCCAGAATCTGTCAAAGGGCATAACAGGTATAGCAAGCGTGACGACGATAAAGACAAAGCGATTAATCACGATGCCTGCGCAATTCATCAGGCTCGCAAGTATAAGCCATCCTGTTTTTTTCCTGATCCCCGGGGTCAGAAGCATTATGGCCGGTATGATTCCGCAAATAATGATCTCACATATCACAAGCCAAATGCCGTAAGGCCCTTCCCTGTAAAATTCCATGAATGTCTGTCCGGCCCTCGGCACTATCCCGTAGATCCATCCCAGGGTGTCGGCAATTTTTAGAAGGAGATAGGATCCCAATAACCATCCCGAAATTTTGGCCAGCAGCTGGACGGCGTTATCCGGGACCAGCTTTTTACGTGTTATGGCCTCCGTCAATTTTGTGCAAAGGATAGTAAAGCACGGTCCTGCCGCTATGGCTGACAGCACAAATAGGAAAAAGGTCCATGGCCAGATATAAAAACCTTCCCTGGCTGCAAAGGGTCTTGCATACATTACACCGTACATGCCGCCCAGAGATCCCTGATGGAAGAATGAAAGGAATGTCCCTGTAGCGGCAAAGACAGCCATGACATGGTGGAGGTTGTTTCCGAAGATCTTTAATCCCTTTATTTTTACCAAGCCCCTGTTTTCCAGAATAATAGGAACATACTCTATGGATAATACGCCTAGATAGCACGTAATGCAGAAGGAGACCTCCACCAGCATAGAATGGATGTTTGCATGCCAGAATATAAACCATCCTCTTAAGGGCTGGCCTATATCTATTCCGAGCATGCCTACAGCGCCCGAATAGCAGATAAAACCTATTATTACAGCGGCGTTGATAATATCCTTTAATTCTTTTTTACCGATGATGTAGGTAAGGAATCCGGTAAAAAATGCGCCGGCGCCCAGGGCGATTACCGCCAGATCAAAGACGATCCACAGGGCAAAGGCAAAGATGTTGCTCATATTAGTCTGGTTAAGCCCCAGGACAAAACATAAAACGGCGGATACTATCCCCCAGGCCAAGAGGCCCAGCCACGGCAACGTCCAGAAGAAAAATCTCCCCGGAGAACATCTCTTGGCGCCTTCAGGAATCAAAGCTGAATCCATCTGTTTCCTCTCTTTCTACTGTATCATGAAATATGATTACACCTGACAATCAATTTCACTATCCTATTATTTTTTAATTTGACTGTTAATTCCTTTCACAGCCTCGCCCGGCAGATAATTGTCTGCAAGCCTACGTACCCACTCCTTTGAGGAGAGGTAATAGACCTTGGGTTTAGTGTTAAGTTTTTCAAGCAATCTAAAGGCGTTTGGGCTATTAATAAGCTCAGATATCTTGTGTTTAGGATTATTCAGATCGCCGAAGACGATAGCCTGCGCAGGGCATGCCTCGGAGCAGGCTGTTACATATTCGCCTTCCTCAATATCCCTGCGGTCCTGGGCATAGGCAATCTCCTTTGCCCTCATCAGCCTGTGATGGCAAAATGTACATTTCTCTACAACGCCCCTCATGCGCGGGGACACCTCCGGTGAAAGAGAGCGATCCATGCCGTCGGGAAAGGGTTTGAAATATGAATAACCGTCCCACCAGTTAAAGTACCTTGCATGATAGGGACAGGCAGCCTGGCAATACCTGCATCCGATACACCGGGAATAGACCTGGCTCACGATGCCGGTACTTTCATCCAGGGTTGTTGCAGTGGCCACACACACGGATACGCAGGGAGAATGATGCCCTCCTTTGCCGTCCTCTTCACAGTGCATGCAAGGCCTGGGGAAGTAGCTTATCTGGGTCTTGGGGAATTTTTCACCGTTGTTTATCCTGTATAACTGCATCCAGACAATGCTGCGTTCCTTATCTGATTCATCCGCCCTGACTGTGACGTTATTTTCAGAGGCGCAGGCGACCATGCAGGTCCCGCATCCTGTACATTTATCCAGGTCAATCACCATGCCGTATTTATGTTTTTCAGTTTCTGTCTCTTTCATATCCTGCCTCTATGCCTTTATCAGTCTCACAGGCGTGTCCCACCAGATATTATGGCCGCTCAGGGGATCTCTTTCCCCGTAAATGATATCATTGGGATTTGAGCCCCTTCCTTTAAGAAAATCGTCATAGGCGCTGTGTCCCAGTCCCAGGGGCATGAAGACAATGCCGGGCATGGCCCCTTCAAAGAGATTAACCTTTGCCTGAATCTTTCCCTTGGGCGATTCAATAAATATGCTGTCGCCTTGTTTAAAGTTGTATTCCTTTGCCGTATCAGGATTGATGTCCGCAAAGGTCTGATCTATCTTGAGCTGATTATCAAAGAGGGTCTTGTTCAGGTAGGGTGGATTAGGAACCCATCCGCTTGCAAGATTAATAAGCTCATAAGGGTACATCCGAAGGGGGAATGATTTATCATCCTCTGATGATGTGTCTTCGAAGTGTGGGATGCATATCTCATCGCCGGATGCCTTAATCCCCAGGGCCTTGGTATCGATGCCTTTCAGAGACGATTCAATTATGCTGCTGTAAAATTCAAATCTGGCCGAGGCGGTCTTGAAGATATTGTCCTGAGAAGGATAGACCGGCCTGTACCACAGACCGTTTTCCTTTATACTTTTCCACATGTCATCAAAGCTGCTGTAGTCAGAGGAGACAATATCACCGTTCTGCATTGATTCCCATGGGAATGAGGAACCGTCAAAGGCAGTCGAACCTGCCCCGGCTTCAAAGATCCCGATGGCCCTGGCCTTTAAGACCTCTTCGTATTCCGACCATGGGAATGCCTCTCCTGCACTGCCGCCGATCAGTTTTGCCAGCCCCAGGATTGCATCTCCTGAATTTTTTGTATCATAGAGGGGTTTGACGATCGGTGTTGAAACACCATAGAGGGGGTATTGCAGTCCTTTCGGCCACGCAATGTCATCTATCTTTTCCAGGTAGGCATGGTCAGGGAGTATCAGATCGGCCATCATGGCTGTTTCATCACGATATGGAGAGAAACTCACTATGAAAGGGATCTTATCAAGGGCCTTTCTGAGGTCGCCGCCGTCCGGGACGGTGAATGCAGGGTTCGCAGAAAAGACAAGCATGGTATCTATGGACGCCCCGGTTTCTTTCAGGATGGAAGCGGTGAGGTTGTTTAACAGGACTTTACTGAAAGGATAGACACTATTTCTTTCCCCTGAAAGGGCAGCCTTTGCATCCGCCTTAATCTCCGGCAGGGCGGCAAATGGAAGGGGGTCGTTTATGAAGATCCCGCCTTTTCTGTTTATTCCGCCGACCAGGGCATTAAGACTGAGCACCGCCATGGATTCATAAAGACTGCCGTATTGCGCTCCCTTGCCGCGTCCGCAGATTGCGACAGGCGCCTTGGACTTTGCAAATCCCTTGGCTATATCCCTGATCTCATCGGCATCTATGCCCGTAATCTGCGCGACCTTTTCAGGAGAATATTTATCGAGTACAAAGGCCTTGAATCCCTTGTGGTCGACACCGTCAGCGGATTTGAAATCATAAAATCCAAAAGACCGGTTTTCTACAAAATCCGAGTTGTAGAGATTCTCTTTGATTATCACATGGGCTATGCCCAGCGCAAGGGCAGTCTCTGTCCCGGGTTTCGCAGGGACCCATTTATCCGCCTTGGAAGCGGTGTTGGAGGCCCTTGGCTCTACCTGAACCACCTTTACGCTGCCCTTCAGGTCTCCGGATCTCCACAGACCCCATGCATTGAGCACCCTGCCTGGGGATCCCCAGCCTTCAAGAAGTCCGCTGCCGAAACTCAATATGAAATCTGCATTTTCAAGATCATAGCCCATCGGTCCATGGTTCCCCGCAAGGAGATAAGAGGCAGTCTCGTCAGTATCCTGAGATGAAGGCATCCTCATGTAATTCGGGCTCCCGAGCGCAGCAAGAAACCGTTCTATTATTGCGGACATCGTTGATCTGTGGAGATTTCCGTCTATCGCAGCAAGCGCCCCGATGTTTCCTTTGTCTCTCAGCCCGGAGATCCTTTTAGCCAGAATATCGAGGGCCTCATCCCATGATATGGACTGGAATGCATCCGCGCCCTTTGCGCCTACACGCTTCATGGGGCCTGTGAAACGCATCTGCTCGCTGTAAAGCAGCTGCAGACCTCCCATGCCTAAAGGACATATGCCGCCCGGATTGACAGGATAGTCGGTGCGGCCTTCGATCTTTACGGCCCTTTCATCAACCTTTCTAACCTTGATGCCGCAACCTCCCGGACATAACATACATACGGATTTGACATATGAAAATTCACCAACCGGCGGAACCGGCACCCATGGCAGGTTCTGAGTCCATATGGCAATGTCGTCCGTGAGTTTCCACGGCAAAGGGGAGAGGGCTGTTCCAATAGCCCCGCCGATTGCGAGCTTGATAAAGTTTCTTCTGTTTATCCCCATGCGTTCTGTAATTTTTTCGTCTTTTGGATCCATATCAATGTTCCATTGTTTGGGATATCGGCATTTGAATGCCGATATCAGATATTATTTATGACATACAAAACAGTCATTATTGTCTTCCTGCCCATTCTTTGTATGACAGTCAGCGCAATCATCCATCTTCATGCGATCCCAGGTGTTTGTCTTATAACCTGATATATTCTTGCCCCATATATTAATGCTGTAACCTGAAATGCGATTTTGCTTATATAAAGGCAGGCTGTCCGAACTGCCGTGTTCTCCATGGCAGATATGACAATCGATCTTTCCATTCTTCACATGTGATATATGGGAGAAATATACATTATCAGGCTGTTCATAATATTTATGCCACTCAACCTCTTTGTTGTCGGCTACATATTCTTCCAGAAATTTTTTCTCCTCTGTGTTTTCACCCAGGGGCGACTCAGGGTCCTCATGGCATTCCATACATTTAGAGAGACCGGGTATCCCTGTAAAGGAACCATCATCACGAAAGGCATGACAATAAGAACATCTTTCAGCCTCAGTGTCGCCTTCTGTCCCGTCCACAATGTCAGGGTCTGTATGTATGGCATGGCTGAAATTCACAGGCTGCTCATCCTTTGAATACAGGACCATGGGAAAAAACACCCAGCCGATTATAAGGGCGGCAACCAAACCCACGATAAAATATGCCAGCCCGCTCCTTAAGGGGTTAGAGATGAGTTTTAAAAGGTATACTGTAAGTATATGTAAGAAATGTTTAGCAGACCCGTGCTGTTTTGAAGATTTTTCAGGATGATGATCTTGATTTTCCATTAAAATACCCTCTTTAACCTTGATTTAAAGAAGCTCTATGAGAGTAGACATGATTTTAATATTTAGCTGCTGGTGATTCGATTGTCAAGACAAATGCCTATATTAGGACTAGATATTGCATATTATCAATCGTTTTACATACTAATGATCTGTCTTATATTTAGACTACAGGCAATTAATCTTTGTGTGGCGGGGACATATTAAAGCCTGTTTAAGACAATGAGGCATTTTAGATAAAAAATGTCATTACCCGGCACAAAAGGGGGTTTCATGCCTAGAGAACCTGCTTATGGGCGGACACAAATTAACTAATTAATCATAACAATATGGGAAATTCCGTTAAGGCGCCTAGGTCAAGCAGCCTTTTTATCAATGCACATAAGGGCAGTCCCACAACATTGCTGTATGATCCGTTTATCCCCTCTACCATAAAGGACCCTATCCCCTGTATGGCATAACCTCCTGCCTTTCCAAAGGGCTCCCCTGATGCGATATAGGAGTCGACCTCTTTATCGGATAAGTCCTTTATAGATACCATGGCGCTTTCATAATCTGTACAGGCGATCTCTCCAACAGGATTTATAATGCAATAACCCGTTATTACTTCATGCCCTTTCCCGCTTAATATCTTCAGCATGGAACGCGCTTCATCATCATTCAACGGTTTTCCAAGGATATCATTGTCTGAAACAACAATAGTATCGGCGCCCAGTATCCACTGACCTTGAACCTTTTCATGGGCGGCCGTCGCTTTATTCTCCGAGAGGATCTTTGCCACATTGGAAGGGGGGGCGTTTATTAAGGTTTCATCAATATTGCTCGGCAACGATATGAAAGGTATGCCGACCTGTTCCAGGAGACTTTTTCTCCTGGGGGATTCCGAGGCGAGGATTAAGGGATATTCCCTGCTTATGGGTGAGTAATGATTCATGGCAGGCCAAAGAGTGTTTTAGCGTTTAGGGAAGTATTAACGGCCAGCTGATCAAGGTCCATATCCCTTAACCGGGCGATCTTCTCCGCCGTATGCCTTATAAAAAACGGTTCATTTCTTTTCCCCCTGAAAGGAAAAGGGGAAAGAAAGGGTGCGTCCGTTTCGATGAGCAGCCTTTCAATCGGTATCTTTGCTGCAACCTCCTGTACATTGAGGGCATTTTTATAGGTTACTGTCCCGGGGATGGATATATACCAGCCCAGCTCGATGAAGGACATGGCGAGCTTATAATCGCCGGAAAAGCAGTGGATCACGCCTATCCGTGATCCGTGCCCCCTTTTGCCGACTATTTTGAGTATTTCATCATGGGCCTCGCGGTCATGAATAATGACAGGCAGTTTCAACTCAAGGGCCGTGTCCAGCTGTAATTCGAATATCTCGATCTGATTTTTCACATGGGAATAATGACGATAAAAATCAAGGCCGATCTCTCCCCAGGCCACAACCTTTTTAGAGCCTGCCGCCAGCCTTTTCAACTCTTCAATCTTTATGGTATCCGTTTCGTCGGCGTTATGGGGATGAAAGCCCACGGTTGAAGATATGAAATCATGTCTCTCTGCCAGTTCAAGGGCCTTTTGAGAACTGGAGATATCTGTCCCCACGGAAATTATATGAGTTATATCTCCTGAAAGAGCCCTCTTGAGGACTTCATTGATATCATCGGCATAGTCCTCCATATCTAAATGGGCATGAGTGTCAATCAGCAATTTATTTTCTCCTTTTTTCCCTTCCGCCTTATGCCTTACACCGCATACATTATGCCTTTGTCTTGCATATATAATCCAACCGGCAAGTCATGACAAATAAATATTATTGCATATTTGCTGAAACAAGTTAAAATAGGACAAAATGTTTGCAAGAATGGAGGTAATCTATTTACAACGATGGCTGCTATAGCAACTAAACCCGATCAGGCTGTTTCAAGGGAAGCAACTCTAGAGCTGCAATTACAATTCCAGAAGAAACTTAACAACATAACGAACAAGATCCATTCTGCAAAGGACACAAATGACATCCTCCTGAATCTTCAGAATGATATCTTGGGTATTTTCGATGCCGATCGTATAACCATTTACGTGGTTGACGGTTTGAAAAAACAGATTGTATCAAGACTTAAGACAGGCTCGGACATTGCCGAGATACGTGTCCCTATAGACAACAGCAGCATCTCGGGGTATTGCGCGTCGACCGGAAAGATGGTCAATATCAAGAATGCCTATGACGACAATGAACTGAAGAAGATCAACCCCGAGCTTGGATTCAATAAAAGCTTCGACCAGAAGACAGGCTACAGAACAACCCAGGTGCTGGTGGCGCCTGTAATATATAACAAGTATCTCTTAGGCGTCATTCAGCTTATCAATAAGAAAAACGGGAGTAAGTTTACCTTAGATGACCAGACCTCGGCAATGGAGATAGCAAAGGTCCTTGGTCTTGCCTTTTTCAATAATCAGAAGATACTCCAAAAGAAGAAACCCACCAAATATGATTTCCTCATCACCAATAATATCATCACGGATAAAGACATGGAGAAGGCTATGGGCGAGGCTCGCCGGCTCAAGAAGCCCGTTGAAAACATGTTGATGAGTGAATTTAACGTGTTAAAGGAGGATATCGGGAAATCCCTGTCGGAGTTCTATAAAACAAGATTCATACCCTTTAATGACAAAATGGTTATCCCCGGCGAGTTGCTTAAAGGTTTGAAGGTCAATTTTCTTAGAAGCAATATGTTTGTCCCTGTTTCCCAGACAGGTGACAAGGTTGTTGTGGCCATGGAAAACCCTGATTTCCTGCCGGCAAGGGATACGGTAAAAAGGTTGATGCCAGGCAAAGAATTTGAATATTGTGTCTCACTGAAGGAAGATATCCTTCAAATGATTGATATGTTTTTTAATGTCAAGCGCTCCGAATTTCTTGAAAATACCGGAAGCATCGAAGACCTCCTCGGACAGCTTGAGAACGTAAGCGATGAAGATTATGAAGATATGGAAAGGGTGAGCGAAGAGGACGGCACAATCGTCCAGCTCGTCAATAAGATGATCCTGGACGGTTACAGCAGGAACGCCTCGGATATCCATATAGAACCGCGGCCAGGCAAGGCCAATTCCGTAATAAGATTCAGGATAGACGGGGCGTGCCAGGTATATCAGACCATCCCTTACACATATAAACAGGCCATTGTCTCGCGCATCAAGATCATGTCGGAACTGGACATATCCGAAAGGCGTCTCCCCCAGGACGGCAAGATCAAGTTCAGGAAATACGCCCCTATTGATATTGAATTGCGTGTTGCTACAATCCCTACGGCCGGAGGCACAGAGGATGTTGTGATGCGTATCCTGGCCGGAGGAGAACCGATACCCCTGGACAAGATGGGCATGAGCGAAAGAAATTATAAAGTCTTTATTGAGATGATAACAAAGCCCTATGGGATAGTGCTCGTCGTTGGTCCTACAGGAAGCGGTAAAACAACAACCCTGCATGCAGCTCTTCATTATATCAACAAACCCGAGACAAAGATCTGGACGGCAGAGGACCCGGTCGAAATCACGCAGGAAGGGCTGCGCCAGGTACAGGTACACCCGAAGATCGGATTCGATTTCGCCACTGCCATGAGGTCTTTTCTTCGTGCGGATCCCGATGTGATCATGGTCGGGGAAATGCGCGATCATGAAACGGTTGCGACCGGCATTGAGGCGTCTCTTACGGGCCATCTTGTCTTCAGCACGCTCCATACTAACAGCGCGCCGGAGACAATTACGCGTCTCCTTGATATGGGCATGGACCCCTTTAATTTTGCCGATGCGATGCTCGGCGTCCTGGCTCAGAGGCTTACAAGGACCCTGTGCAAGGACTGTAAAAAGCCCTATACACCTACAAGAGATGAGTATGACCACCTTGTAAGGGCCTATGACGGCGATTTTGATAAACTTGGATATCCATATAACAGCAACCTTGTGCTTCACAAGGCCAATGGATGTTCAAAGTGCAATAATACTGGTTACAGGGGCAGGACCGGGCTTCATGAGATTATTGTAGGGACGCATGAAATGCAGGACAAGATACAGACCAGGGCCAGGATGGAGGAGATTCGAGAGCAGGCGGTAAAGGACGGCATGACCTCTCTGATGCAGGACGGCATAAGAAAGGTCTTTCTGGGCGAGACCGATTTCATGCAGGTGAGGAAGGTGTGTATTAAATAGGGCGCAGGGCACAAGGTGTAAGGTTTACGGTATAAAGTCAAAGGATATCGTTTCGTTGATGAGGCTATAGGAATGACCAGGCAGTATTATGCCTGGATGAATTGCCTGGCGCTGGACCGACAGCCCGACAAGGTCTGCTATGTCCTCATTGATGAGGCTACTTTGCGGCATTTCCAGAAGGAGAAAAAAGCTACGCCATTTTTGAGTTGATGGGCGGTCCAAACTGGCTGGAAGACCTTGACAAAGGTATCCCCGAGGAGGAGAAGAAGGGCAGGGCCAAGGTTGCCAATACATGGGATGAAATTGCCGGATACATCGGCTGTGATCCCGGGACACTCAAGAATACAATCGACCAGTACAACAGCTACTGCAAAAACAGATACGACGCCGAATTTCTGAAGAATCCCGACTACCTCCTTCCCCTTACAACCCCGCCCTATTACGCGATGCAGGGATACTCGGGCATTGATACATGCATCGGCGGCATCCGCACTAATCATAACCTGGAGGTAGTCAATAGGTCAGAGGCCCCCATCAAGGGCCTTTATGCTGCCGGCGTGGCGGTAGGAAACTGGCTGGGTATAGGATATGGCCCATTCGGCTCATGTTTCAGCTTTACCACATATTCGGGATATGCTGCCGGGAAAAATGCAGCAAAATTTGTCCTTGGCAAGGCATGATAGACAACGAGCTGTTAGGTACAGGTGCCGCGGCTTCATACATGACGGAATCAATTCCCCCGCTGCAAGCGGATGGGGAATTTAAAACAATATTAATGTGAAGGGCGGGTCAAGAGGATTGTCCCTCACTCACCGGTTCGAGGTTAATTATGAAAATATGGAAAAACATGAAGTATCTGTCTGTTCTTTTTGCGGGCATTATCATATACATTACAGTCTCCGCAGGAATTGCCGGGGATTCAGGTTCAAAGGGCGTGAACGTCAAACAAACGGACGCATCCCTGTTCGACTATAACAAGTACGTCTATATCGACACGGATGCCGTAGCGAAGGAGTGCGGGGCAGCCATGGAGGAGAGTGAGGCCTTCGGACAGAAGTTCACCCATACCAAATGGGACGGCGAGGTGCTCAGAAAGGTCCTGAAAAAGATCGAGCCGAAGCTGCACGGCGACAAGGCAGTGGCCATCATGGGCCATCCGCCCAACTGGGTGCTCGCGGCGCTGGCCTGCGCTGCCGAGCCAAACGAGAGCTACGTGTTCTCGTCCGACCCAAATTTCCCGAGAGGCGCGCCGTATTCCCAGATAGCCAAGCCGGGGCTCGGCAAGTTCAATCCCGAGGGCCACGTGACCATCGTATTCGAGCGAGACCTCGACCCCAAGAGGAAGTTCGGCAACTTTGTTGTCGTCAGCGACAAGGGCGATTTTGAAGACTTCCCCTCAACCGACACCGTTAAGATCGGCCTGCCAAACCCGCCCATCGAGGATGCCGACATATTCCTGTTCGGCTGGTCTCCGATACACGTCGCAGCCACAGTCGCGAGGGCCTATAAGGACCACTGCAACAGCCTGTGGATGAAGTATCACGAGGAGCCGGTTTACACCTGCGTATGGAGCAACAGCCCCGAAATAAAGGTCGGCGACCGGACAGCCGCCGCGCCGAGATAAACGGAAGTGCACAAAAATGCCCCGCGGCTTGTGTGTGGAATAGGGACTGTAGCCATGGCCAAGGCAGGTGCTTTCATTCATCTGTTTCATTCAATCTTGGATGTTCAAGTTTTATGTTTGATTAAACTGGCCGATAGCGGCAAGCGGCTTACCTGTCGTCTCATCCGGTCTTAGTTTTTGCTTGACTCCCAAAATTATTTGTCCGATTATGCCCCTATTCATGTCTTTTTTTAACAGTACACCCATCCGAAAACGACATTTTCGGATTTATAATATCAGTCATAAGTCGTCCTGCCAAGGCAGGATCATCTTTTAAACTGTTGTCTGTAATCGGTAGTCTGTCTCATTCGATATACTCACTATAAAATGGATAAATAATAAAATTTAAGGAGGAGCCGAAATGAAACACATAAATCGATTAATCGCCTGGCTTGCAGTATGTGTATTTCTAGTCAATGTGGAGTTCGCCTTTGCACAGGATTGGCCCCAGTGGCGAGGGACAAATAGGGATGGCAAGGTAGCAGGATTCAAGGCGCCGGCAAAATGGCCTGCGGAGATGACTCAGAAATGGAAGATAACTGTGGGCAACGGCGACGCAACCCCGGCCCTGGTGGATGGCAAACTATATGTTTTTACGCGAACCGGTGCGGATGAAGTAATACAGTGTCTGGACGCCGCAAGCGGCAAGAAATTGTGGGAAGACAAGTATGCAGCTATAGCCGTTACCGGGCCACCCAGTTCACATCCCGGACCAAGAAGCTCACCTACTGTTTCGGATGGAAAAGTCATTACATTAGGAGTGCGTGGAGTACTTTCCTGCCTGGATAAGGATAGCGGTAAAGTTGTGTGGCGTAAAGATGAGTTCACCAAGGCTGTTCCCAAATTATTCACAGCAATGTCGCCGATTATTGTCGATAAGATGTGTATTGCACATCTTGGAGGGACGGATCAGGGTTATATTATTGCGTTCGATCTGGACACCGGCAAGGAAAAGTGGAGATGGAGCGGTGACGGACCGACATATTCATCACCCGTCCTGCTTACAGCAGAAAAAATAAAACAGGTTGTTTTTCAGGCGGAGAAAACCATTGTGAGTATTGCCGTAGACGATGGCAGGCTATTGTGGCAGGCGCCGGCTCCAGCCCAGCAAATGTCTTTTAACAGCGTTACGCCAATCTTGGATGGTCAGACAGTGATTTATACCGGACAAGGTAGCGGCACCAAGGCCTTGACGGTTCAAAAACAGGGCAATAGTTTAAACGTTAAAGAACTCTGGAGTAATAATGAATATGGCACTACATTTAACACGCCGGTACTTAAAGACGGTTTACTATTCGGGCTTTCTGAACGCGGCAGGTTATATTGTATGAACGCAGGTACCGGACAAATAGCCTGGGCCGACAAAACCACTCATAAAAATTTCGGCGCCATTCTTGATGCAGGTTCAGTCATTTTAGCTTTGACGAGTGATCCCGAATTTATTGTTTTTAAGCCGGATGGGAAAAAATACGAGGAGCTTGCTCGAATGAAGGTTGCAGATGCTCCCGTCTATGCACATCCTGTAATAGCCGGGAATGTAATTTATATTAAGGATGAAAATACCCTGACAATGTTCACAATCGAGTGAGATGGATAAGACTCGCAACATATTTTAGAATATTCTTAACCATCATTCCCATCTTATAAGGATGTCGAGGAGACAAAAAAATCTTAAGTGAGATAAATTAATGTGTACATAATGTGTATAAGCCGGGATTTGATTTTTACAAATCTGAATAGGAGGTTAATATTTTTAAAGGATAATATTTCAGTCAAAAATATTTTTTATTTTTCCCTTGCAAAATAATTTGTAATAGAGTTATCCTTCATCCTCAAAATATCAGATATTTAAAAACATTCAGATGCTCGGCGAACCAGGGATCCGCCAGGTCGGGTTTAATATCAAGTTCTGATACTTATGATCAGGCCGGCGGCGTTTAGGGTGGTGCAGCCTGGGAAGTTTCCAGGGTTTGGAAGGCAGTAAAGAAATAACCTTATTTTTATACAAATAGAAACCGGAAGGGTTTTTAGATTAATCCGTCTTTTCCGATTTCTTCAAGCTTAAATCGCACCATGCCATTATGTGCAAGAATAAAAATTACAGAAATATCTAAAGCATGTGCTGTCTACCGGTCTATGCCGGTCTGTTTTTAACGATCATCAGTCTACAGGAAGCAATTGCATGATTCCAAGCCCTGTAAAGAATGCATATTTTGAGGCACAGCAGGGTTGGTATCCTGCTTTGGCATAAATCCAATTTGAGAGGAGACATTGATATGACAGAGACAAGTTCTAAATTAACCAGAAGAAAATTCATGATGTTAAGCTCTGCGGCTATCGCATCGCCGATGCTTTTGAACGCTGCTAGTTCAACGGCGGCGGCAAAATCCGCCGAGACCAAGACAACCGCAGCTAATGAGGCCAAGGTAACCGTAACAAACGCAAGCAAAGGGGCCAAGATATACTTTATTGGCCGCGGATGCGTCGGCTGCCAGGTATGCAGGACATTCTGTCCGGCAGGCGCCATCCACTTCGGGGACACAGGAAATGAGATAGACCAGAAGAAGTGCCTGCACTGCGGCACTTGCTATAAGGAATGCCCCATTTCCGTGGTTTCTGAAACAGAATTCTGATCTTTCATGAGGAGGATAAAAATATGATTACAAAAATTATGGACTGCGATTTGTTAGTGTTGGGCGCCGGAGGATCAGGTCTGGTTGCCGGTACAAGGGCCTTTGATCTCATCGGGAAAAAGGTCATTATCCTTGAAAAGGCCAAGAAGCCGGCCGGTTGCACATATTTTGCCAGCGGTATGGGAGAATCGGGACCGATAACGGATGCAAAGTGGCAGAAGGATGCTGGGTTCAAGATAAATGAAGACCCCAAGGATCTCTCAGGACAGTTTTTTGACTGGCTTGTAACCGCGACAACGGAAGAGGAAGCGAAGAAAATGTTCTCGGTAGTCACGGCCAGCGGAGCGACAGGTTCGATGTGGCAAGCTGGAAGGATTAAAAACCTTGAGCGCACAGAAAAATACAAGGATCTTCCCGACCACAGCATCGGACCCGGCAGGATGGGATCATGGGTTGTCGATCACCTGACAGACTACTGCAAGAAGAAGGGAATCACCCTTCTCACTGAAACTAGGGCAAGGAAGTTTGTCAAGGATGACAAGGGCAAGGTGATGTCCTGCATAGCAGATACAAATGACGGTCAACTGGTGATCAACTTCAAGGCCTGCGTTATAGCGGCAGGCGGATACGGGGCCAATAAGGATCTGCTCAAGAAATATTATCCGAAGGAGTTTGGCGCAGGAGGAAAGATGCACAGTCTGTGCCCGCCTGCCATAACAGGCGATTGCATCCTTGCCGCCGAAGATGCCGGCGCCTATATCGACCCGACCATAAGGGGCCTGAATTTCCCAGGAGGTTTTTACGGCGACGGCACAGTGCGTCACCCCTGGTCGCCCGGCCTTTTGACCCTTGCGACAGGGAAGTGTGTAATGATCAATCTTGAAGGCAAGCGCTGGAAGAATGAAGCAGGCATGGGCGGAGGAGATCTGTCCGCACAGCCGGACGGCGTATGGATTGCTATTGTCGATAGTGACATAGTCGAAGCGGCAGCATCCCAAAAGGACAACATGCGCGCGATGATGGGCGAGCCTTCCAGAGATATGAAGGCGGATCTTGAGTGGGAAGCCGCCATGGATGACGCCGGGGCAAGCGGAAATCATACAAGAAAAGCCGATACCCTCGTGGAACTGGCCCTTAAGATGAAGGTAGACCCCAGGGCATTTGTCGACACGATGGAGAGATACAACAAGTTCTGTGAGACAGGCAAGGACCTGGATTTCGGTAAATCAGCCCAGATGCTCCAGCCGATTAAAAAGCCTCCATTTTATGCACTCTTCGGGAATCGCTGGTCCCAGAGCACAAAGGGCAGAAACGGTATTTCAGTAAATTCCAGGTTCCAGATCCTTGATAAAAATGGCGAGGTAATGCCTGGATTGTATGCCTCCGGAGACGGCTGCACAATCTTCGGCGGGTTTGTTATAGGTTCACAGACTGGCGCAATGGGCGCGGACATATGGAGTGCAGAGGAGAAAGTAGCCCGCACTGCCCTTTCAAGGGCATTAGCCCAGGCAGCTTCTCCTTCTTCCAGCGCCGGCGCGTCTGCGGGTGGTCCAGGCCAGGGTGGCATGCCCGGTGGTCAGGGCGCTCCAGGCGGCCAGGGTGCATCAGGCGCTGCCGGTCAGGGTGGTATGCCAAGTGGCCAGGGCGGTCAGGGCGGTACACCCGGCGCAGGTAGCGCAGGCGGCCAGGGTGGTCAAGGCGGTCAGGGCGGAATGATGATGGGTGACGGCGTTCAAAATACCGACATCCTTAAAGGCAAAGGCTCCCCATGCGGCGGTCTCGGCCCGGCGTTCCTCTCGGGATTTTGCGCGGGCACCTTTGCAGCAAAATACATAAAAGAACTTTAAGACATTTGCCCGCGGGTACATGCCTGCGGGCAGCGAATTCTTTCCAGCGTCGCAAGTCTAAAGGCATGCTAATAGGCCAGGATCAGCCTTTGTCCTGCAAGACAGGACTTCCACCTTTGCCGGGTCTCCAGAGAAAAGGACGGCGCGACAAGAGTCTGCTGACCTGAAGGCGTGGAATCCGGATGCGCAAGGCATGAAAAATAAATAATATTTTCCTAAAAGGCAGGGTAGCATAAAAACCCTGCCTTTTTAATTGCTGCTTCAATACAGCATATGCGCGACACACGGCCTTTTCACAGAGAGTGCACTTTTTCGTCACCTGTAAACGGACAGCGCCAGCAAAGTTCGCAAGCGAAAAGCCTCATGGGCCTTCCATCCTTATTGCCGGTTCCGTAGCGCGGGTCGCCCATCACCGGCAGGCCAGCACCGGCCAGATGACGCCGGATCTGATGCAGCCTTCCTGTTTCTATCTCAACCAGCAGCGTGGATGCAGCTTCTTTTGGATTGCGGGCGATAACACGATATCTGGAAACCGCTGATTTTCCATCCAGGGGTGCATTGATGACCCCTTCGTTTTTTTCCGGCATGCCCATGACCTCCACGCGATAGCGTTTGACAATCCTGTGCTCCGCAAAGAGCCTGGAAAGTTCAGCTGCGGCCTTTCTTTCGTGTGCAATCATGATCAGACCGGCGGCCTCACGATCCAGCCTGTGCACAGGAAATGCTTCACGTTTTGGATTGAAATACAATTCTGCCTGCCTGAGGAGCGTTCCGTGATCGCCGAAATCCGTGCCCTGGGTGAGAAGATCAGCTGGTTTAAGCCATATGCTGTAATGCTTGTAATCCGCAAGGCATGATGCGGATGGGGGAGACTTCGAGATAACTTTAGGATCGTAATGCATTTCGATAGTGTCGCCTTTTTTCAGAAGAAAGGCGGCCTTTCTCAAACGTCTGCGACTCAGGCCCTTCCTTTTCAACCAGACAGCGCCTTTGTTCATCGCGTCCTTCACTCTTGCCTTGGAAAGACCCGAGTGGAAGGCCAGAAATGCGCATGCCCCCGGCGATGCGTTGTCGGATACGACCCTGGTTATGCTGAATTTATCCGGAATGGGTGATGTCTGCATAAAGGTTTCTTTCATGTTTTTTATATGCCTGGAAAGCAGGCAAGTCAAGAAAGCCCATGTCCGCAAGGCCTGGTGAATTTGAATAAGAAAGTGCCATGGCACTTTCCCCTTGAAGTAAATATCCGAGCACCTTTGGGCTCGGATATTTAAATAGTTATCACGGGAATCTTCCGGGCCTTAACAGGCCTGTAGTCTCTTCAAACCCGAACATGATGTTCATGTTCTGCACTGCGCTTCCGGCCTGGCCCTTCATCAGATTATCTATCATGCTTACCACTATGAGCTTGCCGGTCCTTTCATCCACGTTTACGGAGAGATTGCAGAAATTGCTCTCCCTTACATCCGATGTGCTCTGGGCCTTCTCAGGTCCGAAAACCCTTACGAATTTTTCATTCTTGTAGAAGGATTTATAGACCTCCAGGGCGCTCTTGATATCCTGTCCCTTTTTCAGGTTGCAGTAAAGGGTGGATAGTATCCCCCTCGTCATCGGCAGGACATGGGGCGTAAAGGTGATCCTTATATCCTTTTCGGCTAAAAGTCCCAGTTCCCTTTCCACCTCATAGACATGCTGATGGCCGGATATCTTATAGGCATTCACGTTGTCATACCTGGCAGGGTAATGAAAACTCGGATTAACCTTTTTGCCCGCGCCTGACACGCCTGATTTTGCATCGCATATGACAGAGTCCTCGTCAATGATTCCGGACTTCATTGCCGGTGCGAGCCCCAGTATGCAACTCACGGCGAAACACCCGGGGTTGCCCACTAGGTCTGCCTTTGCGATCTCTGCCCTGTGGAGTTCCGCAAGCCCATAGACTGTGCGTGGAAGGAGATCAGGGGAGGCATGATCAGGGTTTTTGCCTATCCTTGAGGCGTACCCTCCATAGGTGGAAGGGTCGTTAAAGCGGAAATCGCCGCTGTAGTCCAGTACTTTGACGCCCTTATCCAGCCAGAAACGGGCGCCCTTCTGGCCGACACCATCCGGGGTCGAATAAAAGACCATGTCAAAATCCGACGGGGCCTTCGGATCATCCGTGTCAAAGACCATGAGATCGCAGAATCCCTTCAAATGCGGGAATATATCGCTTATGGGCCGCCCGGTGTCCTGTTTCGCAAAGAGGCCTGTGATCTCCACATAGGGGTGATCCAGGAGGAGCTCAATAGCCCCGCAACCGCCGTAGCCTCCTGCCCCGATAATGCCGATTTTTTTTTTTTGCATGAATTTCCTCATATTAAACATTAAACCTGAAATTTATAATATCCCCGTCCTCAACAATATATTCCTTGCCTTCCAGCCTTACTCGTCCGACCTTCTTGGCCTCTTTATGGCTGCCGTATTGAAGCAGGTCAGCGTATGAAAGGACTTCCGCCCTGATGAATCCCTTTTGTATGTCGGTGTGTATCTCGCCTGCCGCCTCCAGTGCCGGTGTGCCCTTTTTGATTGTCCATGCCTTGACCTCGTCTTCACCTACGGTAAAGAAGGACATGAGGTTCAGGATCTTGTAAGAGCTTTGAATCACGCGGTCCAGGGCGGACTTTTCTATATGATACTCAGCCAGAAAATCCTTTGCCTCTTCGGCGGACATGGAGGCTATATCCATCTCAAGCCTTCCCCTTATCATGCATAGTTCAATATTGCCGGGACCGGTAGCGAGTTCCGGCAGGGATTCATTGTCGTCATCATTATTGCTCACCACAAGCTGGGGCTTTGAGGACAGGAATGTGAAACCCCTTAAGGCCGGGGCTGCAGCCAGTTCGGGAGATGAGCGCAGGGGCTGACCGTTTTCCAATAATTCCTTGCAGGTCTTGAGCAGGGCATGTTCATGTTCGTCCGGGGTCTTTCCCCTTTTAAGGTCAAGGTCTATCCTCTCCATCCTTTTATCGACAACCACCAGATCATTGAGGATCATCTCATCCTCAAGACGGCGAAAGTCGGCCTTTACGTCAGGCGGGGTCCCCATGGCATCGGTAAAGTTGCGCACAACATGTATGAGGGCGTCACAGACCCTTGCCTGATTCCATATGGCGTTTTCCGATCCGCCCCCCTGGGTTTCAGATGGAAGGAGATACTCTACCTGTGTGTAAGTGGTCTTTTTGGGGTTAAACATCCCGCTTAAAAAATCGATCCTCTCATCCATGACCTTTATGGTGCTTACCCTCTGGTCCTTTTTGGAGGCCTCTCCCCTTGCCCCGGAAAGGGCAGCGAATATAGTGGATCTGCCTGACTCAGGCAGGCCTATGATTGCTAATTTCATATGTAATTCCTTATGTTATATCCTTAATAAATTTAGTTATGCTAAAGAATATTCGTTTTTCAGTGGAGAATCAATACTCTTCTAAAATAAAAATTGTAAAAGTTGCTTGACAAAATAGTTTAACTTGATGTATTAACCAAATGGTTAACTTAATTGACCCGTAAAAGATTATTAAGCCCCAGTTTGATGGAGAGATGCAATGACAAGACCCGGAATTTTAACAGGTATAATATTGAATATAGTGGTACTCATTTTTTTTATAACACCCCAAGCTGTTCAAGCAGGCGAAGAAGGCGCGAAGGTCTATACCCTGGAAGAGGGTATAAAGGACGCGCTTGAAAATAACTGGTCGGTGAAGGCCAAGAAAGAGAAGGTCTCAGAAAGCGAATTTGCCGAGAAGGAGGCAAAGGCTGGTTTCTA
>Ga0153915_10000744_pt1 | contig 29985 bp, 23 predicted proteins | sample Opewatmetagenome_2_FD_107003 | JGI IMG/M metagenome (GOLD analysis project Ga0153915, IMG submission 107003) | Freshwater wetland microbial communities from Ohio, USA - Open water 3 Core 3 Depth 3 metaG | ecosystem: Environmental > Aquatic > Freshwater > Wetlands | place: USA: Ohio, Lake Erie...
AAGTATAACCGGTATCCTATCCCTGAAAGAAGGGATTGCAAGAATTGAACATTTTGCGAACATGCAGTTCTGCCATCCGCCAATGCCATGCAGAAGCAGGCCGTCTGTATGGCTTACAACGTTAGCATTAAAATTAATATCAACTTCAGTGGCGCCAAGAACGGCAATATCAACAATAGATGCAAAATTGCCTTTGCCGTGATAATTGTAGCTTGTGAATGGGGAAGTATTAACATGGTTTGTATTTACCCTCATTGAGCGGACTCCGTCAAGATCGAAAGTCTGGCCGTCAAGAATATAATCGGTTAAACCTTCTTCGAGCATTTCAACAAGGTATTTAGTGCTGCCTCCTCTTACAAAACGGGCTTTAACGCCTTTTGCTTTCATCCTTTCTTTAAGGTAAAGGGCAAATGCAAGATTCGTTCCTCCTGAACCGGCCTGGAATGAAAAGCCGTTTTTCATGAGTCCGGCCTCTTCAATAAACTGGGCGGTATATTCCGAAATCAGGAGCCTGTCGGGGCTTTTTGTAACTTCGGTTGTTCCTGAAACTATTTTTGACGGATCTCCGAGTGTTTCAACTTCAACAACGTAATCCACATTATTTCCCTGAATCTGCCATGGGTAACAGGGGAAAGGGATCAAATTATCGGTAGCTATTATCACTTTATCGGCATATTCCGAATCTGCAAGAGCGAAACCGAGCAGGCCGCAGGCTGATTTGCCTCTGTCTCCTGTGGCATTTCCGAACGGGTCAGACGTAGGCGCCGCAATAACTGCAATATCAACGTGAACCTCTCCATCCTGAATAGCCTGGTATCTTCCGCCGTGCGACCTTAGCACGCCTACGCCTGTCATATTGCCATACGTCGTAAATTCACCGAGAGGCCCGTTCATACTTCCCTCTATATGATGAATAGTTCCATCCTCAAGATAAGGAATAAGATGTTTGTGGCAAGAAAAAGACGCGCTTGGGAACCATCTTATATTTTTGATTCCCATTGAATGAATTACATCGAATAACTGGTTTGTAAGCACATCGCCGTTGCGTAGATGATGATGGGTGGAGATTGTCATTCCGTCTTTGATTCCACATTTAATCAACGCTTCTTTAAGATTTTTTACAACTTTATTCCCATCTTCAGGATAATCTGCGCATGTACGGATTGGAGGTTTCGCTTTATTTCCTTTAGGTTTATATTTTCCGACGCCCAAATAGGGTATTTGCTTTTCGCCGTTTATAGAATCGGGAACAATTCTTCCCGCGGCATTCATAATCATTTTCATAAGATTTCCCTCCAGTTTTCAGGAATTAATCCGTTCAACAGAGCAAGTTTAATAGTATTATGAGCGCGTTTAACAACAGGAGCGTCAATCATTTTGCTTCCGAGAGAAACAACGCCTATGCCTTTCTTTTCAGCTTCTTCAAAAGCGGTTACTATTTTCTTTGCTTTGTCAATCTCTTTTTCAGTAGGGGCAAAAGACTCGTGAACAACTTTAATCTGCCGGGGGTGAATGCATCCTTTGCCTTCAAAACCGAGAGATTTTGCTTCGAGTACGCTGGCTCTTAAAGCTTCCATATCGCTTACATCTGAAAATACGGTATCGATAGCCTGTATGCCCGCTGCTTTGGCCGAATTAATAACAGCGCATCTTGCATATACGCTTTCTTTTCCTTCATTAGTCCTTTCAACTCCTAGATCGGCGGTGTAATCCTCCAACCCGACTGCAAGGGCGCAGATGTTTTCGCATGCCGAAGCTATTTCGAATGATTTTACAACCCCGAGGGCGCTTTCAATAATCGGCATATAATAAACCGCAGCTGTTATTCCTGCATCTGCTTTAATCATTTTTACTTCTTCATCAACTGCTATAACCTGTTCGGCCGATTCGCATTTTGGGATAAGAATTACATTCACATTATGAGGGATAATGTATTTCAAATCTATTAAGCCTCTTGGAAGCTGATTAATTCTGACCATTCTTTCTGAGCCGTAAAAATCTACCGCTCTAAGCGCATTGCGGACAATAAGCTGAGCAGAGTCCTTTTCCGCAGGAGCAACGCTGTCTTCAAGATCGAGAATAATTCCATCCGGCGCGTGAAGCCCGGCATTCGGGTAAAATTTAGGTTCATTGCCCGGCAGATAAAGCCTGCTTCTTCTCATGCGGTCTTTTACCGTTGTGTATTTATTCTGTTTAAGCATTTCAGGCAGATATTCAACCGTCAGTTCCGGAAATAATTTTTTTACTGCGAGTTCAAAACGCGCTGAAATTACAAAAGGAAGCGCGCCGCTGTCTTCAATTAAAATGTCTGCATTCTTTATGCTGAAGAAACGGCACATATCTTTAATCATTTCTTCAATCTGCCCGCCGTACAAGGCTTTTACTTTGCTTTTAAGGGAAATATTTAATCCCCCTTTATCTTTTAACTCTATTTCTATATAGCAGTCGGAGCGTATTTTATCTCCTCTTTTTCCTGCCGATGCTGTCTGTTTCATAATTATCTCAAAATTATTTTAAATTTATTCATGATCATTTAATAATTAATCTGTTCATAAATTCTTTTGCTGAAAGATTTTCGCAGTAGAAGATAGTGTCCTTTACTTCTTTAAGCTTCTGTTCGTTTAAAAGCGCTCCTGAAAGCCCGTTGAATTTGTTTTCGAGGTCTTCAATAGTCATCGGTTCTCTCGGGTCTCCTTTCGGAAATTCGAGATACTCAGAAAATTCGCGCCCGTCTTTTGTTTTTATTACTACTTTTGAAGGCTGCTTAGCAGGGAACATTTTTTCAAATTCAAGAGAAGGCAGTCCGTGGATACGGTCAATTACTTCCCAGATGCGGGGGTCTTTCAATTTCTCATCAGAGAAGGATTGAGTTGTAATCTTATGGTCAACAAGAGCGGCTGCAAGGCAGTAGGGAAGCGAGTGATCGGCTGTTTCTCTCGATTCAGGACGATACTTATGAGGATCGAAAAGAATATCGTGCGCCTGAGCGATGCAGGTAAGAGTAACCGAATCAATTTGATCATACGAAATATTGTTTTTGGTAACCACTTTAAGTGTTGCGCTTAAATGGGTATGTGTAAGAGCTTCGGTAGGGAATGCTTTCATACTGCATTCGAGTATTTTCCAGCTCTTGCCAAGTCCGCTTATAAGAGCTTCCAAATCCCAGCTCCAATCCGATTCGCCGTCGCGCCCCTGCATTCTTACCGGTTTTAATTTCTCTTCTTTGCTATTCCAACCGCCGAAGCAATCCATAAAACCTTCTTTCCCTTCAAAAACTTTTTCTGTCCCTGAATAGCCTTTCTGCGCCATAAGAGCGGCAAATACTCCCGCCTGAGTTGCCATCGGGTCAACAGTGTTTTTCATCATTGTGAGTTTTCCTGCAGTCGGGCATCCTATTGTGTGGCTGTGGCATCCCCCTATTCCTATTGCATTTACCATTTGATCGGCGGTAAGACCAAGGACTTTACCGGCAACAATAGGGGAAACAAACTGAGTAAGGGTAGCATGGTGCCATTTCCTTTCGCGTACGCCCGGTTTTGCAAACAGGCATAATCTCTGTTCAAATTCATAAGCAAGCACAATTGCCGTAATAACATCTTTCATTGAAGCGCCTGTCTTTTCGGCGACCGATAATGCGGCAGGAATAATATCCGAAGGATGGGAAGGGTCTTCTTTCCAGTAAATATCGTTAAAATCGAGGGAGCGTATCATAAGGGAATTAACAAGAGCGGCGTTAATCGCCGGAATTTTATCTCCAGTGCCTATCAATGTCGATTCAGGAGCGCCTCCCATCTCGAGGCACAGTTCGCGTATCATTTTAACATCTTTTGTATCCATTGCGCCGTATGCGCAGCCTATGGAATCATATAAATATCTTTTGACTTCTTCAATTACTTCTTTCGGTAAGTCTTCATATTTAAGATTTACGGCAAATTCCGAAATTATTCTTGAAATTGATTTTTCCATTTATTCACCTGTCAAAATTCATTTTTAAATTATTTAATAATGCAGTCAATACCGTTTTGGACTGCATAATCGCTGAAACATTCTTTTAATTCTTTAACTGCAAGAAAGGAAAAACCGGATAATTCAATTACTTCAGTCCGTCCTTTTGTTAATCCCAGCAGAATAGAGGATATGTGTACGTTAACAAACTCAATCTCTTCAACCGGAATTATCTGCTTATTAAAAACAGCGCCTTGGATCTTAATGAAACCGGCATTGAACGTTATTCCTGCAGACGGGTAATTTAATCTGATATAATGCATTGTTAAACCGGCTATACCGAAAAGCAGAAAATAGACCATAAAAAAATGTTCAGCCGCAAAAAGCGCCCAAACCAGGCCTAATAAAATATAAGCTAATGAGAGATAGAATTGCAGGCGGGAAGATTGATGTTTTCCCGCTTCTGCATTTAAAGAAGGAATATACTTTGGCAATTCCATAATTAACCTATAAATTATTTTTTACCCATTCTTCAAGACCGCCGGTTACAATTAATTCCTGCGCGGCAACGCCGACAGGCCCTATTTTATATTCTTTTCCACCTGCATAAATGGAAGAGTTTTTAAAATCTATTTTTGCAGTCGTACCGGTTTTAACAGTTAATTTTGAATTGCCGTACTTAGCTTTAAGGTCATTAACAAGTTCAGGCGATTCCAGCAGAAGGTACCCGTTATTAAGCGCATTCCTTTTATAGGTTTCGTTGAAAGTGCCTGCAATAACAAGCTGAATCCCTTTATATTTAAGAGCAGTAGCGGCCTGTTCGCGCGAAGATCCCGTTCCGAAATTGTATCCGCCTGCAAGCAGGTCACCCTGTTTAGCTATATTTACAAAATCGGGGTCATAATTTTCCATTACTACTTTAGCCTGGTCTTCCGGTTTCATATCGTCGTTGTATGTGTATTTACCGGGATAAATCCCGTCGGTGTTCATATTATCCTGATGGCAGAAAAGAATCTCTCCTTCAATAACAGGTGGAAATCCTTCAATTATTCTTACCGCGCCTGCCGGTTTAACAGGAGCATCGTTGACTTTGATTTTACCATCAAGTTTAACCGGAACGGCATTCCATTCAAAATCAATTTTTCCTGCAACGGCGGATGCTGCTACAACAGCTGGGGAAGCAAGGTATGCCTGAGCATTCGGAGAACCCATTCTGCCTTTGAAATTCCTGTTGGTAGCTGAAATGCCTATTTCGCCATCTTCAAGCAGACCTGTTCCAAGTCCTATGCATGGGCCGCAGCTTGGAGGCAGTGGAATAGCTCCTGCTTCAAGAAGCGCCTGCCAGTCCCCCCTTTTCTCGCTTTCCTGCTGAACTTCAGCGGATGCAGCGGCAATATAAAATTGTATGCCGTCGGCAACCTTTTTACCTTTAATAACGGCAGCAGCTTCGGCAAGATCGTCAACGCGGCTGTTTACACAGGAAAGAAGGTATGCTTTATGTATTTTAATCTCTTTTTTCTTCATTTCGGTAATTGATGACATTACTTTTACAGTATTAGGACCTGAGATATGCGGTTCAATACTGGATAAATCAATTACAATTTCTTTAGCGTAAAAAGCCTCTTTATCCGAAACGAGATTCGGCAGTTCTTTTTCAAGCAGCGCAATTCGCGCAGCGTTCATTCTGGGATGTTTGCCATTATTATCAGCATCGGAATGGACTCCTGATAAGCCTCTGTTCTCAACAAATTCAGCCCTCTTTTTCAACCAGCCGATGGTAACGTCATCAATCGGGAATATACCCGTAAGAGCGCCCCATTCAGTAGTCATATTGGCAATTGTAAGTCTTTGATCAATTGTAAGATATTTTATCCCTTCGCCAGTGAACTCAATTGCATAATTAAGAACTTCATCTTTGTTGAAAAGGCCGCAGAGAGCAATAATTATATCTTTGCCGACTACTCCCGGTTTTAATTTACCCGAAAGTTCAACTTTTGCAATTGCGGGCACCTGCCACCAAGTTCTTCCGGTAGCCCAGATTGCCGCTGCATCCGTTCTAACAATCGGCGTGCCGAGGCAGCCAATTCCGCCATACATATTTGAGTGGCTATCCGATGCAACAGCCATTGAACCGGGCCATGCATAACCTTCCTCAATCATTATCTGGTGCCCGATGCCTCTGCCGGCCGGATAAAAATCAGCTCCCATCGATTTTGAAAAATCTTCTATTTTTTTGTATTTCTCAAGATTCTTTTCAGATTTATCCTGCACATTATGATCAAGCGTATGAACAACTTGTCTTGGAAAAGCAAGTTTCTTAGCTCCAATACTTTTGAACTTGGGTATGACTGCTCCCGTATTGTCGTGCGTCATCACATGAGCGGGTTTAATTGAGATGTAATCTCCCGCCTGAACAAGCTGTCCCGGTTCCAAACCGACAGCATATTTCTGAGCTATCTTTTCAATTAATGTCTGTGGCATTTTATCTCCATTTAAATAAAATCATTTACGGTTAACTAAAATGTTTAAAATAAAAGAACTAAATCCAAAGTATAATTTAATACAATGGAAGCACTTTTATAATGAAATCAGATTTAATTATTCCAGATAGATTTTTTTGAGATATCGGTTACGTTAGTATTTTTGAGAAAGGATGTACGTTTAAAGCAGGGGAATATCATTCCGCATTTTATCGGTTGTTCAAAACTATGTTCTATTGCTCCAGTCATTTTCAATTACCGTTAAATCTGCTTTGTAAATATATAATTAAGCTTTGAAAGGGTCAAAACTTACAAAATCGGCATGGTGGACAATAATTGACTCCACAGTGCGTTTTCCGAGGTCTCCTTCCTTGGAATGAGTGCCTATTATATGCTGAATTTCAGGGGAAAGATCAAAACGGGCTGCAATCGCCAATCCGCTGAAAGGATGGCGCACCAGATTGCCGTAATTGCTGGTTTTCAGTTTCCCGTCGATAATCTCATATTCCACCAATTTGCCCACATCAATTAGAATTGCGCCAGCAATAAGAGTATCCATATCAATTTTTATTGCATCGCCGAAATTTTTCTTCATAATATTTGCCATTTCAACGGCAAGGTGAACGCATGTGCGCTTGTGATTCATGAATGTTATTGTACAGTCCTTAATAAGGAGGGAGAAAGGTATAATTTCAAGATCCTCCGGCTTTAAAACACTGTTTTCAATCGCATAAACCCAGCATTCTAAAACCTTCTCCTTTAATTCCTGATTTTTAATCCATTCAATCTCAGGCCACAGTTTTTTGATTTTCTCTTTCATGTCTATATCTCAATTTAGTTTGCAGAAAAATTGTTTATAGTCCAAAGTGAAAAGTCAAAAGTGAAAAATATTAAGATGGAATCTGACTTTTAATTAAACTTGATAACATTGCAAAGATTTGATTTAATTGTGAATTGATTTCTTCTAAATTTTCCAATTTAACTATTTCTAAAGCAACAATTATTTCAAATTGTCTATCAATCTCAACAACAGAAGAACCGGCAATTTCAAAAAATCTTTTCCTCTCTGCGGGGCTGTTTCCAGCAGAGCCCTCGGCAATATTCGAAGCCGCCGAGACACATGCAGGTTTAAGTTGACTGGTCAATCCTAATTGTTCTTCTTTAGGGAAAATTATGGTTAAAGCATAAATATCTTTCACATGAATAATTGCAGGTTTACACGCTTCAAGTTTTTTATGATTTAACTTTAACATTTCGTTTCTATCTTTTCACTTTTGCCTTTTCACTTATCACTTATTTTACAGTTTAGCAATCACTGCATCCGTCATTTGCTGAGTTGTGCAGGCGCCTTTCTCAAATACATCGGGGCCGCCGCGCAGTTTCATCATATCGTATGTTCTTACTTTTCCTTCTTCAATTACTTTTGCAACAGCGTCTTTAATTTTATCGGAGACGGCTTTTTCGCCGATATGCTCGAGCATCATACAGGCGCTCATAAACATAGCTATCGGATTAACTATAGAGGGATTCAGTTTTTCATATTTAGGAGCGGAGCCGTGAGTCGGTTCAAACACGGCAACTTCTTCGCCTACATTTGCGCTGCACGCAAAACCGAGTCCGCCGATAAGTCCGGCAAAGCCGTCGCTTATAATATCGCCGAACATATTTTCGGCAACAATAACGCCGTAATCTTCAGGATTTTTTGTAAGCCACATCATCTGAGCGTCGATGTTGGTGTCCCACAAAGCAATTTCAGGATATTCTTTTGCAATATCCTTCCCGATTTTGAACATCATACCCGATGTTTCTCTCAATACATTCGGTTTTTCGCATATTGTAACATTTTTATAACCGAACTGTTTTGCATATTCAAAAGCCGCGCGTATTATTCTTGTTGAAGCTTTTTTAGTAACTATTCTCGTAGAAATAGCCATTTCTTCGCTCGGCACATGAGCAAATGCTTTCATTTTAGGGTTTGTTTCGAGGGCGTCGCGTACAACTTTAGGAGGGTTAGTCCATTCAACTCCTGCATATAAGCCTTCTGTGTTCTGTCTGAAGATTACTGTATTTACCATCGGTTCTTCGTAAGAGCCGTCAAGTTTTCTGCGGATGAAATTAAGAGGGTTGCCTTTAAATGAAATGCAGGGGCGCGTACATATATCAAGATTGAATAACTGGCGCATTGAAACAATGGGGCTGAAATACGCGTATCCTTTTCCCTGAAGAGAAGGATCAAGTTCTCTATCGGCGGCATCTTTAGGTTTGCTTGTAATAGCGCCGAATAAACCTATTTTATGTTCTTTCAGCAAATCAATTGTGCGCTGAGGAAGCGCATTCCCTTCTTTACACCAGAATTCCCAGCCTATATCGCCATGAACATATTCGGCTTTAAATCCGGCTGCATTTAATAATCGGATAGCTTCCGGCATTACTACTTTGCCGATACCATCTCCAGGCATTGAAACAATTGTTCTCATATAATCCTCATTTAAATAAAAATTGATAAACGAAAAATTAGATATTAGACTTCAATTTGGCAAATCCCATTTTTTCGAATAAGCAATCAACTGTTTTCTTCAAAATAACGGAAGAAAAACTAATATGCGCAGGCGGGAGAATTAAATGGCCGAAAATCTTATAATCATATATAAATAATAAACTTACAGGTATATGCATAAACCGGATGGTGAAAATTTTAAGGATTGTTTTATTTGAATTATAATCATATTTTTCAATTAAGAATATAAAGAGGACGCAATGCTGAAAAAAATGATTTTGATTCTATTTATGCCTGTTATTCTTTTAGGTCAGGAATTCAATGCAAAAGTAATTGTAAATATGGATGCTCTTAATCCGGGTATAAAAGAGAAACTTGAAAATTTCGGCCCTTCTTTAGAAGATTATATTAATAAAACTAAGTTTACGAATAAAAGCTGGGAAGGGGAAAGAATAGCCTGCACATTTAATATTATATTTTCAAGCGCGACCGATAATAACGTTTATACAGCCCAGCTTATAGTAAACGGCCTTCGGCCTATTGAAGGAACGCAGAGAAATTCTCCTACATTATATGTCCTTGACAGCCCATGGTCTTTCCAGTATGAAAAGAACCAGTCGTTTTATTTTGATCAGGCAGTAATTGATCCGATAACGGGGATGATGGATTTTTATGCTTACCTTATGCTCGGTTTTGACGGTGATTCGTACCAGAAAATGGGCGGAAGCGATTATTTCAAAAAGGCGTATGAAATTGCGTTAAGAGGGGCTTCAAGCAGTAAATATGCCGCTAACTGGGAATACTCGAGCTCAGCTTATAATAAGAGGGGCCTTTTAGAAAATTTACTGGATGAAAAATATGGCCAGTTCAGAATAGATTACTATAATTATCATTATAACGGCATCGATTTAATTAGTAATCCTAATAAATATGATTATGCCATAAAGAACATAGTGGCTCTTATAAAGAATATTGAAAAAGTAAGAGAAAGACTCGATTCAAGAAGCGTTCTGTTGACTGTATTCTTTAACGCAAAAGCGCCTGAAATTTGTGAATCGCTGAAAAATTATCCCGATAAAGATATTTTCTACACTTTAAAGAAAATTGATCCTCTCCATATTTCAAAGTATATGGAAATGGCAGGGAAATAATTATTTAATCAGTTTTATCCCCAAGATTTTATCCCCCTGATTAATTAGGGGGATTGTTTTAACTCCGCTTATAACTTTTCCGAAAGTTGAATATCTGCCGTAAAGATGCAAGGCAATATTATGCATAACATACCATTGAGAACCTTCTGTGTCTTTTCCCGCGCTTGCCATGCCAACGTAGTTTGTGTTGAATGGAAGGGTAGAAAACTCTGATACAATATCATATCCGGGCCCGCCGAAACCTGTCCCGGTTGAATCTCCCGTCTGGGCTACAAAATCGGGCACAACTCTATGGAAAATTACTCCGTCATAAAAACCTTTTTTTGCAAGATGAACAAAATTGCCGACTGAAATTGGGGCATAGCCGGGATAAAACTTAATTGTAAATTCCCCTTTATTTGTAGTTACTTTTGCCTGCGAATATGCGAATGAATTTTTCCACAAAGTTTCAAGGTTTTTAAAATCTTTTGACGGTTTTGACCCATTCCCCGACGCCAGATTTACGTAATTCAGAATAGAATATTGTTTAGATTCTTTTAGGATTTTAAGGCATTCGCCTTTAAAGGCAGGATTTATTTTTCCGCCTAAATTAGCGAGAGATAAAAGAGTTTCATAATAGCTTGCATCGTTTAAATGTTTTTTCAGCGCAGGTATAATTATTTTTTCAATTTTTTGCGAATGCGAAACTGCAAAAGCCGAATCAAGCCCATCGGCGACAGTAGATGCGACTGATGCATGATTTGAATTTAGCAAATCGAGAAGTTCCTTTTCATATTCGCTGTTATTCTTTAAACGGTTCTGAAGAGTAAGGAATGCAGGAAGAAGTTCAAGAAGAATTTTCTCGTTTTTATTTATCTTTTTTATCAGGAAAGAATAAGCGTACCGGGCTGAAACTGCCGTATCCTGCAAAACCTCAAAAATATATTTATCATTTATCAGTTTGTCATATTTTTTAATGAGAGAAGGCGTATTCTTGCGGTTCATACTGCAATAAGAAATAAATAATTCTCCTTTTGTAATCTGATTTAATTTTTTATTCTGGAAATACTGTTCAATCTGATTTTTAATATACGAACTTAGCTTATCGCCGGTCTTCAAATTGCGTATTGAAATAGCCGCCTGTCTCGCAACATTGCAATTCCCGTCGAGGATAAGTTTAAAGTAGCTGTTTATCTGCGCTTTAGAAGAGAAATTAAAATATGAGACAGCTTTCGCCGCCTGAATGCGTACGCGCCAGTCTTTATGGGTAAGAGCCTGGTTAAAAAGTTTTTTATTATTGGGGAAATATCTCTGCCGGGTAAAGCAGCTTACTGCATACGATTTCACCTGCGAAGAATTTATTTTATCTTTTGAAGTAATGATGCTGGTTAAAAGAGCTTCCGATTCTTTAAGTCCCCCCAGACGGGCAATAACAAAAAGGGCTTCTAATTTCCTCATTCCTTCTTTATTTTTCAATTCATCTATAAGAATATCTTTTACGGCTGATTTATCAAAACTTATTTTTCTGTAAAAAAGGTTGAAAATGAATATCGAAATGCCGTCGCGGCTGTATTTCTCATTCTCCAAAGCCGCGCTTAAAACATTCTGCGATGTTTCTTCGTTTGCAAGTTTGCCGAGAGCATCGTACAAAAAATGGGAATGTTCGGGATAACGCCCGGAAATAAAAATATTATATAAATATGCCGCCGCGGAAGGGGAACATCCAATTTGGCCGAGAGCAAAGCAGATATGCTCGGCGTATTTGCCGAAATTTAATTTCTCAATTTCATTTACAAATGAGGTGTCGCCTGAATGGCTTGCGCTCAAAAGCCCGGCTATAATTTTCTGCTCCTTGCCCGAATGCAGATAGCTGAGAATTATTTCTCTATTGAATTCTCTTTCAGCGGTGGTTTTTACAAGGTTGAAATCGTTTTTTGTATATTGGGCAAACAGAGATGCGGTTAAAAAGAAAATAATAAAAAATTGTCTCATAGAAAGCCTAAAAATCAAGTTGATAGATACGGTATTTCTTATATATTTCGCCCCCGATATTGATCATTGCATTGTTCATCATCTCGTTGTCTTCAAGTATCCAGCTCGCTTCTCCGTACATTATCCCTATATCAGCCGCCCTGTTGACTATTTCCCAATATAATAACGCGTCAATTCCTTTTTTCTGATATTCGGGAATTATCCCAAGCGTAATAATTCTGCATAAATCAATTTTCTTTTTCTGAGTAAAGAAATTAAGGAATCCGAAGGGAAACATCCTGCCGTTCATTTTTTTAAATATTACGTTCAGATCCGGGATAGTCAAGGTGAAACCGACTGTTTTATTGTCAATTTCGGCAAAGAGAACCAGAGAAGGTTCAACAACGTTTTTCAGATCGCTTGCAATAACATTAATTTCTGCGTCTGTTAAGGGGACGAAACCCCAGTTAGGCGCCCATGCTTTGTTGTAAACATATTTTACTTTATTCAGTTCCGATGAAAAATTTTTCAGATCAATGGAAGTGATTTTTACATTGTATCTGTTTCTTATTACATCTGCAAGCCTTGAAAGTTTTCCTGAATTTACTACTTTTGAGTTTGTAAGCAGATATGCTACAAGGTCTTTTGCTTTTTTAAAACCATAATTATCGAATAAACGGATATAATACTCAGGATTATATGTCATCATCAATGCAGGCGGAAGGGTAAATCCTTCAATAAGAAGTCCCCAGTCATCGTTGCTTGAAGGATTAGCCGGGCCTTTAATATTAGAAAAGCCTTTTGATTTAGCCCATTTTACAGCTTCGTCGAAGAGTAAATTGGCAACCTGCTGGTCGTCAATGCATTCGAAGAATCCTAGAAAAGCAGCATTGTCGTTTTGATATTGAATATGAAGGTCGTTTTTAATAGCTGCAATTCTGCCCGCGGGTTTACCGTCTTTATAGGCGAGAAATAATTCCATTTCGGCATGTTGGAAAAAGGGGTTTTTCTTTGTATTAAGGATTTTTTTCCTCTCGTAAATAAGAGGGGGCACCCAGTTCGGAATGCCCTTATAAATTTTCCACGGAAGTTTGATGAAAATGTTTAAATCGCTTTTCGAAACTACAGGAACAATCTTAATTTCACTCATTATTTATCCGAAAATATGTAAAGCAATTTAATTTAAAAGAGTCTTTATATAAGTCCTAGTTCTTTGCCTACTTTTTTAAAAGTGTCAATTATGAAATCAAGATGTTCATCTTCATGCGAAGCCATATAGCTAGTACGCATCATCTGGCGCCCCGGAGGAACGCCCGGAGAAATAAACACATTAACAAACACTCCTTCATCAAAGAGCCTGCGCCACATCTGGAAGGCGGTCGGGTCGTCTCCTATGATAACCGGGACAATAGCTGTTCTTCCTTCAAGGACTTTAAATCCGGCGGCAGATAATTCTGTTCTTACTTTATTCGCATTTCTTACAACTTTGGTTACAAGTTCAGGGTGAGCTTCAAGAATTTCCAGCGCGGCAATAGCTGCTGCAACGGCGGCAGGCGTAGGGGAAGCGCTGAATATCAAAGCAGAAGCGTGATGTTTAAGATAATCGACTATTTTCGCTTCTGTGGCTACAAAACCGCCGAGCGATGCAAAAGTTTTACTGAATGTACCCATCGTCATATCGACTTCCTTTTCAAGCCCAAATTCGCTTGCGGTGCCGCGGCCTCCTTTGCCGATAATTCCGACTGCGTGAGCATCATCAATAAGAATCCTTGCATTATATTCCCGCGCAAGTTCCACAAGACGCGGCAATTCTACAATTTCTCCGCCTGTCGAAAAGACGCCGTCGCTGACTATTAATTTCGGCGCTTCTTTATCCAGTTTTGAAATTAACCTTTCAAGGTCGTTCATATCGTTATGTTTGTAACGGACTAATTCAGCAGTCATTCCTTTTGCCATAAAGTTTCCAGCCCAGATACTTGCATGGTTATCTTTATCGGAAATGACATATTCTCCTCTTTGAACGAGGGTAGGCACAATGCCTTGAGCTGTCTGATATCCGGTGCTGTATAAAAGGACTGCTTCTTTGTTGAAAAATTTGGCAAGCTTATATTCCAGTTCTTCGTGCAGATCAACGGTTCCGGTTAAATAGCGCGAACCGGAACAGCCTGTGCCATACTTTTCAACTGCTTTTATTGCAGCTTCTTTAACTTTAGGATGAGCTGTAAGTCCTAAGTAATTGTTAGACCCGGCCATCACTTTCCTTTTTCCTTCTATCTGAACTACCGGACCTTCATTTTCCTGAATTGCTCTGAAATAAGGATAAATTCCTGCAGCTTTTATTTCGTCGGCTCTTGTAAAATCGTAACATTTCTTAAAGAGATCCAAATTGCCTCCTGTAAAATTAAGGTAAAGTTAAATTTTTGTTATTTCTTTCAACAATTCTTAAATTAAATCTTAATTTATTACTTATAAGGTCAAAAATCAAATAATTTGAGATAGGATAATGATGGACGGAAATCAGGCAATTTCAGTAGTAACGGGGGCTTCAGGGTTCGTTGGAAGTCATTTGGTTGAACTTCTGCTGGCTAAAGGGCATAAAGTTAAATGCATTGTAAGAAAAACAAGTAATCTTAGATGGATTAAAGATAAACCGGTTGAAATTTACGACTGCGGCTTATATGATAAAGAAAAGTTGAAAGGGGTGCTTAAAGATGCTGACTATTTATATCATGTTGCCGGAATTGTAAAAGCTAAAGATTGGGAAGGGTATTATAAAGGGAATGTTGAAACCACTAAAAATTTGCTTGAAACAGTTAAGGAAGTAAATAAAAATATAAAAAGAGTAATACTTGTAAGCAGCCTTACTGCCTGCGGGCCGAGCCTTGATGGAAAACCTGTAACTGAACAAACAGAGCCGCATCCGATTACAAGATACGGCAAAAGTAAATATGAAGAGGAAAAACTTGCTTATAAATTTATGGGGGAGATACCGATTACGATTATTATGCCGCACGCCATTTATGGAGAAAGAGATACTGAAATATTTCAGTATTTCAAAACATACAAGGCAGGATTGCTTCCACTTATCGGATTTAATAAAAAAAATCTGAATTTGATTCACGTAAGCGACCTTGTTGAGGGAATTTTTCTCGCTTCAATGTCGGAAAAAGCAATTGGGCAGAAATATTTTATGGCTTCAGAGGAAATCTATGACTGGCCCCGGATTGGGAAGGCAATTGAAAGGGCATTCGGTAAAAAGGCTTTGACTATTAGACTGCCTCATTTTATTGTATATGCCGTTGCAGCCGTAGCTGAGTTCTTTTTTCTTTTCTCCAAAAATGCGGCGACATTTAACATTGAAAAAGCGAGAGACTGGGTACAGGAAAACTGGACTTGCGATGTAACAAAAGCAAAGAATGAATTAGGGTACCGTCAGAAAGTTTTTCTTGATGAAGGAATTAAGCGTTCTATCGACTGGTATAAAGAAATGAAATGGCTGTAAGAGGGTTTTCCGGCGCTGTAATACAGGTGCGTTAAGCATTCTTTGCAGTCGGAATTTCCGAATCCCGGAACGGCGGTTCTAAATTTCCTATTTTTAGCAAAATCCTGCGAAAGTTCACATTCAAAGGGTTTTGCTTTTCCTTTAAATATTACGGCTTCTTCTGCGGAAAAATTTTTATTTGCGGTAAGGTAATCAATATGCCAGTGAATTGTTTTATTTTTTCTGAAATGCCTTTCGAGGCGTGCGGAAAGGTTCTTTTGAGCGCTTCCGATATAGCAATAATAACCTTTATTGAATTGGACTGATTTAAATTTCGGCATATAAATAAGCGCGGGTTCAGAACATTTTAATATAAGGCAGTAAATACCTTTGTCGCATTCAATTGTTTTTAGCACCTTCTTTAATCCAGGTCTTAATTCCTTTTATCTGATTGTCGGTCATTGGAGTTATTGACCCTCCCAACGGGGGCATCGTTTTAGCTCCGTTTCCTTCTATTGCCCAGACAAGCTTACTGTTTGCAGGGTAGTAAGGAGCGACTATTGAATAATCGGATGTTACAAATCCCCACGAAGTTAAGATGACCCCGGCTGCCTGGGTGGAAGAATCGTGGCATCCGCTCATTGCGCACTTAACAGTAAGCAGGGGCTGAATATATTCACCGTAACTTACGTCTGAATCGGGGATTATTTTGTTATCAATATCGCTGGCTGTTAAAGTATCATCGCAGGAATAAATTAAAAAACCGGCAAAAATAACAGATATTATGTACGGGAAAGCTCTTTTCATTATATTCTTTTTTAATTCTAAGTGTAATAATACAAAAACATAAAAACTAAAGAAAACAGGATTATTTAATTCGATAGAGTTATAACAACAAAAGGAAGGTTTTGTTTCGGCGTTACAATGTAGAAAAAGAAAAAAAATCTCTGAATTGCCGTTTCTTTTTGGAAGTTTGGATATGATTTTATAACTTTAAAACAAATATTTCGGGGCTATAGCTCAGTTTGGGAGAGCGCTTGAATGGCATTCAAGAGGTCAGGAGTTCGATCCTCCTTAGCTCCACATAAAAAGCAGAAGAAATTCTGCTTTTTTCGTTTTAGTTAATTAAGTCTCGGGATAGGCAGCTCAATTAGATGGTGAAATTTTGAAAGTCAATTTCAGTATATGGAGGCCATGTTTCTAAATATTACCATAAAGATGTAGAAAATGGCAATCTTATATAGCCTAATAGTGATATATATCAATTATAAATGAAAAATCCTTAAATATTTTTGTATCGATAAAAATGAAAATGTATCTTTAAGCTTCAGAAATTCGATAACTTATTAAAAAATAACGGTTTAAGAAAGAAAGTCTTTAATTAGTTTCATTTCGGCGGAGTGTATAATAGCAGAATATAATATTTGTCTGTCTTACGGCGGGCGGGACAACGCCTAAATTGTGCAATAAAATTTAAAAAAATAAAATTATATAAAATATTAAGGAGTTGATATGAAAAAAAGCAATCTGACTATTTTTATTTGTCTGGTTTTTCTTAATATACTTAATGCTCAGACTGGAGGAACAATAAGCTTAAATAAGATGGATACAGGACCGGCTTTAACAGCCCCCGATATATCGGATGCCACTTCGGTAGGTTCATATAGTTTCTATGCTAACTGGCTATCGGTAAGCACTGCAACCGGTTATTATTTAGACATATCTACAGATTATACATTTTCATCCTATTTAACGGGTTTTAATAATCTTGATGTCGGTAATGTTACAACGTATAAAGTTTCGGGACTGACGCCATACACATGTTATTATTACAGGGTAAGAGCCTATAATGATTCAGAAACAAGTTCAAATTCCGATATGGGATATGTTTATACCATGGTTGGAGCGCCTAACGCTTTAGCCGCAACCAATATTACGGGAACAGGTTTTAAGGCAAATTGGGAAGCATCTTTATATGCCTATCGGTATTATTTGGATGTTTCTACGGATAACTCTTTTGGTTCTTTTGTTGAAGGATACAATAACCTGGAATTAGAGAATGTACTAACATTTAATGTATCGGGCCTTTCTCCAAATACTACTTATTATTACCGTGTAAGAGGGGCGGGCGAAAATGGCTCAAGTGATAATTCACAGACTATCACCGTAACAACTCTGATAGTGATGCCGGTTTTAAGCAATCTGGAAACAAGCGTTATTCAATACACGGTAAAACAGTCGGCGGCTGTTTTAACCGACTCAATTTTAGTTGAATCTTCTGAAGAGGTGCCTCTTAGATATGGGATCGTAAAAATAACCGGTAATTATGTTAAAGATGAAGATGAACTGTTATTTATAAACAATGACAGTTTAACAGGTTCATGGGATGCTTTAAGAGGAGAATTGAAAGTTGAGGGTACAGGCAGCGCAGTCTCTTACCAAACCTTTTTAAGAAAAATTACCTATAGAAACAATTCGTTTTATCCGACAGCGCTTACGAAAGAAATTACATTTACACTGACAAATGATTATTTAAGCAGCGAATCCGTAAGCCGAAGAGTCAAAGTTTATTCGGAAACAAATCAGGCGCCGGTTATTGAAAATCTTGAGAAGAACACTCTTTCGTATTTGAAAGGGATCGACGGTTTGAGAATTAATCTGACCGACAGCTTAACAGTAAATGATGGCGATAGTTATTATTTATATGGAGCCGAAGTAAAATTTACAAGCGGCTATATAAAAGATGAAGACTACATTGACTATGAAAACACTACGTTTATATCAGGTGCTTTTAATAGTGATACCGGCATACTGACAATTACAGGTAAAGAATCGGTAAATAATTATCAGATATTCTTAAGAAACCTCCGGTACAGGAATAAAAATACTGTAAACGGGACAACTTCGCAGAAAGTGATTTCGTATACTATAAATGACGGCATTGTAAACAGTTCTGCAGTTACGAGGAATCTCGCAGTTAAATCTGCTTTGGATGCGCCGACAGGGCTGCAAGGCGTCTTTACAGGAAGCCTTATAAATCTGACTTGGAAAGATAACTCTTCATCTGAAGAAGGGTACATTGTTCAAAGATCGGAAGGGAATAATACATTATTTTCTGAGATAGATAGGGTTAGCAGTAATTCCGTTAGTTATAGCGATGCGAACCTGACATCGGGAAAAACATATTATTACAGAGTTGCCGCATATAGAGATACGGTAAACTCGGATTACAGCAATGAAATATATTTTGCAAACATACTGGTCAATACTGAAACGATTAATTCAATGCCGGCCTCCTATGCGCTGCTTCAGAATTATCCGAACCCGTTTAATCCTTCTACAACTATTACATATACAATACCATACGAATCGAAAGTAAGAGTTGAAGTATATAATCAGATCGGCCAGCTTGTTGATGTATTAGCGGATGAAACAAAGAGCGCAGGATATTATCAGATAAGATGGAATGCCGGAAAAATGGCCTCTGGAGTATACTTGTACAGAGTATTAGCATTTAGCGCTGATGGAAATAATAAGTTTATGGAGACCAGGAGGATGGTTCTGTTAAAGTAATAATTGAAAACTCGAATAAAAGAAGCGTTAAAGGGAGCTGATTAGGGTTCCCTTTTTATTTTAAACAATATTCAGGTATCAGAAAGAAGAAAATATTTGAAAAATATTCTGCATCGGAGTAAAATAATAATGTATTATATGTGGCGTATTTCATTAATAATTATTATTATACATTCGTCATTATTCATACGCTATTGATTTAATCGTCAAGAATTTCTTCTTCTAAGGTGGTGTTTTATTCAAATTATTGTGATTTAAGAAAAACAAATAATTAAATTTGGTAATATTAATAAATGGAGAAGGTATGAAAAAAATATATTTTACCATTTTACTATTCATTTCGTTTATTATTCCGGTAATGGCGCAAAACGGGGGTTACGCTCTAAAATTTGACGGAACCGACGGAAAAGTATCTACTACTTTAAATACCGGATTAACAAACAGTACAATAACGTTAGAGATGTGGGTCTGTCAGGTAACAGCGCAATCAGGCACACAGTTTATTGCCGATCTTCATTCGATATCCGGTATTAACAGAAGAAGGGTAATGCCCTATTTTAATACCAGTGAATTTGGCGTTTATTGCGCTCCGAATACTGGCGATGATAACAATGCTGTAACGCAGCTTACCGGGGTTACGGTATCAGCCGGCGTATGGAATCATATTGCAATTACGGTAAGCGGTTCAACATTAAAAATGTATGTTAATGGCAAACTCTATATTACTGCATCTCTTACAGATTCTTATGCTCTGACAGGAACTGAAATACTAACGCTTGCAGATGATTACTGGGATACTTCTTTTGCAAATATCATTATTGACGAAGTGCGTTTTTGGAATACCGTACGGACGGAAGCAGAAATAAAAGCGAATATGTTTAAAGAACTTGCAGGTTCCGAAAGCGGACTTGTTATGTACAACAAAATGTCTAATGGTTCTGGAACTACGCTTACAGATAATCAAACGTCAGGTTCGTACAGCGGCACATTATCCGGCGGCGCATCTTGGGTTGCTTCAGGAGCATTTGCCGATTCGAGAAACGCATTAGACTTTGACGGTAGCAATGATTATATCAACTGCGGAAACGGCGCTAATGTTCAATTCAACGGAACAGCAAGCCTTACCGTTGAAGCTTGGATTAAACCGACCGGCGGGGTCTGGTGCGCTATTGTTTCGAAATTTATTCACTCTTCTTCAGGGGAAGGATACAGCCTGGAAATATTCTCGGATAACAGAGTTTCTATTCTTTTCGGCAACAACTGGAGCGATTGGACAGCGCTTACATCCGGCAGCGCTATTTCAACAGGAGTGTGGCATCATATAGCCGCAACTTACGACGGCAGTACGCTGAAAATTTATGTGGATGGATATCTTGCCGGAAGCGGATCATGGACAAACGGGATTACAGACGCCGGAGGGCCGTTATATATAGGATGCAGAGATGGAAGCACTTTTATGAACGGGCAAATTGATGAAGTGCGTATTTGGCGAACTGCAAGAACTGTTACCGAAATAAGAGAAAATATGTGTAAAACTTTAACTGGAAGTGAAACCGGGCTGGCAGCTTATTACAGGTTAGATCAGATTGACGGCACCACTGCATACGATATTACTAGCAATGCCTATAATGGAACATTAACCAATATGGATGCAAGCACAGACTGGATTGCTTCTAATGCATTCAATGTATGGCTCGGGACTAACAGTTCAACATGGACAAACGGGGGCAACTGGTCTAAAGGGAGCGCGCCTACTTCATCGCAGAGCGTGGGAATTTATAAATGGGCTTTAGGTTCAGAAGCTGCAATAAGTTCATCACCCACTGTAAATACTTTTGTCATATCATCGACAGCTTCGCCGACTTTAAGCTCGTCTCTTACTGTAAATTATAATTTAATTCTTGAAAAGAATTTTGACTTAAACGGAAATGATATTACGCTTGGTTCAACCGGCTATCTTATTGAAGGAACTGGAAGGCTGTTCGGAACTTCGGGCACTATTTCAACGACAAGATCATTGAGCTCTATTTCTTCTCTTGATGTGGCTCTTTTGGGCGCAAAAATAACTACTTCTGCCAATATGGGCTCAACTACTATTACACGCGGACATGCGGTACAAACAGGTAATGGGCAATCTTCAATTCAAAGATATTACGATATAACGCCGACAAACAACAGTTCACTTAATGCGAGCGTTTATTTTTATTATAATGAGAATGAACTGAACTCAATAAGTGAAAGCAATCTTATTTTGTTCCGGTCAACCGATAGCGGCTCGACATGGACAAATCAAGCCGGCACTGTATCAACTGCAAATAATTATGTTTACAAAACAGGAATCGGCAGCTTTTCAAGATGGACTTTTGGCTCATCGGCGGCTTCACTTGCAGGCCCGCCGGATACTCCTACTGCATCGGCGGCTTCAAGTATAACAGCAACAAGTTTCAGCGCAAACTGGAGCGCTTCAACAGGAGCTACAAAGTACTATCTTGATGTTTCTACAGATAACGGTTTTGAAGTTTTTGTATCGGGATTTGAAAATCTGGATGTTGGCAATGTGATTACTTACAGCGTAACAGGCCTTACACCCGGAACTACATATTATTATAAAGTAAGGGCGTATAATGCCTCAGGGACAAGCAGCAGTTCAGACAGTATAGTTGTTATTACTACTATTGCTGCGCCTGTAGCTTCCGCCGCTACTTCAATTAATTCGACTGGCTTTAATGCCAATTGGAGCGCTTCAACCGGAGCGGCAGGGTATTATCTCGATGTATCAGCCAACAGCGGCTTTACAAGTATTGTAACAGGGTATAATAATCTTGATGTTGGTAATGTTGTAACTTACAGCGTATCTGGCCTTTCAGGAGGCGCTACATACTACTACCGCGTAAGGGCTTATACAGCAAGCGTAACAAGTTCAAATTCGGGGACAATTACTGTGCTGACTACGCCGGCTGCGCCTGTGGCAAAGAGCGCTTCCAATGTTCAGGAGGCGCGTTTTACGGCAAACTGGAGTCCTGTTACAGGCGCAACCGCATATTATCTTGATGTTGCAACTGATTTAGAGTTTACAACTTTTGTAACGGGATATGAAAATTACAACGCCGGCGCTGATACATCCAAAACTGTTACCGGAATAAATTCGAATACCACGTATTATTACAGAGTGCGCGCTTATAATGCATCTGGGCCGAGCGCAAACTCTAATGTAATTTACTTTAATACATTGGCCGAAAGTCCGGTTCTATCAAATCTTGAAACAGCCGGAATTAACTATACGGTTAAGCAATCTACAGTATTATTAACCGATTCGCTTGTTGTAGTTTCGCCTGAATCGACGCCGGTTCAAAGGGGTGAAATTTCCGTATCGCAGAATTATGTGAAAGGAGAAGATGAACTTTTATTCGTAAACCCGGAAAATCTGACTGTATCATGGAATGCAGATACAGGGCAGATAATAATTACCGGTTCGGCAAGTGAAACGGTTTATCAGGCGTTTATTAGAACGGTCAAATATAAGAATAATTCCATTACCCCTTCTTCCTTGAATAAGACGATTAGTTATGTAGTAAATAATGGATTTTACTCTAGTAATACGGTATCAAGAAGCATAACTATATCTTCCGGTAATGTAAAACCACAGATAAATAAACTTGAATCGGCGACGCTTACCTATCTTAAAGGAGTGAGCGCGTTAAGAATAGGCTTAACCGACAGCTCTGAAGTTACGGATGCCGATAGTTACTTTATGTACAGCGGAACAGTTAAAATATCAGAAGGGTATATTAAAGGGGAATATTATATCGATTATGAAAACACGACATTCATAAGCGGTTCATATAATGAAGAGACGGGAATATTATCCATTACAGGCACAGAAACAGCGGCAAATTATCAGATGTTCTTAAGAAGCCTGCAATACAGAAACAGGAACGGTTCAAGCGGAACCTCATCGCAAAAAATAATTGAATTTGCTGTAAATGACGGCCTCTTGAACAGTACGGCTGTTACAAGAGCATTAATAGTTAAATCGCCTGTTGAAACGCCGACAAATTTAACGGCGGCGATTGTAAGCAATGCGGTTAAATTAAGCTGGACAGACAATTCATCATCGGAGGATGGTTTCATAATTGAAAGATCGGAAGGGAATAACACCCTTTATTCGGAATTGACAAGAGCAGGAAGTAATACGGTAACATATAGCGATGCAAATATTGTTAACGGGAAGAAATATTATTATCGTATTGCCGCATACGACGGAACGCTTACATCGGATTACAGCAACGAAGTTAATATAACCGGAATTGTTGTAGGCATAAGCGATATGAACGGAAAACCGACTGCATATACGCTTGCCCAGAATTATCCGAATCCGTTCAATCCATCTACGGTTATAGTTTTTGCTTTACCGTATGAATCAAAAGTAAAAGTGGAAATATATAATTCGATAGGCCAATTAATTGAAACTCTGGCAGATGATATTAGAAGCGCGGGCTATTATAAAATAACCTGGAATGCTTCAAAATATGCATCGGGAATCTATTTGTGCAGAGTTACTGCATTCAGCGTTGATAATCAGAATAAGTTTATTGAATCAAAGAGAATGATTCTGATGAAATAATGTTATGTGAAGAAAAGAAAAGGGAACCCGCAAAGGTTCCCTTTTTTATTGGGGGGAAGACAAATGAACAATAAAAGAAATTTCAGCAAATAAAAGGGAAGGATTTAAAGCCTTCCCTTTATAAAAACACAATGCCCGAAAGGCTGTACATTAAAGGAGAAAATTGAATAACCGTCTTATTCATCAGTAGAATCATAAGAAATTATTTCATAGAATGAATGTTTTGAAAGCGTTGATGCAAGTTTCCGGGCAGCAAGAGAAATAATAGCTTCATCTTTAATCGGAGTAGTATCGCTGCGAGAGGTTTTAGACGAAGACGAATATGATTTAGATGAACCAGAAATTGTGGTGGTTTGATTCCCAATATTGGAAACGGGCGTAACAGCCATTTTATCTCCTTATTGTATAAAAAAATTAACATTAACTATACAGTTAACGCTATGCTTTATTATCGGTAGAAAAAGTTAAAAGTTTAGGGCAAAAAGAAAAAAATAATATAGATATCATCTACTTTTATCTTATTTAAACAATTATTATCTTATATAGTAAATTAGAATGGAGGAGATTTATGAAACTGAAATTACCTCTTTCTTCCCGGAACTGGATATCCCTAATAGGCGCAACAATAGCGATAGTCTCTTTTTTCATGATTGTTTTCTTGTTTATCATAAGCAATTTCCTCGGCAGGAATAATTCCTATGTAGGTTTGATAACATATATTGCTTTGCCGGCAATACTTATTGCCGGGCTGCTTCTTATACCTATTGGAATGTATATAAAAGTTAAAAAAGAAAAAGGAAAAGATGCTCAAAAAGAAAAGATATGGCCAGTAATAGATTTCAATAATGTTCATCAGAGACACGGTTTTTTTGTCTTTATTGTTGGAAGTGCAATATTTTTACTTGCTTCGGCAGTAGGCAGTTACGAAGCATTCAATTACACAGAATCAGTTGAATTTTGCGGCGCTACCTGTCATACGGTAATGAAACCTGAATATACGGCATACCAAAATTCGCCGCATGCCAGGGTAAGATGCGTCGATTGCCATGTTGGAGAAGGGGCAGGGTGGTATGTAAAATCTAAAATGTCGGGGCTTTATCAGGTTTATGCGGTTACATTGGGCAGCTATCCTGCCCCTATACCTACGCCAATTGCAAATCTGCGTCCCGCAAGAGAAACATGCGAGCAATGCCATTGGCCGGAGAAATTCTATGAAAGAAAATTAAGGACAGAAAAACATTTCCTGTCCGATGTGAAAAACAGTGAATGGGATATTTCACTTGTCATTAAAACCGGAGCAAGCTTTTCGGCGCTCGGCCTGCAGGAAGGTATCCATAAACATATAAATCCGTATGTTAAAATTGAATACAAAGCAAGCGATGAAAAAAGGGAATCGATTCCATGGGTAAAATATACCGACCTGAAAACTGGAATATCGACTATTTACGAAGATAAAGAGAACAAACTTTCTAAGGATTCACTTGCAAAACTGCCGTTAAGAGTTATGGATTGTATGGATTGCCATAACAGGCCCTCGCACAATTATAAGCATCCTTCGTTCTATATCAACAGCGCGCTTACATCAGGGGATATTCCGAAAGAGCTGCCTGAAATTAAGAGCGCTTCGCTTCAGGCGCTTGGAAAATCTTATTCTACAACGGATAGCTCAATGTTAATGATTTCGAACGAATTAAATAAATTTTACAAGGATAAATATCCCGAAGTATATAAATTGAAGAAATATCTGGTTGATAAAGCGGTTTCGGGATTGCAGAAACAATTTAACCAGAATGTATTTCCCGAAATGAAAGTTAAATGGAGCGTATATCCTAATAATATCGGGCATATGGAATTTAAAGGATGTTTCAGATGCCATAATGATTCCCATACTGCAGAGAGCGGAAAGGTAATCTCAAAAGACTGCACATTATGCCATTCAATAATTGCACAGGGAGCGCCGGGTAATATGCAGGTTGCTCCGGCAAACGGGGCGCTTGAATTTAAGCATCCGGGGGATCAGGTTACTGACGAATGGAAACAAATGCTATGCGTTGATTGCCATTCGGGAATAGGACAATAAAAAAATATAAATTTTGGCAGAAACAGATGAAAGAGAAGGAAACTTACAGCCGGATATATGAATGCCCTTTAGGGTATCTGGAAATTACAGCATCAGAAAAAGGCATTGCCTCGATTTTGTATAGAGATATAAAACCTGAGGGAAATGAGGTAACTAATGAATTTATAGAGGTTTGCATTATACAGATAGAAGAATACTTCGCCGGGAGAAGAAAAGTATTTACCGTTCCTATTATTCCAGAGGGAACTGATTTCCAGAAAAGAGTTTGGAATGAATTGCTGAATATTCCGTATGGCGAAACAATCTCTTATCTTGAATTATCCCATAGAATTTCGAATACAAAGGCAATTAGGGCTGTCGGCTTTGCAAATGGAAAGAATCCGGTAAATATAATTATACCGTGCCACAGGGTTATTGGTTTGGATGGAGGTCTTACAGGTTACGGGGGAGGGTTGTGGCGTAAGAAGTGGCTTCTGGAGCACGAAGAAAAATTTTCAGATGGAGAAAAGCAGTTGAATATATTCTGATTCTATCAAAAAAAAAACCGTTTTAAAAACGGTTTTTTTATAATTATTTATTGCGTTTCAAAATCCCGAATGGAAAAACTGAATTACCCAAAATGTCAGCGCCCCGACAAGCCCTGCAAAAGGAATAGTAACAATCCAAGATAACACAATTCTTGAGGCAATCTTCCACTTAATACCTGCCAGATTTCCGGTCATTCCGACTCCAACAATTGAACCTGCGATAGTATGCGTAGTAGAAACCGGCACGCCGAGATGAGTAGCGAGATATAAAGTTATAGCGCCTGCTGCTTCAGCGCAGAATCCATGAACTGGTTTAAGTTTTGTAAGTTTCATTCCCATCGTTTTAACAATACGCCATCCCCCCATAGCAGTTCCTATACCCATAGCCGTATAACACCCGGCAATAATCAAAAGGGAAGATATATCATTAAGGTGAAGTGTCCTGTCAGGTTCAAATGCCCCGTAAGCTACAAGAACAGCAACAATTATACCCATTGTTTTTTGAGCGTCGTTTCCGCCATGTCCAAGTGAATAAAGAGCTGCCGAAAATAATTGTCCTTTACGGAAGAGCATATCGACTGAATGAGGGCGCCATCTTCTAAAAGCCCAATAAACAGAAAGCATTATTATAAAAGCAAGCACAAGTCCGATAATCGGGGCTAATGGAATGAAAGCCATTGTTTCAGTAACTTTATGCCAGTTTATAATTCCGGTCCCTTTGTATGCCATTCCGGCTCCTGCAAGGCCCCCTATAAGAGCATGGGAAGAACTTGTAGGCAAGCCCCACCACCAGGTAATCAGGTCCCATAATATTGCTCCGAGTAATCCTGATAAAATTACATATATAAACGCATGGTCAGCGGGATTAATAGCAATAATCTTCGAAATCGTATTTGCCACTTTTGGCGAAAATACAAACATTGCAACTATATTAAAGAAAGCCGCCCAGATAACGGCATATTTAGGGGAAAGAACTTTAGTGGAAACAATAGTTGCAATCGAGTTGGCGGCATCGTGAAAACCGTTTATTACGTCGAAAATCAACGCCGCCGCTATGGTGAAAATAACTACATAAAGAAGAATATTATCCATTAAAAAGGCTCCGCTTAAGCGTTATCAATAATTACTTCTTCAATTATATTTGCAACATCCTGGCAGCGGTCGGTGCCTTTTTCTATGCGGTCGAATATTTCCTTCCATTTAATAATAAGCACAGCGTCATTCTCATGGAAAAGATTCTTAATTGCCGATTTAAAAAGTTTATCCCCTTCCGATTCATACTTTCTTATTTTATTGCAGTGAGCCTTAATTTCTTCAAATTTTTTCATATCGCGGAGAAGTTTTACCGCGGATTCAATTTCGATACAGCAGTTGAGCACAATCTGAACCATTTCAACTGCTTCGGGGCGTATTACATCAATTTCATAAAGGTTCATTCTTGATAATGCGCCGTTCATCGAATTGGCAATATCATCCATTCTTCTTATTAATTTATAAATTTCGGTTCTTTCAATTGGAGTTATAAATGTTTTATGCAGCGCTTCAACGCACGATACTTCAATCTGGTCGAGTTCCGATTCAAGCCTTTTTATTTCTTTTGCCCCTTCAGAAAGCTGCGAAGGATTGTTTAATATCTTCAGCATTTCTTCGAGCAATTTAATTGTTCCTGCGCTATGGCCCTCGAAAAAATCGAAAAAAACATATTCTTTCGGCAGTAAATTCCTGAGCACAAATCCTCCATAATTTTATTTAACTCGATTGAAAATTTAACAATTTATTGACAATTACTTAATATTTATTTGATAAATAATTCAATTAATTTGCGGCATAGTGAAAAAATTCTCCTGCTTATGCCTCGCGGGGTTTTTAATCTGTAACTTATCGTTGGTTTATCTGTCTATTTTATATGATAATTACAAAAAACATACATATTGTCGAAAATGAAAAATGGTCTCTTTCAGACCTATTTGAAGCTTATTCGGGAGATATTTTCAGATATTCAAGAAGCATCCTGAAAAACGAAGACGATGCTAAGGATATTGTACAGGATGTTTTTGTTAAATATGCCGAAAAAGAAGATTCATTTAATGGTAAATGTAGTCATAAAACATGGTTATTAATTATTACAAGAAATCTCTGCTTTAATAGATTGAAAAAATATGACCGGAAAAATGAAAGAATTGAGAATGAAAGGTTAGAAAAGTTATATGAAATTGACTACGATTCGTTAATTTCTCTTTCGGAGGCATTAAAAAAACTTACCGCCGAACATAACGAGCTCTTATATTTGAAAGAATATGAGAATTATTCATATAAAGAAATCTCGGAAATTACCGGACAATCTGTTGAAAATGTAAAAATTAAGCTTTTCAGGGCGCGCCAGCGCCTTAGGCAGATTCTGAAAAAAGATTAAAGGATATATAAAATGGAAGATATTGAACTTAAAATAAGCAGTTTTATAGACGGGGAAATGCATCCGGATGATCAGGCGGAATTATTTAAAGCGCTTTCTTTGAATGAAAGCGCAAGAAATGCCTTTAACGATTTACTGAAAATTAAGAATGGAGTAAGGGAGCATTATTCTTCTATGAAACCTGAAATGCCGGAATTAAAATTACCTCAAAGTGAATCGGTGAATAAAGAAGGCTTTTATAGAAAAATGTTCTATTTCTCCGCAGCGGCGGCGCTTGTTGTTCTTTTCGGTTCCGCTTTCTTAATTTCCAACCTCACGAACGCTCAAAAGGAAATAAATTCTTTGAAACAAAATTATATGAATATCAGCAATGAATTTAAAATGTTTAAAAAAAATAATGATTTACAAAAATCTCTTCTGTTTACAGAAAATAAAACTGCCACTGAAAAAGGGATAGTAAAGTTTGCAGCAATTAATAAAACAGAAAAAATAAAAACCGGGAAAAATGCTCAGGATAAGTACAGAGATTTACAAGACGGAAGCAGGGAAAAGGTAATTACAGTAGAAATTACAAAAAAGGACTTTTTAACTTCGCAGATGATTGGAAATTAAAATGAAAAGAATATTTGTTTTAATATTTTTAGCATTTTCAATTGTGCCTGCTCAGCAGAAACTTAATGTAATGCTGAAAGTTTCCGTTACAGACAGCGGAAAAACAGTAATTCAAAACTTTACTTCACAAATCAATGAGACGATATCGCGTTATTTCTATAGGAATAATGAATTTACCATATTAGAAAAAACAAACGGTTCTTTCTCATTTATAAGAGATATTGGAGGCCTGAATGCTTTTGATTCGCGCACGGAAATATATAAAAACTCATTAACTGATATTTTGATTATGCCATCTGCAAATCTAAGCCCTTATTTTGATGAACTTATAGATATATCAATTACACCTTGCCCGCTAACGAATACGAAAGATTCGTTAGCCCTTTATACAAAATATGTTAAACACGACAGAGTTGATTCTTCGGGCGATTATGATTTTACTACGCGCAACAGATTCGGCAGTAAAATTGTTAAAGTTCCGCTGAATAAAGAAATTGAGCTGAACGATTACTCGGCAGTATTTAAAGGATACAAATTTTACATAAAACTTTCGGACGGAAGCGGCAATAATACTCTTGATGCAGGTATGTATGACGAAACATTATGCAGGGAACTGCTTAATTCAATTAAAGAATCAAAAATTAAAAACACC
>Ga0153915_10000745_pt1 | contig 29978 bp, 31 predicted proteins | sample Opewatmetagenome_2_FD_107003 | JGI IMG/M metagenome (GOLD analysis project Ga0153915, IMG submission 107003) | Freshwater wetland microbial communities from Ohio, USA - Open water 3 Core 3 Depth 3 metaG | ecosystem: Environmental > Aquatic > Freshwater > Wetlands | place: USA: Ohio, Lake Erie...
GCCGGGCTCGCCACGGTCGGTGTGCCCCATCTAGTAGTGGTCGTGGAGGACCTCGAAGCACTGGACCTGCCGCGGCGGGGCCGTGAGCTTCGCTTCGACCCGGCCATCGGCAATGGCGGGGCGAACGTGAACTTCGTGGCCCCCACGGCGCGACGCGCCGCCTGGGCGATGCGCACCTACGAGCGCGGTATCGAGGGCGAGACGCTGGCCTGTGGCACCGGCGCGGTGGCGGCAGGCTGCATGCTGCGCGAGTGGCGGCTTTCCGACCTCCCGGCCACGATCGTGACGCGCAGCGGGCTGCCGCTCATCGTAAGAGCCGAGCGGTCGAGCAGCGGGCGTTACGAGGAGGTGTGGCTGGAGGGGCAGGCGCGGATCGTGTTCAGAGGCGTACTCACGTCGTAGCGCCCTTATCCACATCTATTCACAGTTGTACTTAACATAACATCTATTATACGAAGTACAGTCAAGTGACCAAAGAAGGCCTACTTGCTCGTCGATTGCAGCTCCCCCAGACGCACCTTGGCCTCAAACGCCGTTCCCGTTGAATCCAGCTTGGTCACAATCTCTCGATACTGGGCGATTGCCCGCGTCGTGTCTCGGGCCGAAAGCCAGGCCCGCCCCGCATCCGAGAGGTACTGCGCCCGGGCAAACGGCATCCGCGCCTCCGTGGCAGCCTGCTCGTACGCCTCGGCAGCCTCCTTGGGGTGCTGCACGTTTTCATAGGCGGCACCCAACAGGCCGTACGCCTGTGCGCGATAGTCGGCCGAGGCCTCGGGAGCGAACTTCTTGAGCACGTCGATCGCCTGCTGATTCTGCCCCTGCGCCAAGCGGGTCTGCGCCAGCAGGATCGACGCCTCACCGGCGGAGCGCGACCCCGAGTAGTTCTCCGCGATGCGCGCCAGCTCGCTGGCCGCGAGGGCGTAGTTCTTGGATTCCAGCGCGAACCGCGCCGAGCTCAGCTGCTGGCTCGCGATCCGCTCGCTCTGCCTGGTCGAGAGGATATTCCACCCGACAAATCCGCCGGCCAGGATTACGATCGCCGCGCCCCAGGAAACCGGCTTGCGGTGCCGCACGATCCATGCGATCAGTGCGTCGTCGCTCCCGCGCGAACCCGTTCCCGCCGCTGTCCGAACCGAAGTTGCCACGTTGCCCGCTTTCATAGGTATTCGCCCGAAGCCCCATGCCCCTGGGGCGACTCGAACGCCCGGCCAACGGTTTAGGAAACCGCTGCTCTATCCACCTGAGCTACAGGGGCGTAAACGCTGCAATTTACTGGAGTTATGCGGTCGTAATCAAGCCCTGCCTCAATAGCGCACCAGCGACTCCACCTGCTCCGGCCTCAGCCGCTCCCGACCGTTCAGAAACCCCAGCTCGATCAGAAAACTGAACCCGGCGATGGTCGCCCCCCGGGCGCGCACCAGTCGCCCGGCCGCCTCCGCCGTCCCGCCCGTCGCCAGCACGTCGTCCACGATGAGGACCCTGTCGTGGGACCCGATGGCGTCCGCATGCATCTCGAGCGCGTCGGTCCCGTACTCGAGCGTGTACTCCACCCGGTGTCGCGTCGAGGGCAGCTTGCCCGGCTTGCGCACCGGAACCAGTCCGGCGTCCAGTCCCAGCGCTACCGGAGCGCCGAACATGAACCCCCGGGACTCGATCGCCACGACCCGAGTCACTCCCGCGGTCTCGAAGGGCCGTGCCATTCCCTGCGCCGCCAGCCCGAAGAGCTCGGGGTCGAGCAGCACGGGAGTGATGTCCTTGAAGATGATTCCGGGCTTGGGAAAATCGGGGACATCCCGAACCGCATGACGAAGTCGCGATGAGTCATCCATTGATTGCGCTCTTGCCTCTTGGTCGAACTACTGCACTTCGAAGGAGTTGCCTAAATTAGCCTCGTGTGGAAGTTCCTGTTTGTCCACACCTTCTACGCGCCCTGCGGGAGGACCTTTGGCCAACGCGATCCCCAAGGCATCCAGCGCCACGGGCGTCCCCTGCGCACACACTTCGACGCTGCCGTCCGGCAGATTCCGCACGTAGCCCTTCAGATTCAATCGCGTGGCCTCCCGCAGCGCGAACCAACGGAACCCCACCCCCTGCACCCGTCCCCGCACCAGGTACCGTACGGCACGCTGCGCACTCACACTCCGCCTTCCCGCACCGCGCTGGCGCGCCGCCGCCGGAACCACACGACGTACAGCACGATGCCCAGGGCGACCACCGGAATGACGACCATCAAGGCGTGTCCCACGTAGCGCTGCACCTCTTCGTTCCGCAGCACCGCTTCGTGGCGCCCCAGAAAATACCCGATCCCCGTGAGCACGCTGCACCACAGGAATGCGCCCGCCCCCGTAAAGAGAACGAACCGGGACAGCGGCATCCGGGCGATCCCGGCCGGGATCGAGACCAGGTGCCGTACCACCGGCAGCAGGCGGCCGACCATCGTGCTGATCTCCCCGTGATCGGCGAAGAAGCGCTCGGCGCGGTCGAGTGATCGCTCGGACAGCAGCACGTACCGGCCGAACCGCCGCACCAGCGCCCGCCCCAGCAGCTGCGCCACCCAGTAGTTGGCAAGTGCGCCGAGGATGCTCCCCAGGACGCCGCAGGCCAGCACCGCCCACACGCTCATCTGCCCCTTGGCGATCCAATAGCCCGCGGGAGGCATGACCAGCTCGCTCGGCACCGGGAGGATCGAGCTCTCCATCGCCATGAGGGCCACGATCCCGGGATAGCCCAAGTCGAGCAGCGTATGCAGCAGCCAATCCACCAGTCGCTCAAGCATCGAATCCGTGCTCTCCCACGAGCGGGACGAACAGGGCCGCGCCCAGCGGCGTCTGGCGGATCCCGGTGTCGGTGCGCTCCACCAGCGTGAGCGTCTGGTTGCCGCGGTCCCCCAGCGGCAGCAGCAGGCGGCCGCCGCTCGTCAGCTGCTCCACGAGCGGGCCGGGGATCTCGGGACCACCCGCGGCCACCAGGATCGCGTCGTAGGGCGCATATGCGCTCCAGCCCAGCGTCCCGTCGCCCAGCAGCACCGACACGTTCCCGGCGGCCGCTGCCCGCAGGGCCTGCTGGGCGGCCAGGGCGAGCGCTCGCACCCGCTCCACCGTGAATACCTGGGCGACGAGCCGGGACAGGAGCGCCGTCTGATAGCCGGAGCCGGTGCCGATCTCCAGCACCCGCTCCCTGCCCTGTAGCCGCAGCGCTTCGAGCGTGCGCGCCTGCGTGAACGGCTGGGAGATCGTCTGCCCGGCGCCGATCGGGAGCGCCGCGTTCTCGTAGGCGCGGTGCCGGACGGCGTCGGGGACAAAGAGGTGGCGCGGCGTTTCGGCGAAGGCGCGCAGCACGGCCAGATCCTGCACACCCTGCTCGCGCAGCTGCTCCACCAGGCGCGCGCGGTAGCCGCCGTAGGCGTCCTGACTGGCCCCCGCTAGACGCCCAGCGTCCATCCGCGCACGGCTTCGAGCAAGTTGTAGTTGGTCATGTCCACGTGCAGTGGCGTCACCGAGATGTATCCGTCGCGCACCGCCTGGAAGTCCGAGTCGACCCCGCCCGACCAGGTGACGTGCCCACCGCCGATCCAGTAGATGTCCCGACCCCAGGGGTCCTTCATGCGGGCGACTTCTTCGTGGAACACTCGGCTGCCGAGGCTCGTGACCTTCACGCCCTTCACCTGATCGCCCGGGATCGCCGGCAGATTGACGTTCAGCAAGGTATCGCGGGGGAACTCCCGGACCGCCACGATGTGACCCAGCAGCCGCTTCAGCCCGGGTGCGTGGCTCTCCAAGTGCTCGAGATCGAAACTGCCGTAGGAGATCGCGACGCTGGGGATCCCCGCCGCCAACCCCTCCATGGCGGCGGCGACCGTGCCGGAGTACAACACGTCCTCGCCCATGTTGGGACCGTGATTCACGCCGGAGAACACGAAGCCGGGCTGCTCGGGCATGAGCGCGTCGAGCGCGAGCAGGACGCAGTCGGTCGGGGTGCCGTCCACTTGGTAAGCCCCATCGCTGCGTCGCGTCGCCCGGATGGGGCGATGCAGGGTCAACGAGTGCGAGGTGGCGCTCTGCTCGCGATCGGGCGCCACCACCGTGACGGGACCGAGTGCGCTCGCGGCTTCGGCCAGTACGGTGAGCCCCCGAGCGAGCACGCCGTCGTCGTTCGAGATCAGAATGTTCATGAGGCTCCGAGCATGTAGCGCGCGAAGACACGTGCCACCCGCCAGCCATCGCCCCAGCCCCGGAAGTGGCTGGGGGACCGGGTGTAGATCGTCGGGACAGCGACCGAGCTGACCGCATAGCCCGCGCGCAGCGCCGCCAGCAGGAACGCCGCTTCGTAGTCGTAGCGCTGGTAGGCGGCGATCAGCGGCTGCACCTCGGTGGCGAGCCGCCGCGAGAATGCCCGCAGCCCCGTCTGGGCATCCGGCACCGGACGTTTTCCGATCCGCGACGCGAGCGTCGCCGACAGCCAGTTCGTGCAGCGGCGTCCCAGCGGCATGTTGCCGGTGCGCGCCCGCGCTCCAAGCACGAGGTCCGCGACGCCGCCACGGATCGGCGCGAGCAACCGCGGCAGCGCTTCGGGAGGATGCTGCCCGTCGGCGTCGAGCGTGGTCAACATGACCGCGCCGTCCGCCAACGCCCGAGCGATGCCCCCGGCGAGTGCGGCCCCTTTCCCGCGGTTGTGCGGATGACGCATGACCACCGCGCCGGCGGCGGTGGCCGCCGCCCCGGTCGCGTCGCTGGAGCCGTCGTCCACGACGTAGACCGTGGCGCCGGGCAGGGCCGCTCGAGCTCCGGCCACCACGCCGGCCACGCTCGCGGCCGCCTGATAGGCCGGCACGATGATCGCGATGCGGCCGCTCTCAGGAGCGTCCGCCATGGGGCGGCGTCGCGCCGTCGAGCAGGGCGAGCACGGCCTTCAGATCGGCGCGCAGGTCCTTGATCGTTTCCGACGCGAGTGCCCGCCGCGCCTCCGGCTTGAGCTCGCCGGAGCGACGGTACTGCTCGATCTTGGCCCGGGCCCCTTCGATCGTGTACTTCTCGGTGTAGAGCAGGTGTTTCACCAGCATGATGAGCTCGATCTCGCGCCGCTGGTATACGCGATTCCCCGAGCGGTTCTTGGCCGGGTTCAAGAAGCGGAACTGGCTCTCCCAGTAGCGCAGCACGTGCGGCTTGAGGTCGGTAAGCTGGCACACCTCGCCGATCGAAAAGAACTCCTGGACGGGATGCGGAACGCTCATCGCCACTGCTCCGGCTTGGGCGACCGTTCCATCAGATCCGCGATCGCCTGCTTCGGCGACTTGCCGGCAAACAGGATTTCGCTCACCTGGCGGGCGATCGGCAGCTCCACGCCCTGACGCTCGCCCAGCGTCACCGCGGTTCGTGCCGTCGTCACGCCTTCGGCCACGGTCTTCCGGCTCGCCAGGATCTCCTCCAGGTTCCGTCCCCGCCCGAGCTCCACGCCGAGCGAGCGGTTGCGCGACAGCGCCCCGGTGGCAGTCAGCACGAGATCGCCCAGGCCGGCCAGGCCCGCGAAGGTGAGCGGGTCGGCGCCCATGGCGACCCCGAGGCGCGTCAGCTCCGCCAGGCCGCGCGTGATGAGCGCCGCGCGCGGATTGAACCCCAACCCGAGTCCTTCGGCGATTCCCACCGCCAGCGCGATCACGTTCTTCAGCGCACCGCCCAGCTCCACGCCGATGACGTCGGTCTGCGAGTACACCCGGAAACTACCGGTCGAGAACACGTCTTGCACGCGTCGCGCTACATCGTGATCGCCGCAGGCCGCGACCACCGCGGTCGGCTGGCGCTCGTACACCTCCTGCGCGAAGGACGGCCCGGAGAGCACCGCCACCGGCGTCGCCCCCCCGAACACGTCGGCGAGGACGCAGGAGAGCCGCTCCTGTCGCTCTGGCTCGAGTCCCTTGGACACGCTCACGACGAGCGGCGACCCGCGCACCGCGGCGGCCACCGTCGTCATCACGGCGCGCACGGCGTGTGAAGGCACAGCCGATACGACCACCTCCGCTCCCTGCACCGCATCGGCGAGGTCCCCGCTGGCGCGCAGCGACGGCGCGAGCGGCGCCCGGGGGAGGAACATCGCATTCTCGTGATCGCGGTTGATGCCCTGCACGACCTCGGGCTCACGCGCCCAGATCGTCACCGCTCGATCCTTGCGCGCCAGGAGATCGGCGAGGGTCGTCCCCCAGGCCCCCGCCCCGATCACCGCCACGCGTCCCGGGGGGGCGCTCACGAGAGCCCTTTGCGGGTGCGGAACCGGCTCTCCGTGCCCGCCAGGAGCCGCCGCAGGTTGGCGCGATGCGAGAACACGATGAGGGCCGCTACCCCCACGCTCGCCCAGAACGCCGGGGTCGCAGCCGGCTGGGTGAGCCGTACCCAGACAGGGAACGTGGCCGCCGCGACGACCGAGCTGAAGGACACATAGCCCGTCAGCCACAGGCTCCCCCCCCACACCGGCAGGGCGATGGCGACCGCCAACGGGGCCAGGGCCAGAAACACGCCGAGGGCGGTGGCGACGCCCTTCCCCCCCTTGAAGGCGACGTACGGCGAGAAGACGTGCCCGACGATCGCGGCGATCCCCAGCGCCACCGCGGCCCACGAACCGAGGTCGCCCCATCGCGCGAACAGGGCCACCGGGATGGCGCCCTTGGCGACGTCCACCAGGGCGACCGGGATCGCCCAGCGCCAGCCCAGCACGCGATAGACGTTGGTCGCGCCCAGGTTGTGGCTGCCGTGCTCACGCAGGTCGATGCCGCGGGCGAGCCGACCGGCGACGTAGGCCGTCGGGGTCGCGCCCAGCAGGTAGGCCGCCACGAGCCAGAGGGCGAGCGTCACCGCCGCTCCTGACGTTTACGCCGGAACTTGATGTTGACGGGAGCTCCCGTGAACGCCCATGCCTCCCGGAAGCCGTTCACGAGGTAGCGGGAGTAGGACTCGGGGATGGCGTCGGGCCGGTTGGCGACGATGGCGAACCGGGGTGGTGCGGTGCCGATCTGTGAGGCGTAGAACAGGCGCACCGACTCACCCACCGGCTGGGGCGGCTGTTGGCGGGTGACCAGCGTCTCGAGCACCCGGTTGACCTCAGCGGTCGGGACGCGCTTGTTGCGTTCTTCCGCCACGGTGATGATGAGATCGAACAGCTTCGAGACGCGCTGACCGGTCTTGGCCGAAACGTAGAGAAACGGGATGAACCGGAGAAACGGCGCCCGCTCGGCGAGCTCCTCTTCCCCGCGCACCGCGGTGTTCGAGTCCTTCTCCTCGATCAGGTCCCATTTGTTGACGGCGACGATCACCCCGGCACCGCGGTCCCACGCGTCGCCGATGATCCTGAGATCCTGCGTGTGCATACCGTCGAGCGCGTCCACCACGAGCACGCACACATCAGCGCGCTCGATTGCCCGGGAGGTGCGCAACGTGGCGTAGAACTCGACGTCGTCCTGCACCTTGCTGTGCTTGCGCAAGCCGGCGGTATCGATGAACACCAGGCGGTGCCCCTCGTGGTCCACGGGCGTATCCACCGCGTCGCGCGTCGTGCCGGGCTCGTCGGCGACCACCATCCGCTCGCGCCCCAGCAGCCGGTTCAGGAGGCTCGACTTGCCGACGTTGGGCCGCCCGACGATCGCGACCTGGACCGCGCTTTCGTCCTCTGTTTCCTCTCGCGGCGGCAGCATCTCCACGACCCGGTCGAGCAGGTCGCCGGAGCTCTTCCCCACCGTCGCCGAAACGGGAAACGGGTCTCCCAGACCAAGCTCGTAGAACGCGAGGTGGCGCTGGTCGTCGGGAATCCGGTCCGCCTTGTTGGCGACCAGCAGCACCGGACGCTGCACGCCGCGCAGGTACTGCGCGATCTCCAGGTCGGCGGGGTGCACGCCCTCCGCCACGTCCACCAGGAAGAGCAGCACGTCGCTCTCGGCGACGGCGGCCTCCACCTGGGCGCGAATCGCGCGATTCAGGGCATCGGACGCGCCGGGGACGAGGCCGCCCGTGTCCACCAGCCAGAAGCGGCGTCCGTTCCAGTCGGCGGCGGCGAAGTTGCGGTCGCGGGTGACCCCGGGCCGCGCATCGACGATCGCTTCGCGCCGGCCGATGAGCCGGTTGAACAGCGTCGACTTGCCCACGTTGGGGCGGCCGATGATGGCGACCGTCGGGGCGCCTCTCATCGCTCCTGCCCTACGGCGGATGCCGCATTCGCCAGCACATCGGCGAAGTCGTAGGACAGCCGGATCTCCACGGGGACCTGCGCGGCGAGGCCATGCGCGTCCAGGTCGTCCATGAATCGCAGGTCGTCGTTCACCGCTTCCGCCGGCAGGAGGGCGAGATCCAAGTCGCGCCGGTCCCGCAGGGCAGTCAGGAACGCGGCTCCGGGCAGCAATCCGGCCGTGGTCACCGATTCGCCGAACAGGGTGTTGGGAAGGGCGAGGATTTCGAACCGGGCGCCCGTTTCGCGCGCCAGCGTCTCGACCACCTGAGGCATCAGGGGCGCCATGGCGGTTCCCGTGGCGATGGCGATCCGCTTCCCTGTCCAGTCCTCGTAGCGCCCGCTCGCGGCCGTAATGCGCGTCTGCAAATAGCGCACGGCGCCCACGCCGTTCTCGCGCTGCTCGAAGTCCCCGTACCAGGCCGCCGGGGGGAGCGTCGCGTTCGCCTGCAGGTACAGATCGTCGGCGCCGAAGCACCAGGGGTACCCGCGCTCGGCCACCGCCCGCGCCGCCCAGCGGTCTACCGCCCCGAGCGCGGCGCGACACTGCTCGGCGGTCGGCGCCTGGACGAGAGTGTGCTTGCTGTACTCGGTCAGGGCGACCGGCACGACCGACACCGACAACACCGCCGCGCCCAACCTGTACAGGTCCGCCAACGTGCGCTCCAGCACCGCCCCGTCGTTCACGCCCGGGACGAGCACCACCTGCGTGTGGAACCGGATACCACGCTCGGCGAAGCGACCCAGTTGCGCCACGATATCCGGGGCTTCCGGGTTCCGCAGCAACCAGCGACGCACCACGGGGTCGGTCGCGTGGACCGAGACGTACAGGGGCGAGAGACGGTATTCCACGATCCGCTCCTCGTCCCAAGGCTTGAGGTTCGTGAGCGTCGCGAAATTGCCGTAGCGAAAGGAGAGCCGGTAATCGTCGTCTCGGATGTACAAGCTGCCGCGCAGCCCGGCGGGATTACCGTCCACGAAGCAGAAATCGCAGTGATTGGCACAGCGGCGGATTCGCGGCGGCTCGAGGGCGACCCCCAGCGGCATCCCTTCCGGCCGCTCGATGTCACACTCCAGCTCCTGGCCGGAAGGCAACCGGGCCTGCAGCACGAATGCGTCGTCGGCCGTGAGGAACTCCCAATCGAGGAAGTCCTCCAGCCGCCGACCATTCACACTGAGGAGCTCGGTCCCCGGCAGGAGGCCCAGCTCGGCGCCGATGGAGTCCGGCGCTACCGACGCGACGCGCAGCAAAGACGGTTGCCCGATGGTTAAAGCGATTTCTCATGCCGAGCGTCGCAAACTCAACGCCGGCCGAAACTTGAGCAACCGGTAATATCGCCTAGGTGACCCGGTAACGCCAGCCGACGATGCTTCGCCCGGCTCCCCGTACCTGGAATTGCTGACTACTCCCGGGCTGCAGTGCCGGCACGTCCACGGCCTGTGCTGCGACGGCGGTCCCCCGAGCATCGAGCAGCTCCACGTGAATGACGAACGGTCTCGAGGCCGCGCTCCCCAAGTTCGTGGCGACACCGGTGAGCGTGGCCCCGGCGCTGTCCCCGATGAGGCTCGGCATGGAGATGTCCACGGAGAGCGTGTCGGCCAGGGCGGCGTACGCCTGGGCGGAGTCGCGGCGGCCGCGGAGATCCCAGGCTTGGGCCACGATGTGGAGAGCCATCTTGTTTCGCGGGTCGATGGCGCCCAGACGTTGGGCGATCGCCAGGGCGTTGGCGGTGTCCTTGACATCGAGGTAGGCGCTCGCCAGCTCGGCCAGGCTGTTGCGATGATATGGGTTCTGCTGCAACGCCAAGTCGTAGGCCCGGGTGCCGGGACCCGGCAGCCTGGCCTGCAACAGGCGCTGCCCCAGCTCGTAGAGATCCGACGTCGACAGCTCGGCCGCATGCGCAAACAGCCCGTCGAACACGGCCGCCGCCTCCGCCTTTCGGCCCGCCAGGCTGTAGATGCCGCCGAGCGCCGTAGCGGCTTCCACGTTGGCCGGATAGGCCGCCACGAGCTCCCGATACGCGGCCAGGGACGGCTCGAACGCGGGCTGGGCTGCCGCGCTGTCGACCGCCGCCTGCTGTCGCAGCGTCTCTCGCAGTGCGCGATCCCGCGCCACCGCGTCCCCCCGGGTGGTCGAGTCCCGGCTGAAGGACTGCTGATCCGCGGGCGAGAGCCGCGCCCCACGCGCGCGACGCGAAGCCGATGATTGCTGCATCCGGGCCAGCATCGTCGAGTCAGCCGCGAGATAGGGGGCAAGCGAGTCCCTGCTGTAGCGCGTGTGCTGCCACTGCTGCACGGCCGGCGCCCCCTGCAGGGTGCGGTACGCCAGCCGAGCGACCGTCAACAACGCGTCCCGCTTGGCGTCGGCGAACGTGCTGTCGGCACCGGCGGCCCGTGCGGCCCGCCCGAGCACCGCCGCCGTGGAATCCAGCGCGTTCTGCCCGGCATACAGATTGCCGAGCTGGAACAGCGGCCGGGGGTTGGTTGGATCCACCGCGTACGCCAGGCGCAGCAGCACGATCGCCGAATCCGGATGGCCGCCCTGCCACATCGTGAGTCCCTGACTCAAAGTCGATTCAGACAACCGCCCGCGGTATCCCGCGATATCCGCCTTGCACTGCGGCGCCAGGGTTTCCGCCCGGTCGAAGGCCGTGTCCGCACCGGCCGCATCGCCCACCTCCGCCGCGTACCGCCCCAGGTAGTACCAGGCCGCGGGATTGGCGTCCTGCTTATCGTCGCGAATCGAGCGCACCAGCACGTCCCGCGCCTGGGCAAGCATCCGGTCCCGCTGATTGGGCTGCTCGGCGGCGATCTTCAGGTCCAGTATCGCGCTGTTGATGCGGAAATGGCCCGGCTCGATCGCGCATGGAGGCTGGGGACCGATCCACTTCTGCCCCGGCAGGGCGGTGGCGCCGGCGAGGACCAGGCCGGCTGTGACGGCGGACAGGCGCATTCGACGCTCCGGAAACAGGGCTGGAAGCGTCGAATCTGCCTGCCGGTCCGGCACTGTCAATGCGTGACAATGTCGAGCCGCCGCTCGGCCGCCGATACCGCTGCGAACAACTGCTCGAAGGACTCGATCGTGAAGAGCACGGCCTGAAACCGGTCGATCGCGAATGGTTGCGCCAACACGGCATCCAACGTGAACGGCCGCCGCTCGCAGTCAGGTCCGAGCGCGTTCGTCGCATCCCCGTGGGATGAAATGAGCCCGCTGCCGTACACCTTGATCTCGTTCGCCTCCCGAATCAGACCGAACTCCACGGTGAACCAGAAGAGGCGCGCCATGGCCTCCACCTGCTCGTCGGTGACGGCGGCGCTCGCGGCCCGGCCGAAAGCGCTGCAGGAAGTCGGCGAAAATCGGGTGGGCGTGCAGCGGGACGTGCCCGAACACATCGTGGAAGATGTCCGGCTCCGGGAGGTAGTCGAGGTGGCTGCGAGGGCGTACGGTGACCGTGGTGGGAAAGCGCCGTTGGGCCAGGCACCGGAAGAACTCCCGGGCCGGCAGGAAGCCCGCAACGGGAACGGCGGCCCACCCGGTGCGAGCCCTGAGGCGGGCATTCACATCGGCGAGGTCGGGCACGCGGTCACGATGCAGGCCGATGCGGTCGGCCCCTTCGAGGAAGAGGCGGCTCCCGGTGTGCTCCAGCACCGCCATACGGCGCTCGTATAGCAGACCCCAGACGGCGTGATCCTCCCGGGTGTAGGCGGCCCAGTCCTGCTCGATGAAGACCTCCGGGACAGTGCTCATGTCTTCTCCTTGCATGGGGGCACAAGAAAAACGGCCCGTGATCACTCACGGGCCGTCGGGAATCGCTCAGCAGTGCGTTCAGCGTATCAGCACGTAAGCCCCCGGCGCCGGCCCGCGAGACGGGTCGGACGATAGGAGTAGGCGTAGCTGCGCTGTTGCGTGCTCATCGGTCAGAGCGGGCGATGGGATTCGAACCCACGACGTCCAGCTTGGGAAGCTGGCATTCTACCCCTGAATTACGCCCGCGAAGCCATCCGTGCCAAAAATGCCTGATTCGCCCACCAACGTCAACGTCGAACTGTGCACTCGTCCCGCGAACGCACCATCGGGCGTGACCCGCAGGCCGCTGCCGGTCACGCCCTCGATGGCGTCAGACCGCTCAGCTCTTCCGGTAGCGCCAGGCGACGATCCCGGCCCCGATGGCCTGGAGCTGGAACGCATGATTCCCCCCCTCCGGGATCGCCGGCACGTCGAGCGTCTGCGTCGCCACGACTTTACCGGTCGCATCGAGAAACTCGAACGTGAGCGAAAGCGGCGTGCTCGGCACAGGATGGAAATTCGTCACCAGTCCGCTGAGACTCGCATTCTGCTCATCGGGAGCGAAACTCCCCACGTTGACGTCGAACGCCAGCAGCGAATCCGCCAGCGTCACGTAGTGCAGCGCCGAGTCACTGCGGCTGTTGAGCTGCCACGCCTGCGCCACGAGCCGCACCGAATTCCGGTTCAGCGGATCCACCGCCATGAGGCGCTGGCTGACCGGGAGCATCTTGTCCGCCTGGCGCAACGCGAAGTAGGCATTGGACAGGTTGTACAGCCCATCGCGGCTTTGCGGGTTGCGGGCGAGCCCCGCTTCGAACGCCTGCGCGGCCAGCCTGTAATTCTCCGCCGCCGCGGCGTCACGGGTCTTCATCGCACTGCGCGCCACCGAATCGCACTGCACGGTGATGCCCCGTCGTTGGAGCGGGGTCAGCCCGGTCCGGCCGGCGACACGCTGCCGGCGGCAGTCCGAGCTGACGTGCTCGGTGTCCGGAATCGGCGGTGCGGCGTTGTAGATCGAGACGCCGGCGTTGAAGAGGTTGGCGGGATCCATCGAATCGGCATGGGCGATGATGTGGGCATAGATCGCCATGGCCGAATCCTTGTGGCCGCTGGCCGCGAGGACGTCCGCCAGCCGCGCCAGCGCCTGGGCGTCGAGCGGCACCTCGTGCAAATACCTCCCGTAGGCCGCGGCGGCGGAATCATACGTGTGGGCGGCGTAGAACGCGTTGCCCATATTGAACATCGCGTCCTTCTTCTCGCGAGCGAATTTCGGGTCGCTCGCGGCTTCCACGGCCCGCCCGAAGTACTTGGCGGCGGAATCGTACCGCGTGAGGGTAACGGAATCGTAGGCCGCCCGGGCCGTGGAGTCGGGGAGATCCGGATGCATCCGGCGGAACACCGAGTCCGGGAGGAACGACTCGGGCGGCATGTTGAAGAACGCCGTGGCCAGGGTCGAGAACGCCTGGGGCTCCGCGTCGTAGATGACGGCCGCGCGTCGGAATGCTGCGACGGCGGAATCGTACTGCTGCGCATTCAACGCCGCGACGCCCGCATTGAACGCCGGTACCCACAGCGAATTGCGGCGCCAGTAGACGATGTCGTCCTTGCAGGCGGGCAGCAGAGCCTCAACCCTTCGGAACGCCGAGTCCGCCCCCACCGCGTCATCGCGCACGACGTAGTAGCGCGCGAGATAGTACCAGGCCGCCGGGTTCTTGTCCTGCCCGTTGACTGTCAGCGCCTGCACCAGCGAGCGGTTCGCGTCGCGCAGATCACGCTCCCGAACGTCATCGAACCGCGTCTCGGCCGCGTTCTTCAAGTACAGCAGGGCGCTGTTCACCAGGAAGTGCCCCGACTTAAGGTCGCACTTGGGCGGTACCCAGTGCCCCTGGCCGGCGAGCGCCGGGGCGAGCACGAGGCTTCCGAACATCAGGCCGATGAGCTGCTTGCGCATGGGTGCAATCACTCCTTGGCGTTCGCGATCAGTTCCTCGGCGCCGCGCTGTGCGGCGCGAGCCACCTCGAGCGGCGCCTGGCCCAGCGCCTGCGCCGCCGCGAGCACGTCCTCATATTCCGGCTTCACCCGGGGTGGGCTCCCGCCCTGCCCCTCGAGCACTTTTACCCGAACCCGCACGTCTTCGCCCAGCCGCACGGTCACCTGCCGGCGCGCTACCGTCACCCGCTCCGCCCGGGTACGGCGGACGCCGGCCGTCGTGCTGTGCCGGAACAGCGCCGCGGTGACCGCCGCGACGGCCGATTCCGCCACGACGATCTCGCAGCGAAACCCGATCCGGCCTTTCTTCATCTGTACCTGCCACGTCTGAACATCCAGTGCGCCCGCCGCCAGCAGCGCCTGTCGCAGCGGCTCGACGTATTCGGGACTGAGATCGTCCACGTCGGTGGCGAGAACCGACACCTCGCCTGCTTCCGCCGCCGGCTCGGCCAGGAAGATCCGCAAGGCGTTCGGGTAGTGGCCCGGATCACGCGCCCCCGCCCCCCATCCACCGGCGATCAGCCGCCACCGCTCGGGTGGCGGGCCGGCCGAGAGGACCCGCAGCAGGACCGCACCGGTCGGCGTCGTCGCCTCGCCTACCGCAGGACCACCGACGGCCAGCTCCATACCCTCCAGCAGCAACGCCGTGGCCGGCGCCGGCACCGGCAGCTGCCCGTGAGCCGCAGCGACCCACCCCGTCCCCACCGCCACGGGGCGATGGTAAATCGCGTCTACCCCGAGGTGCTCGAATCCCTCGATCGCCCCGACGATGTCGAGCACCGCGTCGACCGCGCCAACCTCGTGCAAGTGTACACGCTCGGGCGCCACCCCGTGCACGCGACCCTCAGCCGCTCCGATGGCGCGGAACGCGCCCACCGCGCGCTCCTTCACCCAGGCCGACACTGGCGCCTGCTCGACCAGCCGGACCAGCTCCGCCACGTGTCGGCCGTGCGGCTGGTCGGGAATCGTGAACTCCACCTGCTTGCAGCCCACCGCGCTGCGCTGCACATCCCGAATCGTGACACCGACCCCGTGGAGCCCCAGCCGCCGCGGCAGTTCCTCGAGCCAGCCGGGCGGCAGTCCCAACGAAATCAGCGCCCCGAGTGTCATGTCGCCGCTGATACCGGCGCAGGGGTCAATCACCGCGATAGGCATGGCCGAAGTGGCCAAATATAAATGGGTTAGCCCCGGTACAGCCACCCGGCGCCGGTATTGAAGAGAACCACCGTTTCCTGCGCCCGCAGCGCCCCGCGCGCGAGCAGGGCCCGGGCCGCCGCGAGTGTGGCGCCCCCTTCGGGCGCGGCATCGATGCCTTCGACCGTCTGCAGATCGCGCGCACCCGCCTCGAGCTCCGCATCGCTGACGGCGACGGCGCCGCCGCCGCTCTCCCGCAGCGCTGCGAGCATCAGGCGGTCGCCAAGCGGGGACGGCACGCGCAGCCCCGCCGCGACGGTCCGCGGTTCCGGCCACGGGGTACAACGCACCGCACCGGTGTCGAACGCGGCAATAACCGGGGCGCACCCGCTCGCCTGCACTGCATACATCCGGGGCAACGCGCCCGTGATCCACCCCGCCGCCCGCAGCTCGCCGAACGCCTTCCACATGCCGATCAACCCGGTCCCGCCTCCCGTGGGGTACACGATCGCCGCCGGAACGGACCAGCCGAGCTGCTCCACCAGCTCCAACCCGAGCGTCTTCTTGCCTTCGATGCGGTACGGCTCGCGCAGCGTGGACACGTCGATCGCGCCGCTCTCGGCGGCGTAGGCCCGCGCTGCCTTCCCGCAATCCCCGATGTGCCCCTCGAGCAGGACGAGCTCCGCGCCGAAGCTCCTGATCTGCGACAGAATCGTGGACGGCGTGGTCGCGGGGGCGTACACCCGCGCCGACGCCCCGTCGCGCGCCGCATAGGCCGCCAGGGCGACCCCGGCGTTGCCCGCGGTCGGCACGACGAAGCGCTCCGCGCCGGCGAGCCGCGCACGAGTCATCGCGGCCGCCAGCCCGCGGGCCTTGAACGACCCGGTCGGGTTCACCGATTCATCCTTGACCAGCAAGCGCTCGAAGCCGCACCGCGCTGCCAGCCGTGGCACCTCGAGCAGCGGCGTCCCCCCTTCCCCAAGCGTCACCTCCCGTTCCCCATCGGCCAGCGGCAGCCACTCCCGATAGCGCCACATCGTCCACGAACGCGGGGCCATGGCTGACTTCAGGTCGGGAGTCGGACGGGTGGGGTAGCGTACCAGATAGGGCGACCCGCACGCAGGGCACACCCCGGGCAGACCTTCGGCCCCACGGGCCGCTCCGCAGCCCGAGCACTCGAGCGACCAGGGAAGACTCGTCATCGACGCTCCAATCGGTCGAGGATCCGCTCCGCCAGGCGGTGAGAGAATCCCGGAAGCGAGGCGATCTCGTCGCGCGTGGCCGTCCGCACGCCCGCCACGGAGCCGAACCGCTCGAGCAGCACGCGCCGTCGGTTCGGCCCGATCCCGGGGATCGTCAGCAGCTCCGAGGTGATGATCCGTTTGGCACGCCGATTCCGGCTGTAGCTGACGGCAAAGCGATGCGCCTCGTCCCGGGCGCGCTGCAGCAGCTTGAGGGAGGGACTGCGGCGCGACAGGCGCAACGGATCGGCACGGCCCGGGAGGTACACCTCCTCCTCTCGCTTCGCGAGGCTCGCGAGCGGCAGGGCCGCCGCTCCCGCCTCCGCCGCGGCCGCCAGCGCGGCCGACAGCTGGCCCCGGCCACCGTCCACGACGACCAGATCGGGCAGCGGCTTCCGCTCTTCCACCCGACGCCGCACGAAACGTGAGACGACCTCGTGCACCGCGGCGAAATCGTCCTGTTGCGGCCCCTTGATGCGGAAGCGGCGGTATTCGGCCTTCTTGGGGCGTCCCGCCTCGAACCACACCAGCGACCCGACGGTGTCTCGGCCCTGGTTGGTGGAGATGTCGATGCACACGAACGCGCGTGGCACGCTCGCCAACCCCAGGTCGCGCCCCAACGCGTAGACCGGATCGGCGGCCCGCTCCTCCACGTCGAACGACTCCAACAACAGGCTCTCGAGCAGGTGCCGGGCGTTCTGCTCGGCCAACTCGACGAGCTTGGCGTTGGTCCCGCGCTGCGGCGTGTGCCATTCGACCGCCGGCGCCAGGGCCTGCAGCCCCTCCAGATCCTCCGGGACGAACGGCAGCAGCACCCGGGCCGCGCGTGCCTCCAGCGGCAGATAGAACCGCACCAGGAACGCCGCCAGCACCGTCGCTTCCGTCTCGCCGCCGGCCCGTTCCAGGAAGCGGTGTTCGCGGGCGATGAGGCGCCCGTCACGGATGCGGAGGATCACGCCGCAGGCATCGTCGCCATCGCGCGCCAGGCCGATGACGTCGGCGTCCCCGCCGCCGACCCGCTCCACGGTCGGCGACCGCTCCACCTGCTCGAGCCATTGGAGGGCATCCCGCAGCTGCGCGGCGCGCTCGAAATCGAGCTGGTTCGCGGCGGTCTGCATCCGTTCCCGCAACCGGCTGCGGACGTCCAGCGTCTTCCCTTCCAGGAAGAGGAGAACGTCGTCGATCATCAGCCGATAGTCGGCCTGGGACTGGTAGCCGACGCACGGCGCCCGGCAGCGCTCGATGTGGTAGTCGAGACAGGGCCGGGCCGGGGCGTCGCCGGGGAGGTCGTAGTGGCAGCTGCGCACCGTGAACAGCCGGCGGATGATGCCGAGCGTCTGCCGCAGCGTCCCGACGTCGGTGTAGGGGCCGAAGTAGCGCGCCCCTTCGAGCTGGATGCGGCGCACCACGAGCACGCGTGGAAACGGCTCCGCCACGGTCACGGCGATCCGGGGATAACTCTTGTCGTCCCGCAACCGGATGTTGAAGCGCGGCTGGTGCTCCTTGATCAGGTTGTTCTCGAGCAGCAGCGCCTGCGCCTCATCGGGCACGATGATCGTCTCGAGGTCCGCGATCTGGGCGGCGAGCGCGGCGCGCTCGGGGGTGTCCTGATGATCCGGTGCGAAATAGGCCGGCACCCGGCTCCGCAAGCTCTTCGCCTTGCCGACGTAGAGCACGTCGCCGGCGGCGCTCTTCCACAGGTACACCCCGGGGCGGTCCGGGAGGGCGGCGAGTTTGCGGGCGATCAGCGCAGGGACATCCATAGACGGGCGGCGTCGGGGTGCTGCAGCACCAGGGTGCAACCGAAGTAGACCGCTCCAAAGATACTCACGACGACCACGGCCAATGGGATCGGCGCCAGGCCGGCCGCCAGGTGCGCCGTCACCACCCCGGCGCCGCTCGCGGCCAGCGCCGAGACCAGCGTCCCCGCAAAGGCACGCCAGTCCCGACCGCTCATCACGGTCCCAATGCGACGATCCAGGTCGTTCAGATGGAGCACGACGTTGACCCACGCCCCGAGCGACGAGCCAAGCGCGATGCCCGCCGGTCCGTACCGGTGCATGAACACGTAGGCGAGCGCGCTGGAGAGCAATACCGAAAAGGCGGCGATCTTCACCGGCGTGCGCGTGTCGCGCAGCGCGTAGAATCCGGACGCGAACAGCTTCACGGTCGCCTGCCCCATCAGGCCGATTCCGTACGCTGCCAGGACGCCGCCGACGAGTGCCGTGTCGTCCGCGTCGAACCGCCCCGTCTGGAACAGCGCGGCGACGAGCACCGGCCCGAGCGCCGCGAAGAGAAACGAGGACGGCACCACGAAGTAGGTGATGCGACGGAATCCCGCGGCGATGCGACCGCGCAGCTGCTCGTTCGGCGCGGCGGCGATCGCGTCGCGCGACAGATCGGGCAGCGACACGGCCGCGACCGACACCCCGAACACGCTGATCGGCAGGATCTGAATCAGCTGCGCGTATCCCAGGCTGGACACGCCGGCGTTCCCCGCGAACGAGCCGAGCAGCGTGTCGATGAGCCCGGAGATCTGCGCCACGCCGGCGCCGATCACGACGGGGCCCCAGGCCAGAAGCACCTCGCGCACCCCCCCCACCCGGGACGTGAAGCGCAGCGCGATCCCCTGCAGCAGGGTCCAACAGGCCGGGAGCTGCACGGCGACCTGCAGCACGCTGCCGGCTACGGTCCCCCAGGCCAGGGCCAGGGCGAGCCGGTACAGTCTCGTGTCCGGCGGCAGGCCGGGCGTCACCACCCAGGTAGCGGCGCCAACCAGGGCCACGATGCCCGCCACGTTCCACAGCACCGGGGCGGCATAGGGCAGGAAGAAGCGGCGGTGCGTGTTCAGGATCCCCAGACACCAGGCGGAGATCACCATCACGCCCGTCATGGGGAACAGGATGCGCACCAGGACGATCGTGAGGTCGCGGCGGGGGGCGTCGAAACCGGCGGCCACGGCGGTGGTGATCGCGGGGGCGAGCGCGATCCCCAGGACCGCCAGCGCACCGGTGGCCAACAGCAGCAGGCCGAGAATCGCGCCTGCCAGGGCGCGGGCCGCGGTCCGATCCCGTTCGTGCAGCGACGCGTACACCGGGATGAAGGACGCGGACAGCGTCCCCTCGCCCAGGAGATTCCGGATCGTGTTGGGGATCTTCAGCGCGGCCCGGAAGGCATCCGCGGCCGCCGTGTGATTGCCGAAGTAATAGGCGAACACCCGCTCACGCACGTAGCCCAGCACGCGGGTGAGCAGAATGCCCGCGGCCACCTGCGCGGCATGACGGCCGCCGGAGTGGGGGGGGGCGGGACCGGCGGCGGAGGAAGACACGGACTAGCTGCTGGAGGATCCCGGAGTCTTCGGCTTCTCGAGCAGCCGTTGCACGAACTGCAGCTCGTCCTTCATGCCGGTGAGCGTGCGGTGCAGCTCCTCCACCTCGCCTTCCAGCAGATCGACCTTGCGGTGCAGCTCTCCCAGATCCCCGGGTCCCGCGGCCCCGCCCTCGAGCCGTCGGGCGATCGAGCGACCCAGGGGAGAATCGACCAGGATCGCCACGATCGGGATCATCAGGGCGACGAAGACGAGGAGCACGATGGCGATGCTGATCATGCCGACAACCTACGAACCCGCCGTCCCGCGCGCCACTTCGTCCATCAGTGCGTCGAGCAACGGCGGTCCGTAGCGGACCGCCATCGAAGCATAGGTGAGCGTGCGCTCCTGCGGCGCGCCGTCCGGATACAGCGCGGCGCGCGCGCGCGTCAGCTGACTAACGAGCGAATCGCTGGTGCGCTTCAAGCTGGCCACGAGCTTCTTCTCGATCTCGCGCATCCCCGACAGCGCGGCGTTCCGGGCCGATTCCACCGTGCGCTCGAGCGTGGGATCGACGCGAGCGACACCGCCCGAGAGGCGACCGTAGGACGTCTGCAGATCGCGCTGCATCCCCTCCAGCGCTTCGGCGACATCGGTCGGCATCTGATCTCGCACGAGGCGCGCCTCCACCGCCCCCGGCGGTCCGGCGAAATCCTCCGGCTTGAGCCCGTGCTTCTCGAGCACGCGGTCCACCCGGCTCTCCACCAGCATGCCCGACCACCGCGGTACCGGCGTCTGCGGCGTCACGTCGAGCGCCCGGTACACCGGCGCCGCATCGGGCAGGTAGTCCAGCTCGCCGGGCCCGGCCACGTAGGCCACCGTGGGCCACAACGCGGCTTCCACCACCGGGCGGAGCAGGACATTGGGCGAGAGCCGCTCGGGAGCCTCGGCGGCCAGTCGCTCGAGGGCGGGACGATCGAAGCGCTCCCCGCTGCGCCGCGTCACGAACCGGTCGCCGTCACGGCGCAGCCGATCGCGCCCCTGAGACGCTTCGACCAGCACCGGCGTGAGGCCATCGTCCAGCGTGAGATCCAGGGCGCGCAACAGCCACGGCGCCATCTCCCGCTTCGCTTCCGGCGCGTAGGGCCGCGTCACCGCCACCCCGCGCGCACCCAGCAGCGCGTGCAGCGCGTCGGTGAAGGCGTCGGCCAAGCTCAGCTCGGGACGATAGGCCGTGGTGAGCCACGATAGGACCTCGTCCTTGAATTCGCTGTCGGGCGTTTCCGCCCGCAGCCGGGCGAGCGCCTCCTGGATCTCCGGCCCGCACGCCTCCCGCGCCATGGGCCACGCCGCCGATTCGGCCGCCCGCTCGCGCAGGACGATGCGCACCGGCATCCCCGCGGCGTTGAGCACGGTCGCGTGGTTGGCTTCCTGGAAATCATGATCGTCGCCGGCCACCCAGAATACCGGGACGACCGGTACGTGCCATTCCCGCTCGAGCCGGGCCGCGAGGGCCGCCGCCGAGAGCGCCTTGTAGACTGTATACAGCGGCCCGGTGAACAGCCCCGGCTGCTGGCCCGTGGTCACCACGAGCACCTCACCCGCCGCCAGTCGATCACGCCCCGGGCCGGGCAGCGTCGTCGCCAGCAGCGCCGGCGCGACGCGGCGCGGCCGTATCCGGCGCAGGCTCGCCGGCGATGGCGCGGGCCCGATCGGCGTCGCGACCATGCGGGGCGTCATCGCCGCACCGCGACGAGAATGGAACGAGGGGCATCCACGGCCGCCGGGCGGCCGTCGTAGTCCCCGAACCGCTCGACCACGGCCAGCCCGGCATCGCGCAGCAACGCTTCGAGCTCCTGTGTGGTGAACAGCCGCACGCGCTCCTGGAAACTCCGGTTCTCCGCCCGCAGCTCGATTTCCTTCACGACGTACAGACCCTCCTCGCTGAACCGGCGCCGCACCCGGGCGCCCACGTCCCCATCGGAAATCTCGTCGCTGTCGCGCTGCAACGTGCGGCGCACCTGATCGGCATTCAGGTAGTCGAGGACGAACCGCCCCCCTGGCTCCAGCACCGACGCGACCTGACGCAGCACCTGCCCGTGTTCCACGTCGGAGCGAAAGTAGCCGAACGACGTGAACAGGTTGACGACGAGCCCGAAGCTGCCCGCGCGGAACGGGAGCGCCCGCATGTCGCCGCGCACGAGCCGTGCTTTGGTGCGCTGCCGCGCGCGGTGTAGCATGGCCGGCGAGAGATCCAGACCGACCACTTGGGCACCGGCGCCCTCAAGCTCCGCCGCGTGGCGCCCGGCCCCGCAGGCCAGGTCCAGCACCGTGCTGCCGGGGCGCCAGGGAGCGACGCGATGGATCAGCTCCACGGCGCGTCGCGCGTCCTCCGAATCGCGGTGCGGGTACAGGGCGTGGTACTCCTCCCCGAACCACTGCTCGAACCACTCGGTCATTCCCCGAACACGTCCGCTTGGAAGACGTAGAGCTCACAGTCCGGCCGGCGCCAGGCGTCGTCCGCGAGGCCCGCCTTGCGGCACACCGCGACGAGCAACGCCACCGCGTCCCAGCGCTGCTCGGTCGCGACCTGCGGCAACAGGAGCCCTTGCCGCCGCCCGCGCCGCACCATCACCCCGTCGCGTCCAGGCTCGATGCACGCGGGATCCGCGACGCCCATCCGCGTCGGTTCGGTCAAGACCGAGATCTCGAGGCGCAGCTCGTCCAACTCCTCCCGGACGACTGGAGGAAATCGCGGGTCCTCCGTCGCAGCCAGCATCGTGACGCGCCAGACCACTTCGACCAGCGGGCGATCGGGGGCGACGTGTCCAATGCAGCCGCGCAGCGTGCCGCTGCGTCGCAGGGTGACGAACGCCCGCCCCGGACGCTGGAGGTGGGGGGCCACCGACTCCGACAGCTCCTCCGGCCACGCCGCGCCGCTCAGCACCGCGTGCAGGGCCCGCCGGGCCACCCGGAGCAACACCCGCCGCTCCTCGTCCCCCAGCTCAGGACCCGCGATGGTAGGGTTCCCCCCGCCGGATGGTGAACGCCCGATACAATTGTTCCAGCACGATGACGCGCGCGAGCTCGTGCGGGAAGGTGAGTGACGACAGGCTCCACACGCGCTCGGCGCGTCCCAGCACGCCCGCCGGCAGCCCGTCCGCGCCGCCGATCGCGAGCGCCACGTCCCGCCCGTCCTGGTCCCAGCGCGCCGTGCGGCGGGCGAGATCGGTCGAGCTCCAGCGCTCGCCGCGGCGCGACAGTGCGACGAGGCGCGCTTCCCGGGGGATGGCCTCGGGCAAACGCGCCTCGTCCTTCACCTCTCGCTCCTCGACCCGTGCGTAGCGCCGCAGCCGCTTCAGGTATTCGTCACACGCCGCCCGGAGCCCCGCGTTCTTGAGGCGCCCCACCGCGACGAGGTGATAGCGCATCAGGCATACATCCCGCGGAGCCGGTGCATCGTGGCCACACGGTCGATCGCCAGCATGTAGGCGGCGACGCGCATGTTCACCTTGTGTTTGTCCGCGAGGGTGACGACCTCCTTGAACGATCGCGTAATGATCGCTTCCAGCCGGTGGTTGACCGTGGCTTCGTCCCAGAAGTAGCCCCCACGATCCTGTACCCACTCGAAATAGCTCACCGTTACCCCGCCGGCGTTGGCGAGGATATCGGGGATCACGAAGACTCCGTTCTCCTCCAGAATCTTGTCGGCGCCGGCGGTGGTGGGCCCGTTGGCGCCCTCGCAGATGACCTTGGCCTTGATCTTCTTCGCGTTCTTGCTCGTGATGACGTTCTCCAGCGCCGCCGGCACCAGCACGTCGCAATCGGACGTGAGCAGTTCGTCGTTGGTAATCGCCTCGCCGCGCGGATAGCCGGCGAGCTGGCGGTGCTCCCGCGTCCAGGTCAGGAGGTCGGGAATGTCGAGCCCTGTGGCGTTGAACAAGCCACCCGACTTGTCCGTCACCGCCACGATGGTCGCACCTTCCTTCGCCAGCAGATCGGCCGTGACCGATCCGACATTGCCGAAGCCCTGCACCGCCACCCGCGCCTTGCTGAGCGACATGCCGAGCCGGGCCAGCGCCTCGCGCGTGACCAGCATGCACCCCCGCCCCGTCGCCTCCCGCCGGCCCAGCGATCCTCCCATCTCGACGGGCTTCCCGGTGACGACCGCCGTCACCGTGTGGCGATGGTGCATGGAATAGGTGTCCATGATCCACGCCATGACCCGCTCGTTGGTGTTCACGTCCGGCGCGGGGACGTCGGAGTCGGGGCCGAGCGTCTCGATGATGCTCGAGGTATAGCGTCGCGTGACCCGCTCGAGCTCGGCCATGGACATCGTGAACGGATCGCAGACCACTCCGCCCTTGGCGCCCCCGAAGGGGATATTCACGACCGCGCACTTCCACGTCATCCAGGCGGCCAGGGCTTTCACCTCCTCGAGGGTGACGTTCAGGTCGAAGCGGATGCCGCCCTTCGCCGGACCGCGCGAGGTGTTGTAGAGCACCCGGTAGCCCGTGTAGACCTCGACTTCTCCATTGTCCCGGCTCACCGGGATGGACACGATGATCTGCTTCTCCGGATTGCGGAGCACCTTGTAGAGGCCCGGATCGAGATTGAGCAACTTCGCGGCGTGATCGAAGCGCTCCATCATCGACTCGAACGGGTTTGTTTCGGAGAGGAATCGGTCCTTATCAGGACGAATCACGTTTTGGGGCTCGGTCTTGGAGGCGGTTTCAGTCATGGGCCCTGGGTGGTGGTATCGACGCTCGACTGCACGGGAGCGGCGAGCACGCGGTCCAGCGCCTGGACGACGGCTCCGCCATTCCGCTCCCACGTCCACTCCAGCTCCGCGACCAGCGGTTCCGGTCCCTGGGCCGGCCACACGTCACGCAGCTTCACAGCATCCTTTTCGGTGACCACAAGATAACCGCCGCCGGCCGCTAGCTGCACGAGGCGCCGAACGTCGGCGGCGTCGTACTCGTGATGGTCTTGGTATGCCGTGAGTTGCACGGTGGCGCCCGAGGCCCGCACCTGGACCGCGAAACTCTCCGGGTCGGCGATCGCCGCCGCCGCGAATACCCGCTGTCCGCGCAGTCCGTCCAGGGGGACTCGCGCACCGGAGCGCATACCGACGAGGTCCCGCAGTACCAGCCGAGCCTGGGCGACGATCGCTGCGGGCCAGCGGGCGGCGAGGCGGTCGGCCAGAGCCCGCGCGGTGTCGGCGTCGGCGCGCTTGCGCGTCACGACCAGGACGTCGGCCCGGCCGAGGGCTCCGCGGGGCTCGCGCCACGGGCCCGCGGGAAGGGTCCAGGGGGCGAGTCGTTCCTGCTCGACCGCGAGGACCGCGATGTTCAGATCGCGCCGCGCGGCGAGCAGCTGGAACGCGTCATCGAGCACCAGCACGTCGGCTCCGAGACGCCGCGCGGCGGCGCCGCCGGCGCCGCGATCCGGGTCCGCGACCACGATCGCTCCCGGCACGAGACGCTGATGCACCAGGACCTCGTCGCGTCCGTAGCCCCGCAGCAGGATGCCCGGCCGGCGTCCCGCCTGGATGCAATACGCCGCGATCCACGCCGCCAATGGGGTCTTCCCCGTCCCGCCGACCGACAGGTTGCCCACCGCGACCGCCGGGAGTGGCAATCCGCTCGCGCGCGCCAGCCCAAGGCGATAGACCGCGGCACGCAGCGAGACGACGCCGGCGTAGATCCCGGAGAGCGGGAGGAGCCCAGCGCGGACCACGCGCGCCTTCCAGCTACGGCGGCGCCAGAGGCGCCGCACCAGGCGGATCCGCCAATCGGTGGCCATCAGATCGCGGTCGCGATGGTGCTCAGTCCCCGCTCCACTGCCTCGATGCCGCTCCGCAAACCGTCCTTCCCCGAGCCGATGCCGATCGGCGCACCGTAGGTCACGTGGATGGTGGCGAAGGGCTTCGGGATGCAAAACCGGTCCCAGGTCGAGAGCCACCAGGCACGCGAGGGCCGCGCCGTGGCGGGCACGACCGGCACGCCGGCGTGCTGCGCCGCGGCGACGATGCCGGGTTTCACCCGTTCTGCCGGTCCGCGCGGCCCGTCGGGGGTGATCGCGACGACGCCGCCCGCCTGGAGGGCTCGCACGACTCCGAGCAGCCCGACCTCGCCGCCCCGCTGCGTGGACCCGCGCACGAATCGATACCCCCACCGCTCCGCCAGCGTGGCCAGCAGGCCGCCGTCGCGGTGCCGGCTGATGAGGAGCACCATCCCTTCATGACGGTGAAGGAACAACAGCGGCAGGATGCGGCTGTGCCACAGGGCGAAGACGAACGGTCGCTTCGCGTCGTACAGCGTCTGCGGATGCGCTCGGCCGCTCTCGCGGTAGCGCCAGGTGCGCGCCAGGAGACCCACCAGGACGAACCCGACCGAGGTGAGCAGCGGCTCCGCCCAACGGAGTCTCACCGCGCGAGCTCCAGGGCGAGCCGCGCGACGCGCTCCGCCGCTCCCGGGGGACCGAGCCGCTCGCGCACGCGCGCGAGGCCGGCGCGCTGCCGGAGCGTGACGGGATTCTCCGGGTCGAGTAGGGGCAGCACGCCATCCGCCAGGGCTTGGGGCCGCGCGGCGCGCTGCAGCAGCTCCGGACACACGAGCTCGCCGGCGACGAGATTCACGAGACCCACCCAGGGGACCTGTAGCACGCGCATCGCGATGAAGTTGGAAACCGGGTGCAGCCGGTAGGTGATCACCATGGGCAGGTCCGCGAGCGCCGCTTCGAGGGTCGTCGTGCCCGACTTGCAGAGTCCGGCGTCGGCGGCCGCGAAGACCAGTCCGGGGTCCCCCGTCGCGATGCGGATCGAGCCCGCGTCGGGGTAGCTCGCGACCGCCGTACCCGCCACCACGACTTGCACCTCGGCCCGCGCCGCGACCACGCGGCGAGCCGCCTCCCGCGCGACGGGCCAGATGCGGCGAACCTCTTGGGCGCGGCTTCCCGGAAACACGCCGAGCGTGGGGCGATCGGGGTCCAGGCCGAGAGCCCGGCGCGCGTCCGCACGGGACGGCAGCGGCGGGCGGTCCTTCAACGGATGCCCGACAAACGTGGTGGGCACGCCCCGCTCGCGGAAGAACGGTTCCTCGAACGGCAGAATCACCGCCAGCTGGCGCACGGCAGCCGCGAGGCGGCGCACCCGGCCCGCGCCCCAGGCCCACAACTGGGGCGCGATGTAGTACAGCACCGGCACGCCCGCCGCCGCCGCCGCGGCCGCCGCGCGCAGGTGATAGCCCGGGTAGTCCACGAAAATGGCCACGTCGTACCGGCCCGCCTGAAACGCCCTGCGGGTCCGTCGCAGCAGGCGGTAATGGCGCGGGATCCCTTCCAGCGCTTCGACGAAGCCGACGACCGAGAACGCTTCCATCCGGTCGAGCACGCGGGCGCCGGCGGCGGCCATCTGCGGACCGCCGAACGCCTCGATCGAGATGCCGGGCACCTGGCGGCGCAGCGCGGCGATCACCGGCGCCGCATGCGCGTCCCCCGACGGCTCGCCCGCGGAACAATAGACCCGCGGTCGGCCGCTCACGGTTTCATGGCGGCGAGCGGCGATGCCTGGATCGCGTCCGCCACGCGCCATGCCAGCGCGAGCGCCTGCGCTCCGGCTGCCCCCGACACCACGAACTCACTTTCTCCGCGCACGGCTCGCAGGAAACTCTCGAGCTCGAGCTTGAGCGGCTCCGCCTCCGGCGCCTCGAGCCGCACCGCCTCCACGATGTCCTCGATGTGCCGGGCGCCCATCTCCTGCCATCCCGGTTTCAGCTGATAGAAACGTCCGCTGCCCTGTGCCAGGTCGAGCGAGAAATAGCCGGTCGGCTGGAAGATCCGCAGCTTGCGGGTGCGCTCCCGGGAGATCCGGCTGGCGGTCACGAGCGCCACGGCGCCGTTGGCGAATTCCACGCGGGCGTTGGCGATGTCCACGTGCGGGGTGAGCACGGGCACGCCGGTCGCCCGGACCTCGTGCACTTCGGACCGCACGAGCTCGAGGATCAGATCGAGGTCGTGGATCATCAGGTCGAGGATCACCGCGACGTCGGTCCCGCGCGGCTGAAAGGGGGCCAGCCGCTCGGTCTGCAGGAACCGTGGCTCGGCCAGGTAAGGGGTGGCGGCCCGCACGGCGCGATTGAACCGTTCGACGTGCCCCACCTGGAGCACCACGCCCGCCTGCGCCGCCTGGCGGACGAGCGCCTCGGCGCCGGCGAGCGAGTCCGCCAACGGTTTTTCGATCAGGGCGGCGATCCCCCGCGACAGGACCGCCAGGCCCACCTCGGCGTGCGCCGGTGTCGGTACCGCGATGCTCACCGCCTCCACGCCGCCCAGCAAGGCATCGAGCGACGGATGGGCGACGGTCTCCAGCTCGCGTGCCACCTGCGCCGCCCGCGCGGGATCGACATCGTAGATCCCGGCGAACTCCGCTCCCTCCATCCGTCGCAGCAGCCGCGCGTGATGAAAGCCGAGCGCGCCGGTGCCGATGACCCCGACGCGCACGCGGCGCTGGCTCACACCAGCACCCCGCGCTGTGTGGCCTCGATGAACCGCAAGAAGGTCTCGACTTCCGAGACCGCCGGGAGCTCCGTCCGCGCCCGCGCGATCCCCTGACTGACCGTCAGATGCGAGTTGAAGACCAGCCGGTACGCTTTCTTCAGCGCCAGTTTCACTTCAGGAGTGAACCCCGCCCGCTGCAGGCCGACCGAATTCAGCCCGTAGAGGTGAACGGGATTCCCCACTGCCTTCGTATAGGGCGGGACGTCCTGGTTGACCCGGGACCCGCCTCCGACGAAGGCGTAGGTCCCGACCCGCACAAACTGGTGGATCGGAACGAGGCCGGAGATGATGGCCCGATCGTCCACCGTCACGTGACCGGCCATCTGAATGGAGTTGGCGAGGATGACATCATCGCCCACGACGCAGTCGTGCGCGACGTGCACGTAGGTCATGATGAAGCAGCGCTGTCCGACGGTCGTCTTCCCCGTCGCCGGCGTGCCGCGGTTGATGGTGCAATACTCGCGCAGAATGGTGCCGTCGCCGATCTCGACCCAGGTTTCCTCTCCCTTGTACTTGAGGTCCTGAGGGTCGGCGCCGAGCACGGTGCCGTACCCGACCTTCACGCCGGTCCCGAGCCGCGTGTTGCGCTCGATCACCACGTGGGCGGCGAGTTGACACCGGTCGCCGATCACGACGCCCGGCCCGATGATGGTAAAGGGCCCGACACTCACGTCGAGGCCCAGCTCGGCCGAGGGATCGACGAGCGCCGTCCGGTGAATCACTTGTCCACCACCACGGCCATCATCTCCGCCTCCGCCACTACCTGGCCATCCACGAACCCCTGTCCTTTCATTTTGCAGGTCTTGCCTCGGAACGCGATCATCTCGAGCTCGAAGCGGATCTGATCGCCGGGAAGCACCGGGCGACGGAATTTCACATTGTCGAGCGACATGAAGTACACGACCTTGTCTTCGACGTTCTGCGCCTCGAAGTGGCTCAAGAGCAGCATGCCGCCCACCTGGGCCATCGCCTCGATGATCAGCACACCCGGCATGATGGGATGCCCGGGAAAGTGTCCCTGGAAGAACGGCTCGTTGATCGTGACGTTCTTGATCCCGACGATGCGCTTCTCCCCTTCCACTTCCAGAATGCGGTCGACCAGCAGGAATGGGTAGCGGTGCGGCAGGACATCCATGATGCGGCCGATGTCCATCGCGGGGACGCCGCTGCGCTTCGCGGCCCGGGCGAGGGCCCGGGCGAGCGCCACGTTGCCGCTGTGACTCGGCTTGGTCGCCACGATGTGCGCGCGCACGCGACCCCCGGTGAGCGCCAGGTCGCCGAGGATATCGGCCGCCTTGTGGCGCACGAATTCGTCCGGCCAGCGCAGCTTGCCCCCATTCACCACGCCGCGCTCATCCAGCACGATGGCGCTCGACGTCGACGCCCCCTTGATCAACCCCTTCGCCTGCAATGCCGCGACCTCGCTGGTGAACCCGAAGGTCCGCGCGGGGGCGAGCTCCCGCGCGAAGGATTCGGCCGAGATGTCGTAGCTGCCGACCTGCCGGCCGATCAGCGGATGCGGGAATTCGATCGTCACCGTCAGCTGCAGCCGCTTGCTCGGCGCGACGAGGTAGTTGGCATCGCCCTCAGTCACGATGAACGGAGCCGCCACCGTGAGCAGCGTCGGCTCGCCCTCGACGTCGACCGGCTTGGCCTCGGCGAGGGCCGCGAAATACGGCGCCACGCTGCCGTCCAGGATCGGCGGCTCCGGGCCGGACAGGTCGACCAGCAGATCGTCGATCTCGTGGGCGGCGAC
>Ga0153915_10000746_pt1 | contig 29976 bp, 29 predicted proteins | sample Opewatmetagenome_2_FD_107003 | JGI IMG/M metagenome (GOLD analysis project Ga0153915, IMG submission 107003) | Freshwater wetland microbial communities from Ohio, USA - Open water 3 Core 3 Depth 3 metaG | ecosystem: Environmental > Aquatic > Freshwater > Wetlands | place: USA: Ohio, Lake Erie...
CGACACATTGTCATTCTGAGGAGCGTAGCGACGAAGAATCTTCGGTTTTAACAATGGGAATCAAGATTCTTCACTCCCTACGGTCGTTCAGAATGACAGAGAACCAAAAATGTCGGAGTAGTACTAATTGATGAATTATTCGGGCGTCAACCATGCCCTTCCCTTTTCGCTATAGGTGTGACCAAATGAAGAGATTTCCAGCGGTTATTTTTATTCTCATATCCCTCATCCTTTTAAGCAGTTGCGCCTCAATCCATCGAACCTTTCTACAAGGACAAAAAATAAGCCTCCCTGATGCTGAGAAGATTATTTCAGGCATAGAGGAGCAGGGTGACATGGTCCGGTCTTTCTATGCCCTGGGCGGTGTCTCAATAAAGGGATGGATACTGGAATCGGATGCCGACATCCTGATAGCCGGGATCAAAGATCCTTTTACTATGAAGATAGAGATAACTCATCCCTGGGGCAAGCCCATTCTTCATGTCCTGATTAAGGACGGCAGGCTTGAGGTCCTCTCCTTCCAGGAAAAAGTTAAATATCTCGGCGCCTTTACGCCGGAGGCGCTTTCAAGGTTCCTGCCGGGATTTCTCCTTGATCAAACCATGATCTGGTCGATCCTAAGCGGCCGCCCGCCTATCCTAATGCATGGGGCTGTCAGATTGCCGGGAACCGATAGGATCAGTCTTACGGATGCTGACGAAAAGGAGCTTGAGGCAATTTATCTTCCTATCGCAGGATATCTCCCGGAGAAGATCTCTTTTCCGAAACAGTCTTTGGATGTGTCTTTTTCAGATGTTAAGGAAAACAGCGGGATTGCCTATGCCGGGGAAATAAAGTTGAGAGGGAAAAAGATCGAGAGAGATCTTACCCTGAACATAAAAAAGCTGGCATTCAACGGTCCTATTGCTGACCAGATATTCACCCTGGAAAAACCTTCGACCTATGAAACCATAAATCTGGATGATCTTCCCGTAGACGCGGCAAACGGCAATCCGCTTCCTTAACAGCTTTCCGCAAGCTCCAGTTTCCTTAAAATCTTCTAAGGATCATTTTTGCCACAGACTCAATATGATATGTATGCGGAAACATGTCAACGGGCTGTATCTCTACAAGTTCATATTTTTCCAACATGGCATTAATGTCTCTTGCCATTGTAGCGGGATTGCAGGATACATAGACTATCTTTTTAACACCCATCTCCAGTATCTTTGCCGGTATATCCTTGTGCATCCCTGCCCTGGGCGGATCGATGACAAGGACATCGGGTTTTAGTCTGAGATCGGCCAGTGTCTCTCTGATATCCCCCAGAATAAAATTGCAGTTATCTATATGGTTTTCTCTGCAATTTTTCTTTGCGTCTGATACTGCGCTTTCAACAATCTCAATCCCTATTATCTCCTTCGCCATGCTTGACAGGAATATGGGGATTGTGCCTGTCCCGGAGTAAAGATCAAGTACCGTCTCAGCGCCGCTTAATTCGGCATACTCAACTACCTTTTCATAAAGTTTCCGGGCCCCGGAGGTATTTGTCTGAAAAAAGGAATTGGCCGAAACCTGAAATTCATAGACGCCTATCCTGTCCTTTATTCGCCCTTCGCCTGAAAGGATTATTTCCTTCTCTCCGAAGGAGATGGCCGCCTTTCTTGAGGTGATGTTATTGACTATAGTTTTGATATTGCTGAATTCTCTGTTAAGAGTATCAGCGAGAGGCATCACGATTTCTTTCCTGTCTTCCGATGTGACTATATTGACGAGCCATTCATCATGGGCGACAGAGTGTCTCAGGGTCAGAAAACGCCAGAGGCCCTCATGGCTTTTAAGACCGTAAACAGGCGCGCCGCTTAGCCTTGCATATTCTTTTACCGCACGGAGGATCCGATTCCCGGTGTCATCCTGAAGCAGGCAGCCTTCCATATCAATGACCTTGTAAAAGACCCCCGGCACATGCAGCCCCAGGCCGAATTCATCGGTGTTTTCCCCTTTTACAAATTCGCCCGGCATCAGCCACCTGCGGTCTGAAAAGGAAAATTCCATCTTGTTTCGATATCCGAATATCCTGTCTGAAGGGATTACATCATGAATAAGGACATCCGGAATAGACCCGATGCGTTCCATGGAATCCCTGATATGATCCTTTTTATATTCAAGCTGTCGAAGGTATTCCAGGTGCTGATAATTGCACCCCCCGCAAAATCCGTTATAGGGGCATGGGGCCTTGACCCTGTCCGGCGAAGGATCCAGCACTTCAATCAGATCTGCATCGGCATAGTCCTTTTTCTTTTTAACGATACGGGCCAAAACCCTGTCGCCGGGCACAGCGCGACTTACAAAGATGACAAGGCCGTCCATGCGGGCTACGCCCTGACCGCCATAGGCCATCCTGTCTATCCAAAGCTCAACTATATCTTCTTTTCGCAACTTCATGACCGTATACTATCATTTTAAAATCATTTTCGCCACAGTGATTATTGATGACTTTGTAAAAAGTCGAAGGGACTTTTTTCACCGGAGTAACGATTTGTTATAGGGCCATCATAATTAAGACCGCATAAATAAATTTGCACCTATGCACAACCCGGGGATTAAAAGGTCAGAATGAATTTTATATCCGACCGTTATTGTTGGACATTCCAAATGGCATGGGTCTTGCCTGGGGGAATGACTAGACTGAAGGCTGAAGACTAAAGAAGGACTGTCTTAAAAATGCATTAACCTTCAGTCTTCAGCCTAACCCCTGGGCATTTCCATCTTAAAGGAGGCATTGCTATGTTCAATATTATTCCCCAAAAAAATAGTCCCCATGGCTTAACCCTTTTGGAATTAATATCCGCACTTTCCATCGTCGGAATCCTTTGCTTAATTGCCATCCCTGCCTTTTCCTCATGGCTGCCTGACAACAAGCTGAAAAGCGCTGTACGCGACCTTTATTCCAACATGCAACTGGCCAAGATGCTGTCTATTAAGGAAAATGACAATTACAGGATTGTCTTTAATCCGGGCGGAGAGGGTTCCTATAAAATTGTAAGACCTGACGGGACAACTGAGAAAAGTATAGCCTTCCGGGACTATGACACAAGCGGCGGAATAGGATATGGGAAAGGAAAGGCCACAAAAAACGCTACAATTTCAGGCGGGCCTATTCCCGATGATGGTGTGAGCTATCTGTATAACAAGGTATCTTTCAACCCAAGGGGCATCGCCAGTGGGATGGGATATGCCTACCTTAAGAATAACAAAGGCACTGTCTATGCCGTAGGGTCATGGATATCAGGCATCATTGTCGTTAAAAAATGGAATGAAGCTGCGGGAGAATGGGAGTAAAAAATTGGGGGAGGGGGTCTATTTCATGTTCTCGCTATGGCAGTAACGGTGGGACGAATTCAGCCGTTCAGTGTAAAATTATTTTACGATTGATAAATAAGTTAACAGGTCAAATCCTCGAACCCTCTGCTGTAAACATAATTATCTCCGTATTATCATAAGGTTATATTAAGCATTAAAAGATGGCACGTGTCTTGCTTTTAATCTATCCGGGTAAGTTCGAAACCAACCTTCTTTCATAGGACCGATGATGAAGAAACATTCGCGTGTCATGACAGGCAGATCAGGGTTTACTCTTATAGAATTGATGGTTACCGTGGGCATATTTGCCGTCCTGGCCGCCATTGCCATTCCGGGGCTCTCCAAATGGCTCCCGGGTTATAATCTCAAGAGCGCCGCGAGGGATGTGTTTTCAAACATGCAACTGGCAAAGCTGGATGCGATCAAACGAAACACGAATTGCCTAGTTACAATTAACACCAGCGCCAAGACATACAGTATAGGCTTTGTTCCGGTCAAGGCCGTTTCCTTGGGGAATAGTATTATTTTTAACGGACCCAATTCAGAGACTACAACAACCGCCATAACCTTTTCTTCACGCGGCATGGCTGTCTTTTCCCCCGCCCCATCCGATAACAAAGGAAAAATATATCTGACTAACAGTCAAAAGAGCGCCTACTACCTGATTGAAATTACCAGTGTCGGAAGCTTAAATTTACAAAAATACAATGGGACATCCTGGGAGTAACGATGATGAAGAAAACATCTGGTATGTCGAACCTGCCGGCATCGCAAAAGGGCTTCACCCTTGTGGAACTCCTCGTGGCCATGACCATAAGCCTTATTGTCATGGCCGCTATATACAGCACCTACCGGTCCCAGCAAAATTCCTACATAATCCAGGATCAGGTGTCAGTAGCCCAGCAGAACCTGAGGGCAGCCATGTACACCATGACAAGGGATATAAGGATGGCGGGGTATGATCCAACCTATACAACTAAACCACCTAGAAGAACTACATTCGGAATAACCGTTGCCAAGACAAACACACTTACCTTTACATCCGATCTGAATGAAGACGGGGATGCGACAGAGGCCAATGAAACCATTGTCTATTCTCTCGACGCCAATAACAACCTGACAAGAGATGAAGGCGGCGGCCCTCAAACATTGGCAGAAAACATTGTGGCTATGGGTTTTGCCTATGCCTATGATAATAACGGCGACTATATCATGGACATGTCCGCCAACAATCATATTATCTGGGCGATTGATTCAAATAACGACGGCAAACTGGATCTTAGTCTGGACACTAATGATAACGGCGTGATAGACGCAACAGATGATACGGACAGTAACGGGACCATTAACGGGACATCCGTAGGGCCGATCTTAATTACCAAGATAAAGTCAGTAAAGATATGGCTCCTCGCGAGGACGGATAAACGAATCAGCGGTTATAACGATGCCACCAGATACGTGGTGGGCAATAGCATCCCCACTCTGGAATCAGGATATATGTACCGGCTCCTGACGGAGACGGCCAAGTGTAGAAATTTATAAGGCGGGAATCCAACTCTCCGTCATTCCCGCGCAGGCTGGGATCCAACTCTCAGTCATTCCCGCGCAGGCTGGGATCCAACTCTCAGTCATTCCCGAGAAGGCAGGAATCCAGGAAAGACAATTATATTCGAGGCAAAAGACATGAAAAAAATGGACTTACAACAGGGAAAATTAAAGAGGCAGGATGGTTTCACACTCCTTGAAGTCATTGTAGCAATCTCTATCCTTATGACCGGACTCCTTGCAGTGGGCATGATGCAGGTATCGGCCATCTACGGGAATTCCCTGGCCAGGAAGATAACGACAGGGACATCCATTGCCGAGGATAAGATTGATGAGCTCCTTTCCCTGCAATATACCCTGTTGTCCACCCATGACGACCTGACAGAGGGAAACCATCCGGATGCTCCCACTGCTGACGCTGCCGGCTATACGACAACATGGACTATCGTCAATAACAGTCCATTCGCTAATACCAAGACAATCACTGTAACGGTAACATGGAAGGACAAGTGGATTACAAAAAGCACATCCCTGAGTTCTTTTCTGGCCAGGTCATGAGGAATTTTTATGGCGGCATTAATTTTTTAGTTTGTCATTCCCGCGGGCGGAAACCAAACTTTCTGTCATTCCCGCGAAGAGGCTGTGTCGTAATAGTAAAAATTGTCATTCCGAACGTATGTGAGGAATCTTAAGTTGTTAATATCATAAGACATCAAGATTTCTCCCTTCGGTCGAAATGACAAAAGCCGTAGTCGAAATGACAAAAACGGTAATTGCGACACAGTCTCGAAGGCGGGAATCCAGAATAAGTAAAATTCTGTTATTCTCGTGCTAACGGGAACCTGGCGCCTGTTATTCTCGTGCTAACGGGAACCCGGCGCCTGTCATTCCCGCGAAGACGGGAATCCAACTCTCCGTCATTCCCGCGCAGGCGGGAATCCAGGGTGGATAACCTGATGATAAAAAAAGATTTCTATGTGTATATATTGGCAAACAAACAAAATGGGACTTTATATACAGGAGTCACTTCTGATCTTATTAAGAGGACGTGGGAACACAAGACCGGATTGGTTGAAGGTTTTACCAAAAAATATGGGATAAAGACACTTGTTTATTATGAGAAGCATGAAAGCGCCGAAAATGCCATCAAAAGGGAAAACAGATTAAGAAATGGGAAAGGGCATGGAAACTGAGATTGATAGAAGAGAAAAATTCGAACTGGCGGGATTTGTATCTTGATATATGCAAATAGACTGGATTCCCGCCTGCGCGGGAATGACAGATGACGCGGGAATGAGTGTTGAAGTGGGAATGACGTCGCAGCGATTCAGAATAAGTAAAGACACATGATCTGAAAATGCATAGGTGGTTTGTCATTCCGGGCTTGACCCGGAATCCAGGTTTTTGGATTCCCGCCTGCGCGGGAATGACAATAGGGGCGGGAATGACAGTGGGGGCGGGAATGACAGTGGGGGCGGGAATGACTATTGAAACGGGAATGACGGGGCTTCGCTTCACCGTTAATAAAATATTAATCCCTTTAATTATTTTTCGATAACGTAGTTCGATCTGAATCAATAGAATTTTTAGGAGTAACTTAAATGAAGGAATTGTGTGTTATTAAAAACGAAAGCGGGTCAATCCTTGTCATAGCCCTTATAATGCTGGTGTTGCTGACCATCCTGGGCATATCCGCGACAACGACCTCAAATATTGAGATGCAGATCGCCGGCAATGAAAGGAATTATAAAAGGGCCTTTTATGTGGCCAATGCCGGGATAGAACATGTCAGGGCATCCCTTGCCAAGGCATTGACTGACAATAATGCCAACGACATCGCAACAACAGGGGGTGCAAATCTGAACTGGACCTCTGCGCTCACGGGAGCAACGGGCAACGATTGGGATGGGGGAGTCACATGGATAGATAATCAACCTTTCGCTCCCATTAACGGATACACCTATACTGTGAAAATATGGAATGATGAGACAGGCAGTGCAACCGTTGACGGAAACAAAATAATAGCCGCGGAGTGTGATGCCTCTGGGCCAAGCGGAAGCGGCATCAAGGTCAAGATACTGGTATATCTGAAGGCCGCTGCAAGCGGTGAGGCAATTAATGCATACAGCGCCCAGCAGGGAGGGGGTTCCCCCAAGAATTACAGTTCCGACGACCTGAATGCCATTGGTACGTTTACCTCCCAGATCTAGGTTCGGATGAAAGGGCATGAGAATTATTTTGTCTTGTAACATAAAAGGGGAATTAATCCCTGTTGGAGTTTAAACTAAGGAGTCCAATCATGGAAACATTAAGCAGATTCAATCATAGGGCCTTTTTTCTTTGCATTCCTTTAATCTTCCTGTCCTTGTGCCTCGGGCTTATCTTTCCCCATAATGCAACGGCAGCATGCTCTACAATAAATTGGGGTTCCGGTTATGGTTGGGTATCAGTGGATAAAGACAACAGCGGCAACAAGGCTACGGTGGGGGCCAGCATATCCAGTTCCAATTTGACCATCGATGCCTACGGAAAAGGCGTATGGGAGGAAAGCTCCGGGAGCAATCCACCCCGCGATGACGAATACTATTCATACTATCAAAATGATAAGACGGGCGGTTGGACCGTTCAGGTAAAGGTGACCTCCCAGACGACTACATCTACGGATAATCAGGGACACCTAAAGACTATCGAGCCATGGGCAAAATCAGGTATAATGGTCAAAAACGATATCTCTGTCAGCGCCGAGGATAATAATGCCGGTGACGGCAAGACGGGTTATTGCATTATCGCGGTTACGCCGAAATATGGCGTCACCTTTGAGTATGACAACGACGCCGACGGATATCTGGACACCCGAACTTATACCGGTAACGGGGGATCATCGACTACCTTCCCAGTATGGCTGCGATTGATAAAGACGGTCCTGGCAACAGGAGGAGCGACATTCAGCGGGTGGTATTCCACAAATGGGACCGACTGGACCCAGGTAGGAACCGACAGAACCATCTCCTCTGCATTGGAGACCCAGGATGTGGGCGTCTTTGTCTCAGCCGCTAACGATAAAACAAACAATAAAACCGTCTTCAGCGATTTCTGTTTTGAGGGGGTTGTTACTTATTCTATCACCGCATATTCAGGCGCTAACGGCACAATAAAATCAGGCGGCGTTACTGTTGCCGCGGGAAGTTCACAAACATTTTCAGTCATCTCCGGATCTAATCAGGTCTTTTCAATTGAACCCAATACAGGATACAAGATAGATAAGGTGCTGGTCGGAACATCTTCCGGTGATGCAGCTCAAGTGGACCTTGGAACTTCAACATCTTACACCTTTGAAGCTGTGACTTCTGCCCATTACATAGCCGCCTCCTTTGCCCTCATCACCAATGCCATTACAGCAACTGCGGGCGCTAACGGTAAAATTACATCCGGAGGCGTTGATGCAACCTCGTCGAACAGCCCATATTCGTTCTCCGTCAACTATGGGAGCGACAAGACCTTCACGATAACTCCGGATTCCGGATATAAGGTCTCCTCGCTAAAGGTGAACAACAACGCGATAACGACAACCGGCGAATACACATTCTCCACGGTCACGAGCGCCCAATCAATTGAATGCACTTTTGCGGCTATCACCTATACCGTGACTGCCACGGCAGGCTCCGGCGGAAGCATCTCTCCCACCATATATGAAAATATAGCTTCGAACGATAGTCGAACGTTTACGGTATCCCCGACTACTGACTATTCCGTAGCTTCCTTTACGTTGGACGGGACAGCAGTGGCGCTTAACTCCAGCAATCAATACACCCTCACAAACATCAATGCCGACCATGTGATCGAGGTTGCCTTTACAAAGACGCCGACACTTAAGGAAGATGTTGCGGGATGCAAGGGAAGCGTCGAATCCGGCAGCTCGACCGGGGGTTTTAACGCGGCTGATTTCACACTTAGTAACGTTACTGTAAAAGACACAAAAATTGTGCTTGATACCGGTTCATCGGCTATTGACCCTAACAACATAGTGATACCCTTTAAACAGGAGGTGGCCGTATCATTTTTATATGAAGGCGCGGGTTATGAATCTGATTTAGGATATATATTGAAATCCGATGCGGTGGATGCAAGCGGAAATTTTCTGGGCTGGAACAATATCCCTATCTCTAAGAAACACATGATCTTCCATAATGTCCATGATGAAAACGATGACGGCATCCTTGATACAACCTATGGCAATGGCACTGTGGCGAGTGGCACTGCGGCGCCTTTCCCTAATACAAGCGAAAGCGCGATTGCCTCATATAATGACGGCACAGCGGCTTATCCGGGAATCGCTTTTAAACCGAACAACGACGGTACGGTTACTACCAAGGATATGAGGAAGGTCATCGGCACCTTTGACGCAGGGACCGAATTGGTCTTTTTCCTTACCGCTGATCAGGACTGGGATACAAGCAGCACATCAGGGGTCTTCTTTACCAAAAAGGCATGGAACACCGATACATATACAGCAACGGCAACAGCAACATCAACGACATCAGCATATTGCACACCTTTAACCGGTGCATCCTATACTGATTGCAGCGGCAATACGGCCAGCAGCTTTAGTAGGAGCAGCAACTCCTTTTACAAAAAATACGAACTCGGCACCGCCATGGCTGAAGGCTCTTGCAGCATAGACAAGGGTTGGCTGCCCCAAGCGACAATTGACCGTATGAACACTTATTACGGAGTCACTCTCTCCGGGACAGCCAACCTTTGCATACAATATAACCAACAATACGCTCATGTGATCGTCGGCGCTCCCCCGGCTGATCCTAACCAGTGGATCCTCGGATGGGAAGACTTAACAGGCGCAGGGGATTCCGACCACAACGATATGGTATTCAGGATCGAGAGAAAGACAGGCGGCGTGGCGCAGTTGCAGTCTGCAAAAGCCCCTGTCCTTTCCTCCGGCGTGTACTATACTGCCGTCACATTTGAGGTCTATGACAACATGCCCTGTGCGGGCGAGACAAATATCACCTATTGGGTATCCATTGACGACGGCACAAACTGGAAGCAGGTCACGACCTGGGACACGATCAAGAATACTGTTACCGGCGCTGTTGTTACCGGTTGGACGCCGGGATCGCCCCAGTACACCTACAGGATGGTGCGGATTGATTTTTCCGCTTTGGGCCTGTCCGGCAATAAACTCATCTGGAAGGCCCAGATGGAGAGCAATATGGAGAGCAAGAATTATGTAACCTGCTCCCCGGAGATATTGAATATTAAGCTTACAGGGGATATCGCCGCAACCGGCATTTTTTCACGCTCATCGCCTGTTGTGCAGACTAATGTGATCTATGCCGGGACCTATGAGACCCCGGCCGCTACATGGACAGAAAAAATCCTGAGAGGTCATCTTAAGGCCACCAGACTATATGACCCTGCAGCTCCGACGAATACCAGCGCGGTTGAAATCTGGGACGCAGGGGCTGTTCTTAACAGCAAGGCGATTGATTCAAGGACAATATATTTCCCGAACATAACGGTGTCAGGCGCGGCAAACGAGGTCCTGGCCTACGGCGACGGCACTACCAAGACATTCACGGGGACGCTTGCGCATCACCCGGTAGTGGCTGAGACCGTGAGAATAACCAACACGATAGAGACCTTCAATGATATACATACAGATCAATTGGCAGGAAGCGCCGGAGGGACAGGTACGATCAACAGGTTTACAGGCGCATATACAATAACCTTCAACGCCCCTCCATCAGGTCCGCCTGTGGACGAGACCGGCGTGCTTATATCCGGCGCTACCGGCGTCCCCATAATAGCTAATTATTCTTACTACACAGTCTCCGGCGCCCCCAAGTTATTTACGACTGCAAATGTCACCAGCGCCATGCTGGGGCTTACTAAGGAGGACTATGTAACCGGCAAGGGTTTTACATATGACCTGAACAAGGACGGCAAGTTTGACAACGTGGCGTATGACGGCACAGGCACGGCTGATGATTCCGATGGCGACTGGCTTGTCAACTGGGTCAGGGGATACAAGGACGGATCATCTACAAGGAAGGAATGGCTGTTGGGCGCCATTGACCACTCGGTCCCGGCAGTGGAGACCCCTCCAGGCACCCCCAAGTGGTATTTTGGGACAGACATAACAGAGGATGAGAGAACCGGCTATGCTACATTCAAGGAGGCCCAGAAAGAAAGACAGACCGTTGTTTATGTCGGGGCAAGGGACGGGATGCTCCACGCCTTTGATGCCGGAAAGCTCCGATGGGGCGACAACGATAAAACGAGTTTTAAAGAAAACAGGGGATATTTTCTCTGGGAGACAAAGACAGTCGGCACTACCACCACTACCTCTCCCAATTATGGAACAGGGGATGAGTTATGGGCCTTTATACCGGCCAATCTTATATCCAGGCTCAAGAATAATCTCATGCAGGCCGAGGACCAATCCTATGTGGATGCATCCCCGACCATTGCCGACGTATATATCAATGGGCAATGGAGGACCGTCCTGGTCTGCGCCGAAGGGAATGGCGGCGACAGCGTATTTTGCCTTGACGTGACTGTCCCATCGAGTCCCACCTTTTTATGGGAATTTGCCGACCCTGATCTCTTCAGGAGCCGGTCATCGCCGACAGTGGGCCTGGGGAGGATGCTCGTAGGAGGGGAGGCGCAATGGGTAGCGATATTTGTGTCCGGAAAAAGCAATAATTCCAGTCTTTATCCCTCCGTATATATCGTAAACGTTCAAACCGGACAATTGATAGAGAGGGTATATTTAAATGCCGATACGCGCGGCGTCGGGGGCGTGCCCAGCGGACAGCCCGCGATAGTGGATTCGGACGGCAACGGATATATCGACAGGTTATACATAGGGACTGATAAGGGATTCATGTATAAGGTGAATCTCCCTGATAATCCGAAATCATCATCCGGGAGCAACAGGATAACCAACTGTGTAATCAATTATGATTTTGATTACGTGGACAGCAAAGGCGCGACGCAAAGCATAACCACATTGCAGCAATATCACCCGATCTACGCCTCTCCCGCGATAACGATCAATAATACACTGTCATCAACCGGCGATATACAATATAATGTAAAGATATTCTTCGGGACAGGCGACAGCCCCTATTATAATGATAATATCGATACAACGACTACCACGTATCATTTTTTCGCTTATAAAGACACGGAAGCGAAAGGTGTGTGCGGCAGCGGTGTAAGCCTGGACTGGTTTTACGCGTTGCCCGCCGGGCAGCGAATCTGGGCCTCGGCCTTCTCCGCCGCGGGGAACATCTATTTCGGCACATCCACGGCAGAAACGGAAGACCCCTGCAACGCGCTTATAGCAACCAGCAACAAAGGTCAATTGTATGTCTTCTCAACCGGGGGGACTCAAATGCACGACGCCTTCGACACGGGCAATATAATAACCTCACCTCTTGTCGAAGATGAGCACCTGTATTTCCGGACGAAAGACGGATTAAACTCCCTGGGCGGAAGTACATATAATAACGCGACGGTAGTGACCGGGACAGGAAAAACCGAGATTATTTCATGGAAAGAGATCTCAGATTAAGGTAAAGAGATGAAAAAGATACTACTGTCTTTAATCATAATATGTGTTTTTCCTTTAAATGCCCTGGCGAATTGTGCAAAAGGAGACTGCGTGAATGGGCAAGGTAACATGACCCTTCCGAAAGGCGTTGAATATGAAGGACAATTCAAGGATGGGAAGTTTCACGGAGAAGGGACGCTGACCTATCCTGACGGCACAAAATACGCGGGCCAATGGAAAGAAGGCAAGCGTTGCGGCCAGGGGACTTCGACAGGCCCCGACGGACGGAAATATACCGGTGAATTTGATAATGACATGTTTAACGGCAAAGGCGCCCTGTCAGTCCTCAATGGAAGCTCCTATGACGGTGAGTGGAAAGACGGCAAACGTCATGGACATGGCGTGATGACCTATGCCAACGGGATCATATATGACGGGGAATGGAAGGATGATGTGCGCGACGGCATTGGGGCATTGACCTATCCTGAGGGCGAGAAATATGCCGGCCAGTGGGAGGCCGGCGCGCCTAACGGGGAAGGTTCCATGACATACCCCGACGGGTTGAAGTACACCGGCAATTTTAAAAACGGCAAATTTGACGGGCAGGGGACCATGACATCGCCTGACGGGGGCTCCTATGCCGGACTATGGGAAGACGGCGAGCCAAAGGGCAAAGGGACTATAAAAGGCTTTAACGGCAATGTATTTCAAGGGGAATTCATTGAAGGAAAGTTTTCCGGCGAATAAATTTGCATGGGAGTTTTTCCCGCACCGGATGCTATTAAACATGTATTTTACGGATCATCTCTAAATGCAAAACGGCAATGACATAAATTTTTCCGATGATAATATCTTAAAGATCCTGCTTAAATCCGGACTTGTCTCCGAGGATCAAAAACAGGAGATACTGGTAAAAAGGGCGCGGGTTAAGAACAGACTCGAACAGATCAGGGTCATGGGGAGGGCCTCATCAGCATCCAAGTCAAAGATTGTAAATCCGGTTACGCTTGTGGATATTATCTCTTCACTGGAACTTAAAAGGGCTGACGTCCCGGGAAAAACGCTTGATGAGGAGACTATCTTTCAGACGCTTGCCAGGGCATGGAAGATCCCATATAAAAAAATCGACCCCCTGAAGCTGGACCTCAATCTTGTAACAAGCACCATTCCCCTCACCTTTGCCATGAAACACCTGGTCCTTCCCATTGAGATAAAGGACGGGTATCTGATCGTCGCGACCTCCAATCCGGGAAATCTGGAGATCATGGGAGATATCGCCCAGGTAAGCAAACTTAAGGTAAGGACGGTTATCTCCACCAAGACGGATATCATTAAGCTTATTAGTGAGTTTTTCGGATTCAAACGTTCCATTATGGCCGCTGAATCGCAATATACTGGCCCATCCATTGATTTAGGCAATCTTGAACAATTTGTCAGACTCCGCTCTTCGGAAGAGCTTCTTTCGGATGACCAGCATATAGTTAACGCGGTTGATCACCTTTTCAGCTATGCCTTTGATCAGAGGGCAAGCGACATTCATATCGAGCCCAAGAGAGACAAGAGCATTGTCAGATTGAGGATAGACGGGACCCTGCATACGGTCTATACCCTCCCGAAGGGCGTCCATCCGGCCATTACAAGCAGGATAAAGACCATAGCCAGATTGGATATGGCAGAAAAGCGCAGGCCCCAGGATGGCCGCATTAAGATGGAGAGGGGGGGCGTGGAGTCGGAGATCAGGGTCTCCTCTATACCTGTTGCCTTCGGGGAAAAGCTGGTCATGAGGATTATGGATCCTGAGCTACTCTTTCAGAACCTGGAAAACTTAGGTCTTACCTCAATGGACCTTATACGCTACCAGCAATTTATCAACCTGCCCCACGGGATCATCCTGGTATGCGGGCCGACCGGAAGCGGCAAGTCAACAACCCTCTATTCGTCTCTCAGGTACCTGTCAAGCCCTGATATCAACATAACCACAGTGGAAGACCCCATTGAGATGGTCCATGAGGATTTCAACCAGATTGCAGTCCAGCCCTCAGTGGGCATAACCTTTGCCTCAATACTTCGAAACATACTGAGGCAGGACCCCGATATCATTATGATCGGAGAGATGAGAGACCTTGAGACGGCGGAAAACGCCATACAGGCGGCCCTTACAGGGCACCTTGTCCTTTCTACCCTTCATACTAATGACGCCCCCTCATCCATAACAAGACTCCTTGACTTAGGGATACCTTCCTTTCTCATCAAGGCTACGCTTGCAGGGATAGTCGCCCAGCGCCTTGTAAAAAAGATATGCCCTGACTGCAAAGATGCCTATGAGATTGATGCATCGGAACTTGTGTCTCTTGGCCTTGATATAGGGAAGACCGGCAGCATCACCCTTCACAGGGGGAAAGGCTGTCTTAAATGCCGCGGCACCGGATATTTCGGGAGGAGCGCCGTCTATGAGGTCCTTCCCATAACGGAATCAATCCGGAATCATATCAACCAGGAATCGGATATCGTGAAGATCCGCGAGGCTGCCATACAGGAAGGCATGGTGACGCTGAGGGAAAATGCCGTTAAAAAACTGATGGACGGGACCACTACATATCAGGAGGTGCTCAGGGTTACCTGGGAACAACTTTAATGCTCGCTCATCTTAATATCTCCAATTTTGCAATTATCAGCCGCCTGGAAATTGATTTCAAGCCGGGGCTCAATATCATTTCCGGCGAGACAGGCGCGGGCAAGTCCATCATCATTAATGCGGTAAATCTTATCCTTGGCGGAAGGGCCTCCGCTGACCTTATACGGAGCGGGGCCGACGAGGCAAGGGTGGAGGCGCTCTTCAATTTTCCGGATAACTCCTCTCTTAAGTCATTCATGGCTGAGATGGGTTTCCCCTTTGATGGGGAGTTATTGATAAAGCGGACCATCTCCCGCGAAGGACGCAACAGGATCATGATCAACGGTTCCATGGCCACCCTCCAGATGCTCGGAAGACTCGGCATGATCATGATAAGCATCTCAGGCCAGCATGAGCACCAACTCCTTTTGAAGCCTGAAAATCACCTCTACCTCCTTGACGAGTTCGGCGGGCTTACCGGAGAAAGGGAGGCCCTCACGGATTCATTCAACGAATATGAATCCATAAAGGCAAGCCTTAAGAAACTGGAGAAAGAAATAAATGAGGCCAGGGAAAGGCAGGACCTCGCCCTCTTTCAGATAAAGGAGATAGATGCTGCCTCTCTGTCCGAGGATGAAGACGCAATGCTTGAGGATGAGAAAAAGAGACTCAGGTACGCGGAGACCCTGAAGGAGATAATCAATGAATCCTATCTGGTCCTTTATGAAAAAGAAGATGCCGTGATATCCGGGATCAGCCAATGTATAAAGGGCGTGGAAAAGGGGTCAGAATTGGACAGGAGGCTTAGACCCCTGATCGATATCCTTGCATCAGCCAAGGCAGAGCTGGAAGAGGCAGGGATAGAACTTAGAAATTTTAAGGACAATATAACAAATGACCCAGTAAGGCTGGAACAGATTGAGGACAGGATCCAACTCGTCAACAGGTTGAAGAGAAAATACGGCCCTTCCATCAAAGACATCATCGCCTTAAAGGAGAAATTGTCAGGGATGATTTACAACAGGGAACAGATGGAAAGGCTGCTGGAAGAAACCGGGAAAGACCTGAAAAGGCAGGAAGAAGACCTTATATCAAAGGCCGCCGCCCTTTCAAAAAAGAGGAAGGACGCAGCAGGGCAGATTGAAAAGTCAGTGGAGGCAGAACTTAATCTCCTTGCCATGAAGGGGACAAGATTCAGGACAGGGTTCAAGGAGGAAGACGCTGAAGGCATGGAAAGGCCGGAGATGATAGCCTCCATCAGGCCCGACGGTTATGACAGGGTTGAGTTTCTGCTTTCCGCAAACATCGGCGAAGAACTGAGACCCCTTTCAAGGATCGCGTCGGGGGGAGAGCTTTCAAGGATCATGCTGGCCCTCAAGACTATCCTGGCAAGAAAGACATCGGTTGAAACGATAATATTTGATGAAATAGATGCAGGCATTGGAGGGGCTGCCGCGGAAATTGTGGGAGAAAAACTCAGATCCTTATCGGAATACAATCAGGTATTATGCATTACACATCTCCCGCAAATAGCAGGCAAAGGGGAGGCGCATTTCATTGTTAAGAAGGTGGTCGCGGATAACAGGACCCAGACCATTATCATGCCCCTGAGCCCTGAAGAAAGGCTCCATGAGATAGCGCGTCTCCTGGGCGGAAAGGTGATATCCGAGCGCGCTATCGCCCACGCGGAAGAAATGCTGACAGGGAGTTAGACCCTAAGCCGCTTTATTTCCTTTTAAACATTATTATCTGGCCGTCCTCAAAGGATTTGCCTTCCAGGGGGATTGCAATTGAAGAGTCCTTCATAACGTCAGTGACCCTTATTTCTCCTGCCTTAGGACCGGCAATAAAATAATTCTTGCCGTTTACAGACTTGATGGCCTCCCCTTTCCCAAAGACCTCAAAGACGCTTCCCTGTGTTATCCCGATATCCGCACCTCCGTTTATTTTTATCTTTTCTCCGTCTCTGATAACCTTTCCCCTCCATTCCTGACCTCGCAGGATATCCAATAATTCGGAGGACAGGATGTTCTGCATGCCGATTAATGTATCATCCAGGATTTTATCGTCTATCACAGGAGGGGTCTCCTGCCCTTCAGGCACTTGGCCTATTTTTATCTTCACGGTCTCTTTTAAGGACAGGATTATTGTCCCTTTAATAATATCAACGGCATTGAGAACCATTGAGACGTCATACTCTCCTTTCAGCTTCCTGAAGGGCCAGATGCCTCTTTTTTTTGCGGTGTAATTTAACGAATCCAGGGTGCATGTAATCAGCGTGTTTATCCCCATCTCTTCAGTCTTTTTGATAAGCGCCGGATTTATTATCACCTCCGGATCGGAAGGCGTTATATCTAATATTGAGCTCTCGGACACTGTCAATGGAATAATCGAAAGAGAATTATCCTCTTTAAAAAGATTTATCCACGCCTCAGTAAGTCGCGCTGCCTTCCCATCATTAATCCCTGCCCTGTTAATGACAGGCGATATAAGCGCCCTTTTCTTAAGCGCAGGTTTTCCGCCGGGGAGGACATTTTTATACATGGATTTAGCCGTATGTGAGCTGTACCCGTACATGGATTTTAAGGTGCTGCACCCTGTCCCGAATAAAAATGGAAACAACAGCAATAATAAAAATAATCTCTTTAAATATGATCTCTGCATTAAATAATCTCCTCTCTAAATGAAAAGGCATTGTCCGTTGATTGTTGTTCGTTGTATGTTGCCAAATAAAAAAAACATAATCAGCCGGACAGATAGGCATGCAGCCGATAAAACAATACAATTTTATTTAACTGTCTGAAAATATAGATTCAATTGACTACCAACAACTAACAACTGACACTACTGATGAAATGATCTTTCATGTTCGTTATTACCAGCTTAATGATCAAAAGACAATATCAAAGAAATCAAATTCCCCCTGCCATTCCTCACGGGTTTCTTGGACGCGGGTTACAGCAGCATTTGGAGGCCCTTCATGGCACCATTTTATCAATTTTTCAACGGCGTCCTTATTGCCTTCTGCAAGCACCTCCACGCAGCCGTCATCCCTGTTTTTTACCCAGCCATTTACCCCAAGTTCATTTGCCTTTCTGCGGGTGGAGTCCCTGAACCACACACCCTGGACCCTCCCTTCAATAACAAACCTTACCCTTGTGTTATCCACGGTTCTCGCCACTCCCAGGCTCTTTTAATAAATCCAGAAATTTTTTCTCATCAAGGACCGTTACCCCTAATTCCCTCGCCTTTTGGAGTTTGGAGCCCGGCGATTCCCCGGTCACCAGATAATCCGTGCTGCCGCTTATGGCTGAGGCCACCCTGCCCCCATTCCTGGCAATAATCTCTTTTGCCTCAGGGCGTGTCAAGGCATTCAGGATTCCTGTTATAACGAAGACCTTTCCTCCAAGGAGGTCCCCCTTGAAGGCTGAACCCTCAAGCCGAATCCCTGCCTCCATCATCCTCCGGATATGTTTAATATTGGACTCGTCACTGAAATATGAAACCACGCTTTCGGCTATCTGAGGCCCTATTTCCTTTATATTTAATAATTCATCCCGACCGGCAGTCATGAGCTTCTCAAGGTCTCCGAAGTAACCTGCAAGGAGTTCGGCTATGTGCTCTCCTACGTGTCTTATTCCCAGGGAGTAAATAAATTTGGACAGTGTTGCACCTTTGCTTTGATCAATAGCCCTGATCAGGTTATCAGCTGACTTTTTTTCTATCTTATCAAGCTTTAAAAGGGCCTCCCGGTTAAGCGCGAATAAGTCGGCGGGTTCCAGTGCCAACCCTCGGTCTATCAATTGACCGATGATCTTTTCTCCAAGCCCGTCGATATTCATCGCCCCTTTTGAAACGAAATGAATCAATCTTTCCCTCACCTGTGCCGGACACCCGCTATTGGGGCATCTGAGCACGGCCTCTCCTTCTTTTCTTTCAACCTTTGTGCCGCAAACAGGGCAGCTTGAGGGCATATGAAAAGCCTTTTCAGCGCCTGTCCTTTTTGTAGTTATAACCTTTACTACCTCCGGGATGACATCCCCTGCCCTCTGTACGATAACCGTATCATTTTCACGGATATCCTTTTTTTCTATTTCTTCCTGATTATGCAGTGTGGCACGGCTTACAGTGACTCCCCCGACCTCAACAGGTTCAAGCCAAGCCACTGGAGTAAGCGCCCCGGTGCGTCCGACCTGCACATCGATCTTGATTATCCTGGTGGTGGCCTGAGTCGGTTTGAACTTATAGGCAAGGGCCCACCTGGGACTGCGGGATTTTTGACCAAGTTTCTCCTGAAGCCCCAGATCATTAACCTTTATTACAGCGCCGTCGATTTCATATGGAAGACTTGTCCTTTCTTCCTCCAGTCGCCGACAATATTCTATAACACCTTCAAGATCATGAAATTCATTGATATATGGTTTGTTTACCCTTAATCCCAATGATTCAAGGGCGCTCATCAGATCCACATGTGTATTAAAGGTCAAACCGGTTATCTCTCCTGCCCCGTAACAGAAGACATTCAGGGGTCTTTCTGCGGTAATTTTTGGGTCAAGTTGTCTGATGGAGCCGGCAGCAGCGTTTCTTGGATTGGCAAAGGCCGGAAGCCCCTGATTAAGCCTGATTTTATTCAACTCATTGAATGCCTCTATCTCCATATATGCTTCCCCCCTTACTTCCAGAAGTTCGGGGACAGATAAGTCTCCCTGTCGCTCTATAAGTTTTTGGGGGACAGAACGTATTGTCTTGATGTTGAGTGTTATGTTTTCCCCTACATACCCGTCTCCCCTTGTTGAGGCGGAAACAAGTCTGCCCTTTTCATATACTATCTCCACGGCAAGTCCATCCATCTTAGGCTCTACCACATAATCACATCTGTATCTTTCCTTTAGAAGCTTCCGGACCCTTGCATCAAAATCCCTTATCTCTCTTTCGTCGAACCCGTTTTCCAGGCTTAGCATGGGACGACGATGGGTAACCTGTGAAAAGGATTCCTGGGGTTTCGCACCTACTCTTTGACTTGGAGAATCAGGGGTGACCAAATGGGGATATTTTTTTTCAATAACCAGCAACTCCTGAAACAGCCGGTCATACTCGGCATCGGAGATCTCAGGATCATCAAGCATATAATATTGCTGATTATGATATCTTATCTTTTCCTTCAAAGCGGCTATTTCGTTTTTAATCTCGTCCATAGTGCCTCTGGTTGCTGGCTTGTGATAATATCTTAATTATTTATGATTTAAGAATTATTTGTTATGAATTTAAAATTCCCGGTATTGCGTCGATGCATTTCATTGGACCAAATTTATATATAAAAAACAACCGGCTATTGGCAATATTGAAAATCAAAATAATTAATGAATTTATGATAAAAATATGGTAAAAATCATTTTCATGATAAGAAAATCTTTATATCCTATGAACCTATGAAAACACAATGAAGTTGCTTTTATTTTATATTGACATTAAATAGGAAACAAATCTATATTAATAAATTATCCTTGGCATAAGACTCATTAAGTTATGTTCGCTGAATTATCTGATAAATTAAATAAAACTTTTAAAAAGTTAAAAGGGCACGGCGTATTAAGCGAGAAGAATATTCAGGACGCGCTTAAGGAAGTGCGTATGGCGTTGCTTGAGGCGGACGTAAACTACAAGGTTGTTAAAAAATTCATAGAAGATATCCAGCAGAGGGCCGTTGGTCGTGAGGTGCATGACAGCCTGACGCCGGGTCAGCAAGTGATCCATATTGTCAATCAGGAACTGACCGCTTTAATGGGTGGCGTCAGGCAGGATCTTTCACTGCAGGGAAGAAGTCCTTTTATCATATTATTGATCGGGCTTCAGGGGTCTGGGAAAACCACAACATCCGCCAAGCTCGCCGTTCATTTGCGCAAACTCGGCAGGAACCCCTATCTTGTTCCTGCGGATATTTACAGGCCGGCTGCCATTGAGCAATTAAAAAAATTAGGGGCGCAGATCAATATCCCTGTTCACCCCTCCGATATCAGACTTAAGCCTGATGATATATGCCTTGGCGCCCTTTCAAAGGCTGGCGCCGCCGGCTCGGATGTCCTGATCCTGGATACTGCCGGAAGGCTTCATATAGACGAAGCCCTTATGGACGAATTGGTCAGGATCAAAAAGAAGTTAAATCCTCATGAGATACTTCTGGTAGCTGATTCAATGACAGGCCAGGACGCAGTGAATGTGGCTAAGCAGTTTGATCAGCTCCTTGATATAACAGGAATAATCCTGACAAAAATGGAAGGTGACGCAAGAGGCGGGGCCGCGCTTTCCATGAAGGCTGTAACAAATAAACCGATTAAATTTATCGGCACAGGAGAAAAGCTTGACGCCCTTGAGCCCTTTTTTCCCGAAAGGATGGCATCAAGGATCCTTGGTATGGGAGATGTCCTGTCCTTTATTGAAAAGGCTCAGGATGAATTTGATCAAAAAGAGGCGTTAGACCTTGAAAAGAAGCTTAAAAAGGGAAAGTTTGATCTTGAGGATTTTAAAAAACAATTAGGATATATCAAAAAATTGGGTTCTCTTGATCAGATACTCGGCATGCTGCCGGGCATCGGGCAATTAAATCAAATGAAGAAATTAAAGCCGGACGAGAAGGAACTCGTGAAGGTTGAAGCCATTATAAATTCCATGACCAGAGGAGAGAGGTCAAATTATAAGATAATTAACGGCAGCAGGAGAAAGAGGATTGCCAAGGGGAGCGGAACAAAGGTTGAGGACGTAAACCGCCTGCTGAAGAATTTCACAATGACAAAAAAGATGATGGAGCAATTTACTGCCGGTAAAGGTCGCATGAAAATGCCGGCATTATTTCATTAGAAGAGCTTCTTCTATTACAAAGGGTGGGATGGTTCCCGGTCTTTTTCAATAAGAAGGATATTTTGTAAAGAGCAATAATATCATATAGGGGGTTGGTAAATATAAAAATGACTGTAAGACTGAGACTAACTAGAAAAGGTGCAAAAAAAAGACCATTTTATCGTGTTGTAGCGGCTGATTCCGAATCGCCCCGGGACGGAAAATTTCTGGATATCATTGGATCATACGATCCAATGAAAAACCCGGCCGAGATTAAACTCGATAAGGAAAAGGTCAACCGCTGGCTGAATAAAGGGGCAACTCCCTCGGAATCAGTCAATGCAATTTTAAAAAAAGAGGGCTTGCTTAAGGTTTCCACAACTGCAAATTGATGTGATATTCTGTTGAATTCAAAAATGGAGGTTTATGATGAAGGAGTTGATAGAATTCATTGCTAAGGCGTTGGTTGATAAACCGGAAGAAGTAGTTGTCACCGAGATAGAAGGTGAACAGACCTCTGTGATTGAACTAAAAGTCGCCAAGGAAGACCTTGGCAAGGTTATCGGCAAGCAGGGAAGAACTGCGCGAGCCATGAGGACTATCCTCAGCGCGTCTTCCACCAAGATTAGAAAAAGATCGGTTTTAGAGATCATCGAATAATCTTGAACGAGGTTTCTTCCGAAAATCTGCTCCTTATAGGAAAGGTGACCCGACCTCACGGGCTGAACGGACTTCTGAGAATCTTTTCTTATGCCGGATCCGAGGCATCTTTTCTGAAGGCGGGAACTGTTTTGCTTAAATCGGATCAGCAGGAGATATCAGAATATAAAGTAATGTCCATAAAGGCCCATCAGAAGGCCTTTTTAATGAAGCTGAATGGAATCTCTTCGTTCGAGGACGCCGAAAGATATCGAGGGGCTGAAATCCTGATCAGGAAAGAGACTTTAAGACGTGAAAACGATGATGAATATTTCTGGTTTGAACTCATTGGTCTTGAGGTATTTTTAAATTCAGGTCGATTTATCGGCATATTGCAGGAAATCATAAACACAGGAAGCAATGATATTTATGTTGTAAAAGATGGCAATAAAGAATTACTGATTCCAGCACTTCATGGGATAGTCCTTAAGGTTGATCTGGAAAGCAAAAGGATGGTTATTGCCGATAATATAGACGGGTTGCTTGATATAAATGAAGTTTGATATCCTCACCCTTTTCCCCAATCTTTTTATGCCCTTTCTTGAAGAGGGAGTCTTGGGGAGGGCTGTAAAAAAAGGCATGCTGGATATCAGGCTCACAGACATACGCTCTTTTGCCGATGGACGACACAAGGTTACGGATGATCGTCCATATGGGGGCGGAAACGGGATGGTTATGAAGCCCGACCCGATATATCAGGCATTAAAATCCATTGAAAGGACCGAAGATCAAACCTCGGTTATCCTTCTTACACCACAGGGGATTAAATTCGATCAGTCCCTGGCCTGGGATCTGGCAGGCAGGAAGCATATTATTCTTATATGCGGTCGTTATGAGGGTGTTGACGAAAGGATTATAGCCGGTCATGTGGATCTTGAACTCTCCATAGGCGATTACGTCTTGAGCGGCGGCGAGTTAGGCGCCCTGGTTGTAGTGGATGCCGTGAGCAGACTGATCCCGGGGGTGCTGGGAGGGGAAAGGTCAAATATTGAGGACTCCTTTGAAGACGGGCTTCTGGAACATCCACATTTTACAAGACCAAGGAATTTTATGGGTCAGGAGGTCCCGGATGTCCTTTTATCCGGTGATCATGAAAGAATACGGATCTGGCGAAGGACGGAATCCCTGAAAAGGACACTTCAAAAAAGGCCGGATCTACTGAAAGACAATGCATTAGGAAAAGAAGATAAGGCCCTCTTAAAAGAAATAGAAACAAAATTGGCCGACAAAGGATCCTAATAATTTCATGAGGCTTTATATCGGGTTAGTTCATTACCCTGTTTATAACAAAAACCGTGAAAAAATAGCCTCTGCTATAACAAATTTCGATCTTCATGACCTCTCCAGGTTGGCCAGGACATACGGGGCAAAGAGATTATTTATAGTTACCCCGTTAAGCAGCCAGCATAAGCTTGCTGAACGAATCTCCGCCCACTGGACCAGCGGTTATGGCGCGGGATATAACATACACAGAAAAGAAGCCCTGGAAACAATAAATGTTGTCAGTTCCCTTGAAGCAGCCATCAACACAATCAGGGAAACTGAAACTGAGGAACCGCTTCTTATTGCAACGGATGCATCAAGGCAGACTGAGCGCAGCATAAGCTACTTGCGTACAAAAGAGATATTGGATTCTGAAAGGACTGTTTTTATCGTTTTCGGGACAGCATGGGGACTGCATGAAGATATCTTAAGGATGTCCGATTTTATTCTTGCCCCGATAGAAGGGAACACCGATTATAATCACCTGTCTGTAAGAACAGCGGCCGGTATAATTCTGGATCGACTGGCGGGCAGGTATCAATAGCCGGTATAAATAAATACCTGCCGGCCAAGAGCCGGCATTTAGGAGAAGATATGAGTAAAATTATTGAAAGTTTAGAGAATGAACAATTGAGGGTTGATATCCCTAATTTTAAAACCGGGGATACTATTAAGGTCTTTGCGCGAATAAAAGAAGGGGAAAAGGAAAGGATACAGCTCTTTCAAGGGTTTGTCCTCCGCAAAAGAAAAGGGAAGACAGGGGCGACATTTACGGTCAGGAAGATCTCTTATGGGGTTGGAGTAGAAAGGATCTTCCCCCTTCATTCGCCGACGATTGACAGGATCGAGATAGTAACCAGGGGAAAGGTACGGCAAGGAAGATTGTATTATATGAGGAAGCTGAGAGGAAAGGCATCAAGAATAAAAGAAAAAAGGACATAACTCCTTTTTCAAGAAATTGATTATTCCGAATAAAAACCTGCCTCTTTTTCCTAACCCATGCAGCATCGGGCCTGATGACCCGCTGTTTTATGAGTCAACAATGCGAGAGCGCGGATTTGATTTCATTGCGGGAGTTGACGAGGTCGGCAGAGGGCCGCTGGCCGGACCGGTTGTTGCAGTTGCTGTAATTATGCCTGATGGCGTGACCATTCCAGGGGTTAAAGATTCCAAGAAAATGACGGAAAAGGCCAGAGAAGCCGCCTTTTCCGTCATAATTAAAACGGCGGTTACAATAGGCATCGGTGTCGTTTCCCATGATGTCATCGACAAGTCCAATATCCTGATCGCGTCCTTGGAGGCCATGAAGCTGGCGGCATTATCCCTTGATCCGGCGCCGGAGTTTATCCTCGTCGATGGAATCAATAAGATACCGGTTACAATTCCCCAAGACTGCATTATAAAAGGCGACCAGTTATGCCACAGCATATCTGCCGCATCCGTTATTGCCAAGGTATATCGGGACAGGATAATGCGCTCCTATAATACAATGTTCCCTGAATATGGCTTTACTCAAAACAAAGGTTATGGAACAGCACAGCACCTGAAGGCCCTTAGACAATACGGGGCCTGTCCGATTCATAGATTAACCTTCAGGGGAGTCCTCTAATTTGACTAAAGAAAGACTTGATTTGGGGAGACTCGGCGAGAGACTGGCGTTACAAAAAATAAAGCGCCTGGGATATAAGTGCATTGAAAAAAATTATCGCTGTTCCCTTGGCGAGATAGACCTAATAGCAAAAGACGGGGACTGCCTTGTCTTTATTGAAATCAAGACCAGAAAAGGCCGGTCAATCGGTTACGCCAAGGAGGCTGTAACCCAGCGTAAGATCCGCCAGATATCAAAGGTAGCCCTTGCATACATGAAGTCCAATAATTGTTGCGACACAAAATCGCGATTTGATGTAATTGCCGTCAGTATAATGGGTGACAGGGAAGAGATGGAGGTCATAACCGACGCCTTCGAACTGGCGTATTGATCAAGGTTAAGGGTTCACAGTTCACGGTTGAAAGAGTAAAGGCTGAAAACTTATCATGAAAGACAACAAAAAAGGAACCGCTGAATTGAAAAATCAACATGCCGGCATCCTTTACGTTGTCGCCACACCAATAGGAAATCTCGAAGACATAACTCTCAGGGCCTTAAGAATATTAAAGGATGTGGGATTGATAGCGGCAGAAAATACAAGCCACACAAGGGGGCTATGCAGCTATTACGGCATAAGGGCAAAATTAACAAGCTATAATCAACATAACAGCAAATCAAAAGGCCCGGAGTTGATTAAGGCGCTAAAGGGAGGTTCCGATATCGCTCTTGTCACCAGCGCGGGGACGCCGGGAGTGTCAGATCCCGGATCATTGCTTATAAACTTGGCCCATGAAGAAGGCATCCGTGTGTCCCCGATCCCCGGACCTTCCGCTGCAATAACCGCTCTTTCCGTGTGCGGTCTGAAGATCGATAGGTTCATTTTTTTAGGTTTCCTGCCCAATCGGTCGGGCAAGAGGAGAAAATACCTGAGGGATCTGCGTCACGAACAAAGGACAATGATATTTTATGAGTCGCCTCGCCGGATTATTCCCCTCTTGAATGACTTAAAGGAGTTCTTTGGCGATCGTCCCATAGTCATCCTCAGGGAACTAACCAAGGTCTATGAAGAGATAAAAAGAGGAAGCATCCCCGATATATTGAAGGATATGGATGAGGATAAAGTAAAAGGTGAATTTACCGTTATCCTAACCGGAGATGAAAAAGAAAAGGATGTGTCCGACATTGATATAAAAAAAAGGATAGGGGAATTATTAAAGGGTAAAAAGACAGGGGCAAGGGATATAGCGGCAAGGCTATCCTCGGAACTAGGCATTAATTACAGGGTTATTTACAAGGAATGTCTCAGCATGATGAAAGAGATGAATTCATAAGAGATTGTATTGCCTTTATAATATATGGAGGGAAATATTAATAGCCAAAAGATAATAATTCGATTATAGAATATATCATTATGGAGCATATTAAAAAACTAAAAGTAATAAATGACCTCGGTATACATGCCCGATCCTCGGCCAGGATAGTCGAACTGGCAGGTCGGTATAATTCAAAGTTATACTTTAAAAAGGATGGTCATGAAGAGGTGGACGGCAACAGCATCCTATCCATACTCACCCTGGCCTGCCCCAAGGGGACAGAGATAGATGCCAGGGCCGTAGGTGAAGACTCGAAAGATCTTTTAGACGAATTGAGCAGGCTATTTCAACTAAAATTCGGCGAGGAAAAATGACGGATAATCAACGCGCAGAGAATATTAAATTACAGGGGATAGCGGTCTCTCCGGGGATAATAATCGGCAAGGCCCGCCTTGTCGACAGATCGAAGCAGAAGATTGTCTATCAGTATCTTATTGATGAAAAAGACCTTAACCGGGAAGTAGAACGGTTCAGGAATGCCCTTCTTGTGACCAAGCAACAGATTGCCGCTGTCAAAAACAACATGCCGGAGCAGTTGAAGCAACATGCATTTATCCTGGACACCCATCTAATGATACTTGACGACAGCATGGTTTCAGAGGCGACCACAAAGACCATAGTTGAAGAAAAGATCAATGCAGAATGGGCGTTAAAAAAATCGGTGCAGAAGATAAACAAGATTTTTAGCGAGATCGAGGACGAATATCTCAGGGATCGATCTAATGACGTGGAAAATGTTGCCGAGAGGATATTGAGAAATCTGGCGGGCAAGGAACAGGACAGCCTGTCGGTTATTAATGAGCGTGTGATCATAGTAGCGCATAACCTCTCGCCAGCGGATACAAGCGAACTGAATACCTCCAAGATAATGGGTTTTATCACCGACATCGGCGGCAGGACCTCTCATACCGCCATCATGGCCCAGGCCCTTGAGATCCCCGCTGTAGTGGGCCTGGAATCCGCTACAAATGTTATCAGTGATGGTTGTCTCCTTATCGTTGACGGGTATAAAGGGGAGGTAATCATCAACCCTGATGTCAATATTATCTCCGCATTTCAGGAAAAACAGACCTACTATGACAAATATAAATCAAGCATCCTCCGGTTGAATTATCTTCCTTCTGAGACCACGGATGGGCATAGGGTTACGCTGAAAGCCAATGTTGAGTTTTTTGAGGAAATCGCGGCAGCCAAGGATCATGGAGCGGAGGGCATAGGTCTATACAGGACGGAATACCTTTATTTAAGAAGCAAGGAAATACCGGATGAGGATGAACTTTATAAGGATTACAAACAAGTTGCCGAGATAATATTGCCTGAGACTGTTACCATAAGAACACTTGATCTCGGAGGGGATAAAATTTTAACACATTACCAAACGGCTAAAGAAATGAATCCCGCCCTGGGACTAAGGGCCATAAGGTTCTGCCTTAAAGAACCGGATATCTTTAAAAGCCAGTTGCGCGCCATTCTCAGGGCAAGCGCCCATGGCAACGTCCGCATATTGTTCCCGATGATCTCAGGTTTCCAGGAATTCCTTGATGTGAAAAAGATACTTGGGGAAGTTATGAACGACCTTGAAAGCAGGAAAGTAGAATATGACCGTGATATCAAGATAGGCATAATGATCGAAATACCCTCGGCTGTAACTATCGCCGATATACTTGCAAAGCATGTGGATTTTTTCAGCATCGGAACCAATGATCTTATTCAATACGCCCTTGCCATTGACAGGGTAAACGAGCATGTCGCCTTTATGTATGAACCATATCATCCGGCTGTAATCAGGATGATAAAGCAGACAGTAGATGCAGCAAGGGATGCAGGCATTGAGGTCTCGCTATGCGGTGAAATGGCCGGTGATCCCATGTGCGCCTCAATTCTTTTGGGTATAGGCATTGACGAACTAAGCATGAATTCCGGTTCCATCCCCTTGATAAAGAAGATAATCAGATCAATATCAAGGAAGGAAGCGATGAATGATCTGAATCATATCATGGAATTGACTACAGCCAGGGAAATAAAAAAATTCATAGAAAAAAATCTGGAGAGATTTATCCCCGAACTTAAGGACAAAAACACCTTAAAACCACCCGGCAATAATTCGCTTTCCATCGGCAATTAATTAAAGGTTTCTTATGGAAAAAAAGATAGTATGCCAGAATAAAAAGGCATTTCATGATTATACGATAGACGAGGTTATCGAGGCGGGGATCGTGCTCTTAGGCCCTGAGGTCAAATCTTTAAGGGGCGGGCGGGCCAACCTTGGGGATGCCTATTCAAGGATAATAGACGGAGAGGTGTTTGTTTATAATATGCATATCAGTCCCTATCCTTATGCCCATTATCTTAACCTGGATCCTTTAAGGACCAGGAAACTCCTGCTTAACAGGGGAGAGATCAAGCGGTTGACAGGCAAGACAAAGGAAAAGGGTTATGCCTTGATCCCGCTTAAGGCCTATTTTTTAGGAAGCAGGATAAAAGTGGAAATAGGTCTTGCCAAGGGGAAAAAGAGCTATGATAAAAGGCACGCCCTCAAGGAAAAAGAGATGAAGAGGGAAATGGACCAGGTAAGGAATAGACGCAATTATTGACTATGAAGGGAATAGTGTTTATACTTTAGACGCTATCAAATCAACAATATCATTTCAACAACAAGGGGGCGAAACGGGTTCGACGGGGATAAAGAAGCTTGAGTTGCATATCGAGATTCCACCAGGCTCGTAAAACAGGTGGGCTTAAACTAAACGCAGACGATTACGCGTACGCTTTAGCCGCGTAAAAAAGAAGGCTAACGTCCTGTCCGTCTTTCCTGCGGGATAGATCAGGGCGTCATACAGCAGGATAGCTGATCCGATTCACCTGTAGGTCGGGGAGGCGAATCCAATTATACGGGTTAGTCTCCATGCAACATGGCCCGATAGGGAGCTGGGGGCGAAACTATAATATCGGGATAAATATGTAGATACTTAAGCGGAATATTTTCGGACGGGGGTTCAACTCCCCCCGCCTCCACCAGCCTTCGCTTCGTAACGAAGTGGAGATGCGAAGGCTGCCGCGCCGAAGCTTTTAAGCGAAGGCGGGCCTGATTGCTGCAATAAACCCGAAGCTACGGCTCGGCACGCCAGTCTAAATTAAGGAA
>Ga0153915_10000747_pt1 | contig 29961 bp, 29 predicted proteins | sample Opewatmetagenome_2_FD_107003 | JGI IMG/M metagenome (GOLD analysis project Ga0153915, IMG submission 107003) | Freshwater wetland microbial communities from Ohio, USA - Open water 3 Core 3 Depth 3 metaG | ecosystem: Environmental > Aquatic > Freshwater > Wetlands | place: USA: Ohio, Lake Erie...
AGAAGTGAGCCAGGACGTCCGTGTCCTCGACTGGAAAGACGCCACCCAGGTCCGCTTCGGGGCGGAGTACGCGCTCAGCGCGTCCACGGCCCTTCGGGCCGGGTATTATCATGACCCGGCGCCGGGCCCCGACTCGACGCTCGATCTCCTCCTGCCGACCTTCACCGGCAACGCGTTCACCATCGGCCTCGGCGAGACCTTCGGAGCGCTTAAGCTGGATCTCGGCCTGGAATATCTCTCGGGCGTCACGCGGCGGACGGGCTTGGACTGGCAGCTGGAGAGCGGTGCGCCGGGAATCTACACCTGGCACGCTTTCGTCCCGTCGGTCTCGGTCCAATACAAGTTCTGACGCCCGTGCGGGGGGCCTGATAGCCGGCGCGGCGAGACCCGAGACGGGTCCCCCGGCCAAAGGGGCGGCTTCCTTAATGAGCCAATGGAACGCGGCGCTTTTTGATCTTTCTATGCCGGGTCATCTGTGATTTAGACGCCCCCCCTGGAAGCCCTCGATCAGAGCGCCCAAGATGAGGAGCATGTTGCCGGCCAGATAGATGAGGTGGGCCGGCTGCATGCGCGCTTCCTGAAAGAAGCCGAGAGCGATGATCCGCCAGGTGATCAGCGGAAAGCTCAGGACCAGGAGTCCAGCCGCCGTCCAGATCTTCCATCGGAAGATCGGACTCCGGAATCCGCGATACCGGGTCTTCCATTCCACCCACCCGGTCCAGACGGCGGGAATCAGGGTCGCCACGGCACCGATCAAGGCAAAGTTCGTGGCCAGCTCGAGGCACGCGGGGGCGACGAAAAGGTGGAGGATCTGGAATGTGAAGGAGGCGACGAAGAACGAGATGGGAAAATGGATGAAGAACACATGCCAGTGCAGCCGCCAATTGGGCTTGACCGTCGGCGGGTTTTGATTGGCCGTATCCATCCCGATTTCCCCCCCTCGGCTTGCGACTGCCGTCGCCGGCCCGCTCGTCCCAAGACTCCTGATCGGGCTCGTCACTATTCATTCTATATTAAGTAGTGCGCGCGTGGTATATCGAATTGAATCTCAAAAGGGCTTCGGGGAGCCCCTCGATTCTTCCGGGCCCTCAAGACAGGGTTTTTCCCATTTGGGGATAGGGGAGAGCAGGGCTTATACGGGAAGAAGAAAAAATGGCTAGGGACGGAATCGAACCGCCGACGCAAGGATTTTAAGTCCCTTGGCGTAGTTTTCTAAACGATTATAAAGACATACGTTAATTATAATATCCCTATGTCAATGTCCATGTTTCTGACCTTTCAAGGCAAAAAAAATCCCCCCGTAGGGGGGATGACAAATTAATCTTCCCTCTATTGATAAGAACCGCCGGAAAAGAGGGTTTTTCTCATCTCGAAAGAGATCAAAAAAACCGAGGCCAGCGCCAAGTCTCGGCCCACACTATAGAGCAGGGCCTATTCATTATCTTTGGGTGCCGGCGATGGGCACGGCCGGGCATATATCCGGTCGACATTCGGCCCGTCACTCCCGGCCTCGAGATAATGAAAGTGTTCGTCATGCCAATGGAAGATCATCCGAGTAAGAGGACGGGCTCCGTCCTCGCCACTCTCGTAGACCACGACTCTGCATTCAGAAGGGTGATTGACCAAGAACTTTTCCCCCGCTGCGGTCGCTGCTTCGAGCGATGGGAAACGCGCTTCGTTCCCTCCAGGCGTCTCGAGGACCCAGTTCAACTTGGACAATGGCCACGCTCCCTATTCAAACGGTCCTCTTTCGCTGTCAATCAGGCTCTTGACTATATCGGCGATCTCCGACGCGCCGATCAGATCGAGCTCCTTGTCCAGTTCCTTGAAGTGCCGTTCGAGACTCGATACCTCCATGTTTCCCTTGTGGTACGACAGGCTCGGCCTCACGCTCCCCTCGGGGCGAGCGAGACTCGGGGGGAAAACCCTGAAGAAGAGAGTGAGCTTAAAGAGAGGCTCATTCTTCTTCAGCAGCTCCATACTGACCCGGTAAGGCGCATAATAATCGAAGAGCTTGATGTCAGTCCGCTCGATATGGGAGTTGATCTCCTTGAGAACGTTATTCCAGACGTCTGTCTTGAACTCGAAAATACGGGCGTTCAATTTCTCTTCGAGCGACTTATCCATTGCCCCGCACCTGCCAACAGCGGAATCAGCAAAGGGATTGAGAGCGTCCGATCAACCAACTGGGGACAGAGTCATCGGGCTCGAAAGCCGAGTTGGCAAAGGCGATCCTCCTTTAGGTAAGAGTAAGGCCCCGCTAGTGGCCGTTTTTCTTGAGTTCCTGGATAACCTCACTCTTGATGATTTCTTTGAATGACTCCACGATGACGTCCGTCCTGAGGAGGAGTCTCTTGCGCTCTTCTTCGGTCAGGCATAGCTCATAGGGGAGAGCGTTAAAGGCCAAGGCAATCTTGAGGAGGCTATCGGCCTGGAAGTTCCTGCAGCTCTCGATCCGATGGACTGTGGCGACGGAGATGCCGGCCTTCTTTGCGAATTCAGTCTGCCCCATCTCCCCGCGGATCTTCCTCACATTTTGGGAGATTACCCTTCGATAACGGTCCAGCTCAGCCTTCTTCGGCTTTTTCACCTTAAAGCCAATTTTCGTAGAATACGCCACGGAATATCAAGAGGTTGGAACGAAAGGTCAAAAACATTTTCACAAAAGATGAAAAACCTTTCATAAAAGCCAAGAAAAAGAGCATTTGTAAGATTGGCGCTGAGCCAACGCAGCGGCTCAATGTCCCGTGTCGCTCCTTTGGGACCTACGGCGGTCTTCCGTCCCTCGCGGAGTCCCCCGTCGTCGGCCCGGATCTTCTATAATACTCGGAACCGCGCGGTTTTGCTCGTCCCTTCCCGCGACTTGAAGTAGGGTGTTTCCCAATATAGAAGAGAGGATCCGGAGACCTAAATGGGGGAAAAGAAGAAATGGCTAGGGACGGAATCGAACCGCCGACGCAAGGATTTTCAGTCCTTCGCTCTACCGACTGAGCTACCTAGCCATGGGCCGTCGAGCGAGCGCCCGACGGCCCGCTAAGTATAGTCATTGGGCCCCTGGAAGTCAATCGGACGAAATTGAAACCGCCCAACCGATGTGTTATCCTGAGCCCGGAGGAACGCGCAGGATGGATGAACAGGCGCTGAAGGAGCTTCTCCTCAGGGAGAACGCGGAATTCCGGCGGGCCCACGAGGATCACCAGGCCTGCGAGAAGGCCCTGGAGGGGATCCGCGGCCGCGGCTACCTGACCCCCGCCGACGCCGACGCGGAAAGGGAGCTCAAGAAAAAGAAGCTGGCCCTCAAGGACCGGATGTACCGGCTCATGGCCGAATACGCCCGGGCGCGATAAGAACCTCCATGCCCACGGCCAAGACCCGCAAGCCCCGTCTCGCGCTCGTCGGGTCCGATTCGCTCAAGGGCAAGGAGATCCTCAACACCTTCGCGGCCAAGAAGTTCCCCCTCGCCTCGTTCGAGCTCTTCGATCCGGACGTCGAGGAGGAGTACAGCAAGCTCAGCCAGTTCCGGAGCGAGGCCAAGGTTGTCCACGCTCTGACCCCCGAGGCCCTCGAGGGGCTCGATCTCGTCTTCCTGGCCGCCGACGAGAAAACCGGCCTCCGCTACGGCCGCCTGGCCGCCGAGAAGGGCTACCGCGCCCTCGACCTCTCGGAGGCCTTCAACGCCGATCCTTCGGTGCCGCTCGTCGTGGCCGGGGTCAATGACGCGGTCCTTCACCGGGATAAGCCCACCCTTGTCGCCAATCCCCACCCGGCCACGATCATCCGGTCCCGCCTCATCTCGACCCTCGGGGCCGGTTTCGGCCTGGACAAGGCCGTCTCGGTCGTCCTCGAGCCCGTCTCGGCCTACGCCGAGGAGGGCATCCAGGAGCTGGCCGAGCAGAGCTACGCGCTTCTCGGGGGGGCCTCGCCCGCGAAGAAGGTCTTTCCGGACCAGGTCGCGTTCAACCTCCTGGCCCGGACGATCAAGCCTGAGCGCAACGGCTTCTCGCCCCTCGAGAACCGGGTCGCGGCCGAGGTACGGAGGGTCCTCGGCGCCTCGGCGCCACCGCTCTCGCTGGCCATCATCCTGGCCCCCGTTTTCCACACCTACTCGATCATGACCCACTTCGAGCTCGAGCGCGACGTCCCGGCGGCCGAGGTCGAGGCGCGGCTGAAGGCCGACGACGTCTTCCGTCACGCCACCGCCGGGGAGGCGGCCGCGATCTCGCCAGCGACCGTGGCCGGCAAGGACCGCATCCATCTCGGCCCGGTCAAGAAGGACCCGGCCATCGCCCGGGGGTATTGGATCTGGGCCGTCGCCGACAACCTGACCGTGGGCTCGGGGCTCAACGCGTACGGCATCGCCCGCGCCCTCCTCGAGGCCGCCTGACGAGGGCCGAGGCGCGCGCCGGAGAGACCAAGGAGGATAGAGGATGATCCTGGGCATGACCGGATTCTCTGAGAAAACCTTCACCTCGCCCGACCTGCGGCTGAAGATCAGCGTCAAGACGCTCAACCACCGCTTCTTCGATTGGTCGTACAAGGGCGCGCCCCTCGGCGAGGCCGAGAACAGGCTCCGGGCCATCTGCCAGAAGAGGATCCGCCGCGGCCGGGTCGAGGTCTATCTCGACATCACTCCGCTCGGCCCCGAGAGCTGGGACTTCACCCTGAACGAGGGGCTGCTCGAGAAGGTCCTGACCTCGCTCGCTCCGGTCACCCGGCGAACGGGGCTGCGCCTCGACATCTCGCTCGACAGCCTCTTCCGCGTCCCCCAGCTCGTCGAGGTCGGCCGCCGGGCCCTCGGGCCGAAGCAGACGGCCTTCATCGAGCGCAGCTTCGCCCGGACGCTCGACGACGTCCTCGTCCTCAGGCGGCGGGAAGGGCAGGAGACGGCCCGCCAGCTCCGGACCCATCTCGCCGCCGTCCGCGGCTTCGTCACCCGGGCCGAGGCCGCCTTCAAGCGTCAACCCGCCTTGCTCAAGGCCAAGCTCAAGAAACGGCTGGCCGACCTCAACGCCGGCGCCCCGGTCTCCGAGGGCAAGCTGGCCGAAGAGGCCTCCTTCCTCGCCCAGCGCTACGACCTGGCCGAGGAGATCGGCCGGCTCAAGACCCATCTCGACTCCTTCGAGGCCTTCCTTTCGCCCAAGGTCGGCGAGCCCGTCGGCCGCCCGCTCGACTTCCTGGCCCAGGAGCTCAACCGCGAGGCCAACACCCTGGCCTCGAAATCGCAGGACATCCGCATCACCCGGGAGAGCCTGGCCATCAAGAACGAGCTCGAGAGCATCCGCCAGCACGTCCAGAACATCGAATAGGGGAGTCGCGTCCATGCTGTTCGTCATCACCGGCCCCTCCGGCAGCGGCAAATCGACGCTCATCAAGAAGGTCCGGCGGGCCTTCCGCGACCTCGAGTTCTCGGTCTCGCACACGACCCGACCGCCGCGGCCCTCGGAGAAGGACGGCGTCGACTACCACTTCGTCTCCGAGCGCATCTTCGAGCGGATGGTCCGGGAGAAGCGCTTCCTCGAGCACGCCCGCGTCCACGGCTGTCTTTACGGGACGTCCCGGGCCGAGGTCGAGGCCAAGGGCCGCCGCCGCGACGTCATCCTCGACATCGACGTCCAGGGCGCCCGCCAGGTCCGGGCCCGCGTCCCGGGCGCCGTGCTCATCTTCGTCATGCCCCCGGTCGCCTCCGAGCTCCGCCGCCGTCTCCTCGGCCGCCGCGAGGACAGCCGCGAAGCCGTGGCCCGGCGGCTGCGGAACGCCCGGACCGAAGTCCGGGCCTACGCCGAATTCGACTACGTCGTCGTCAACGACGACCTGGCCCGGGCCGCGGCCGACCTCAAGACCATCATCCGGGCGGCCCGGCACCGCCCCGACGCCATGGCTGCGGTCCTGAAGCCGATCCGGCGGAGCTTCGCCAAAGGCCGCTCATGAGCCCGAAGATCGCGCTGGGGGTCTCGTCGTCGGTCGGCCTCTACAAGGCCTGCGAGATCGTCCGCGGCTTCCAGAAGGCCGGCGTCGCCGTCCAGGTCGTCATGACCCCCAACGCGGCCCGGCTCATCTCGCCGCTCCTCTTCAGCTCGCTCGCCGGGACGAGGACGATCGTCGACCTGTTCGAGGAGCCCGAGACGCGCCACATCCGGCACATCGCCCTGGCCAAGGAGATCGCCCTGCTCTGCGTGGCCCCGGCCACGGCCAACGTCATCGGCAAGTTCGCCGCCGGCGTGGCCGACGATTTCCTGTCGACCCTGTTCCTGGCCACCTCCGCACCGGTCCTCATCGCTCCGGCCATGAACGAAGGGATGTACCTCGATCCGAAGACGCAGGCCAACATGGCCCGCCTCAAGGCCCTCGGGGCCGAGTTCGTCGAGGCGGAGAAGGGCTACCTCGCGTGCGGCGACACCGGCTGGGGGCGCCTGGCCGAGCCCGAGGCCGTCGTCCGCGAGGGCCTGCGGATCCTGGCCCGGCGAGCCAGCCTCAAGGGCCGCACGGTCCTGGTCACGGCGGGGCCGACCCGGGAGCCGCTCGATCCCGTCCGCTTCCTCTCGAACCCGTCCTCGGGGAAGATGGGCTACGAGCTCGCCCGCGAGGCCCTGGCCCGCGGGGCCAGGACGATCCTCGTTTCAGGTCCGACGGCGCTCGTCGCCCCGTGCGGGGCGAGGACGGAGATGGTCGTGACGGCGGCGGAGATGGAGCGCGCGGTGCTCAGGCACTTCGCCAAGGCGGATGTGGTCATCATGGCCGCCGCGGTGTCCGATTTCCGCTTCAAGTCCCCCCGGGCGCGCAAGGCTGCCAAGGAAGAGATCGGCGGCTCGCTCCCCGTCGAGAGGACGACCGACATCCTGGCCCTTCTCGGCCGGAAGAAGAGGCCGGGACAGGTCCTGGTCGGCTTCGCCGCCGAGACCCATGACGTCGCGGCCCGGGCCCGGCGCAAGATGACCGCCAAGCGGGCCGACCTCATGGTCGCCAACGCCGTCGGCCGGGGGCGCGGATTTGGATCCGACGTCAACGCGGCCTTCATCATCGCTCCCCGCGGGCCCGTCCACGAGACCGGCCTCCTGAGCAAGCGGGAGCTCGCCCGCGTCATCTTCGACCGCATCGAGGCCATCCTTGAAAAGAAGCGCCGCTGACGTCCGCGAGGACCTCAAGACCCACCTCGAGTTCCTGGCCGAGGCCGGTGCCGGCTTCGTGGTCCGGCGCGAGGACGGCGAGGCCGCGTCCGAAGCGCCCGGGCCCCAGGCCGAGCCGCCGTCCCTCGCCGAGCGGCCGCCGCAGACCGCGGCCGAGAAAGAGGCCCTCGCGGACATCGACCGCCGCGTCCGCGTCTGCACGCTCTGCGATCTCCACAAGTTCCGGACCCATGCCGTTCCCGGCGAAGGGAACTGGGAGGCCGAGCTGATGTTCATCGGCGAGGGACCGGGCCGGGACGAAGATCTCCAGGGGCGTCCCTTCGTCGGGCGGGCCGGACAGCTCCTGCGCCGGATCATCGCGGCCATGACCTTCCGCGAGGACGAGGTCTACATCACGAACATGGTCAAGTGCCGTCCGCCCGAGAACCGCGTTCCGCACACCGAGGAGATCGAGGCCTGCTCGCGGTATCTCATCCGCCAGATCGAGCTCATCCGGCCCAAGGTCATCGTCACGCTGGGGAAAACGCCGACCGACTATTTCGTCCCCGGCCGCGAGGGCATGACCGCCCGGCGGGGCCGGTTCGGCAGCTACCTCGGCATCCCGGTCATGCCCACCTTCCACCCCTCGTATCTCGTCCGCAACGAGGGGAACCGGGAGCTCAAGCGCATGGTCTGGGAGGACATGCAGAAGGTCATGGCCCTGCTCGGCAGAAAATGACCGTCTTCGCCCGGGTCGTCTTCCCCCTGCCCCTCGAGCAGTCCTTCCTCTACGCCGTGCCGGAGGCTTGCCGGGCCGCGGCCCGGCCCGGCGCCCGGGTCGTCGCCCCGCTCGGCGCGCGCCGCCAACACGGCTTCATCGTCGAAATCACGACCGAGCCGCCGGCCGCGAAGGTCAAGGTCAAGGAGCTCCTCGAGGTCCTGGACGATCGGCCCTTCCGCGACGAGCGTTTCTTGGCCTTCACCGGCCGGCTGGGGGCGGAGTTCCGCTCGTCCTGGGGCGAGATCCTCCAGACCGCTTTGCCGCCGTCGCTCGCCGGCAAGGCCAAGGTCGTCGTCTCGCTGACGCTGGCCGGCCGGGAGGCCTTGAACGGCGGGAAGCTGGGTCCGAAGGCCCGGCTCCTTGCCGGCCTCCTGGCCTCGGCGCCGAAGGGCCGCAGCCCGCTTTTCCTGCGCCGGAAGCTCGGAGGGGACGTCTCGGGCCTCGTCTCGCGGCTGGAGAAGGCCGGCCTCGCGGCGGTCGAGCGGACGTTCGCGGCCCCGCCGCGGCCGCGCCGGACGGCCGCCGCCGAGGGAACCGTGCAGCTCGGACTCGCTTTTCCCGAGCCGCTTCGCGAGGCGGGCGTCCTCGCTCCGGTCGAGGAGGACATCGCCGGCGGGCGCTCGGGCGCCTGGTACCTCTTCGCATCCGACGGGCCGCGGCAGGCGGCCTTTCAAAACCTGGTCCATCGGGCGGTCGCGGCGGGCGGCCGCGTCCTTTATCTCCACGCGGAGGTCTTTCCGTCCGAGTCCCTGGTCGAGCGCTTCAGGTCGGACTACGGCCGCCAAGCCGTCGTCTTCCACGGGCGCATGACGGACAAGCAAAGGGAGGATGCCTGGCGCGTGCTCCGGAGCGGCCGGGCGGCGCTCGTGTCGGGCACCAGGTCGGCCCTCTTCCTCGAGACCGGGCCGCTCCGGCTGATCGTCGTCGATGACGAGCAGGAGGAATCCCACTTCCAGGCCGAGAGCCCATCCTATGACGCCCGCCGCGGGGCCTGGCTCAGGGCCGTATCCGAGGGGGCCGTGGCCGTTTTCGGATCGTCCCGGCCGACGGTCGAGGCCTTCGCCGAAGCCGAACGGCGCGGATTCCTCATCGGGCTCGGCGGCGAGGCGCGGCGGGCCTCGGTCTCCATCGTCCCTCACGGCGGAGAAGCTCCGATCGTCTCACGCCCGCTCGAGGCCCGGATCCGCGCCCGCCTCGGCCGCGGCGAGCCCGCGGTCCTCTTTCTCAACCGGCGCGGGTACGCTGCGCAGGTCGTCTGCTCGGACTGCGGCCGGGCCCCCCGCTGCCCCCGCTGTGACATCGCCCTCGTCTACCACAAGACAGGGGGCCGGCTCATCTGTCATTACTGCGATCTGTCCGTCGAGGCCGGCCGGCCCTGCCCCGGCTGCGGCGGCCCGCTCGTTGTCCGCCGCGGCGCAGGCACCCAGGCCGTCGAGGAGGAGCTTATCCGGCTTTTTCCGGGCGTCCGGGTGGCCCGGTTCGACGCCGACACGGCCGCCAGACCCGAGGACCGGGAGCGTCTGCTGGCCGACTTCGCCAAGGGCCGGATCCCTCTGCTCGTCGGGACCCAGCTCCTGGTCCATCAGCCGGGGCTGCCGAAGGCCGGCCTCGTGGCGGTGCTGAGGCCCGAGCGGCTGCTGGGATTCTCGGACTATCGCGCCGGTCAAAGGACCTTCGAGGCCGTCTCGGCCATGCTGGAATGCCTCCGCGACGAGCCCGAGGCCGAGGGGGTCGTTCAGACGGCGGAGCCGGTCCACTTTTCGATCGCCGCGGCCGCGGCCGGCGATTACCGGGCCTTCTACGACCGGGAGATCGAGTTCCGGCGCGTCCTGAATTACCCCCCGTTCGCCAGCCTGGCCGAGGTCGTTCTCGAGGGTCGCAACGTCCGCGCGCTCGGCGCCCGGTCAAGGGAGCTGCGGGCGCTCCTGCGGCGAGAGGCCCCGGGGCTCGAGGTCCTCGGCCCGGCCTTCGCCCCCGTCGCCCGCGTCCGCGACGTCTCCCGGGTCCAGTTCATCCTCAAGGCGGCCGAGCGTTCGACCATCGACCGGGCCCTCGACGGGGTCCTGCCGAAGATCCGCCTCAAGCGCTCGATCACCTTCTCTTATTCGCCCTTCCGGGAATAAGAAGGGGTCAAACCTTTAATTCTTTAATTTTCCTGCTGCCCGAGCATTCGGCCAGGAAGAATTAAAGAATTAAAGGTTTGACCCCTTCTGAAAAAAAAGGCCCGTCCCGAAGGACGGGCCCCGTATCGTGCGCGAAGGAACGGCTACTTCTTGACGGCGGCCGTGACGATGGTCTGGTAGTCGGCGAAGTAGATGGTCAGGAAGCCGGTCGCGGAGACCTCGTGGCCGTTCAGGTCATGGCCGAAGATCTCGATCTTGGCCTTCCGCTCGAGGACCGTGCTCGTCCCGATCAGGCCGACCAGGGGCGCGGCCTGCTTGGCCGCCTCGAGGACGACGACGAAGGGCACGGCGACCTCGTCGTCGATCGGGAGAAGGACGGTCGAGAAGTTGCCGGCGAAGGGCTGGGGCACGTCGACGCCGGGCGTCCCGCCGCCGGCGGGCAGCTCGTAGGTCACGTTGTAGTCCGTCAGGACGACGTCGTTGAACTGGGAGGGGCCGTCGATGGGGTTGGGGTTGACCAGCCGGGCCGTGAGATGGGCCGTGGCGTTGTTCACCCGCACCAGGCCGTCGGCGTCGATGACGTCGGACTGCAGGTAGGCCACCTCATCGCCCTCGATCGTCGTGCCGGTCATGCTCTGGATGACGATGATGCTGCCGGACTTGGCTTCCTTGGACAGGGTGTTGCAGCCGACCATCGCGACGACGGCGGCCGCGACGACCAGGACCTTGAGAGTCGGTGAGATCTTGTTCATGGCTCTTTCGCTCCTGTTACTTGATGATCCTGGGCGTGATGAAGATCAGCAGCTCCCGGCTCGTCTTGGTCCGGGCGAAATTCTTGAAGATGCTGCCCAGTATCGGGATCTGATGGAGGAAGGGCACGCGCTCGCGCGTGATCGAGTCCTCCGTCCGGTAGATGCCTCCGATGACCGTCGTGCCGCCGTCGGGGACCATGACCGTGGTCTTGGCGCTCTGCATCGTGATGGGCGGGATGCCGTTGACCAGGTTGGCGAAATCCGCGGCGTTGTTCTGGATGTCGATGGTCATGATGATCGTCCCTTCGGCCGTGATCTGCGGCGTCGCCCGCAGCTCGAGGGCGGCGTAGACGAACAGCGTGGTCACGGTGAAGTTGGCCACCGTCTGGACGGGGATCTGGCGGCCTTGGATGATCTCGGCCTGCTGGTTGTTCTGGGTGACGACCGAGGGCCGGGAGATGATCCTCCCGTCGCCGCTCGTCTCCAGGGCCGACAGCGCGATGTCGACCCGGAAGGTGTCGAGGACGTTGGCGAAGGAGAAGCCGAGAACGGAATTGAAGGCCGGGGCCGGCAGGTTGACGGCGTAGCCGCCGAGCGGCCCGCCGATGCCCTTGGTGACCGTGCCCTGGGGGATCATGGCCCCGTCGACGAGGATGCTGTTCGGGAACTGGAGGTTGGTCGCGTTGCCGTAGAACTGATCGGCGATCCCCCGGAAGCCCCACTGGATGCCCAGGTTGCGGACGAACGTGGCCGAGGCTTCGACGACGCGGGCCTCGATCGAGACCTGGGGCGTCGGCGTGTCCACGACGCCGATGAGCCGCTCGAGGAGCTCGAGCCGGTCGCTGACCTCGGAGACGAGCAGGGTGTTGGTGCGGTCATCGATGATGATCTCGCCCCGGCTCGAGATCTTGGAGCGCAGGAGCGCGGCCACGTCCTTGGCCTTCGAATAGGACAGGGCGAACGTCCGGACCACGACCGGCCCGGACAGCTCCTTGCTCTCGGCGAGCCGGCGCTGCTCCTCCTCCTCGCGCGTCAGGACGGTGACTGGGGCGATGCGGAGGATATTGCCCTCGATCGTCTTGCCCATTTTGTTCTGCTTGAGGATGATGTCGAGGGCCTGGTCCCAGGGGACGTCCTGCAGGTTGACCGTGACGGTGCCCCGGACGTCGGGGTCGAAGACGACGTTCAGGCCGGCGAACTCGGCCAGGTAGAGAACGACGTCCTTGAGGTCGGAGTCCTTGATCTTGAGGCTGATGATGTCGCCGGAATACTTCTCCTCTCCGCCGGCGATCGTCTTCGGCGTGAACCTCTGGGCCTTCTCGGCCGGGGCGGGGACGGGCTTGGTCTCGGCCTGCGCCTGCGCTGGCGCGGCGGCCGTTTCCTGGGCCGGCGGCGCGCAGAGGGTCGTCACGGGCACGTCCTTGGTCTCGGCCTTCGCCGCCGCCTTCGGCTCGGGCTTGGGGGCGGCGGCGGGGGCCGTGGCGGGCTCGTTCCGGACGGGCGCCGGGACGGGCGCGGGGACGGCCGGCGGGGCGGGCTGGACGAGCGCCGCGGCGGCGGCCGCGGCGGGGAAGAACGACACGACGAGTCCGTCAGCGCGGGAGTCCAGGGCGTAGAGGCCGGGCTCCTTGAGGTCGAAGACCATCCGGGTGATGGGCCGCGGGCCGGCGGCCTGGAACTGGGCCACCCGGACGCGCTGCACCGTGGACCGCGGGTCCTCGATCGGCCAGACGTCGGACTTCGAGGCGAGCAGGGTGTCGAAGAGATCCACGACCAGGCGGGGCGGGTTCTCCAGGGCGAAGACCTGGGTCACCGCCGGCCCCGTCAGGGCGGCGCGGATCGAGATGGCCTCGGCGCCGGCGGCCGTGTCGACGCGGCTGAGCAGGATCTCGCTCTTGGCCCGGCGATCGAGCTCGGCCTGGGTCGCGCCGTCGATGACGTAGCCGGTTTGGCCCCTCAGGACGCCGTTGAGCTCGACGACCGTGCGGCCGTTCTCGGGGAGGACGCGGGCGGGGACCCGCTCGCTCAGGCGGACGAGGAGCCGCAATCCGTCGGCCCCGGCCTTCTCGACCTGGATGTCACGGACGAGCCCCGAGCCCGAGGACGGCAGGACCGGCGCGGCGGCCGTCACCGCCCGGGCCAGGTCGAGAACGAGGGTCCGCGGCGATTCGGCCGGATAGAAGGCCTTCTCGACCGCGAGGGGCCCGTCGGTCTCGAGGACGAGCTTGGTCGCGAGCGTCCCCGGCAGGACCTGGATCTTGCTGATGTGAACGGCGGAGGCCGGACCCTGCGCGTGCAGGGCGGAGAGCCAGAGCACACACAGCCCGGCGAGTACGGCCGGCAGGATTCTCTTGTTCATGTTACAGCTCCTCCGTGATTTCCTTGATGACGTCCCTTGGCCTGACAAGGGGGATCCCCCGCTCGTGGGTCTTCCGCAGGACCACTTGCGTCTCGCTGATGGACAGGACGTAGCCATCCGCGAACTTGTCGCCGACCTTGGCGAACACGGGGAAGCCCTGGGGCATGCCGATCAGGGCGGTGTAGACGTTCTTGTTCTTGACGATGCCGTAGAGGACGAGGTCATCGATGAAGATCTGGGTCTCCCCGACGGCCGTCCTCTCCCGCATGTCGCGGCCGGCCAGGAGGTTCTTGAACGGGTCGCGCCGCCCCTCGGGGTTGTAGGTGAAGCCCGTCTGGACGGTCAGGGCCGGCGCCGAGGGGGGCGTCTCCTGAGGCGCGGCCGCCGTCGTCTCCTGGGCCACGAGCGTGGCCAGGCCGGTCAGGCAGAGGATGAAGCAGAGAAGAGCGGCTTTTTTCATCGCTTGGGCCTCGCTTGTTTTTTGGCCGGCGCCGCGGCGGCCGGGACCGGCGCCTCGGCGAAGAAGTAGGTCTTGGCCGTCCAGTTGGCCGAGATGGTGTTCAGATCCGTCTGGCGCTGCAGGGCCTTGATGGAGAAGTTCTCGATGGTGAAGACGCGGGCGAATTTGCTCAGCTTGTCGAAGAACAGCCCGAGGTTGTGGTAATTGCCGGAGACCTGGATGGGGATGGGCCACTCGGCATAGAAGTCCTTGTTGACCTCGGCGCCCGGCGCGAAACGGAGGACGTCGAGCCGCGAATCGTAGGCCAGCGTCTGGATCTGGCGCAGGATGTCGGCGATCTCCTTCCGCTGAGGGATGTTGACCTCGAGGGTCTTGAGCTTGGCCGTCATGGCCACGATGTCGGCCTCGATCTTGTCGAGCTCCCTTTTCTTCTGCTTGAGGTTCTGGACCTCCTGCTCGACTTTGACCCGCTCGGCGGTCAGCGCCTTGAGCTTGGCGTTCTGCGGCTTGAAGTAGAAGAGGAAGGCCAGGCCGAAAATGAGGACGGCGAGGACGAGGTAGCCGTACCAGGGCCAGTTCTTCATGGCTGCACCCCCTTCTTGGCGGCCGGCTTCGCGGCCGGGCCCGGCGGACCGGGCGGCGCGGCCTCCGGCTTCTTTTCGACCGCCGCCCGCAGCGCGAAATCGAGGTACTGGTCGCCCTGGATGGTCTTCTGGGTCGAGGAGACGAGGTTGACGTTCATGACCTGGGGACTGGCCTCGAGCGCGGAGATGTAGTCGGCGATGAGGTTGTTCGACAGGGCCCGGCCCTTGATCGAGAGCCCCTTGGCGTCATAGACGACCTCGGTCAGCCAGACCCAGTCGGGCAGCCTGCGGCTCAGCTCGTCCATGAGGCGGGGCGCCAGGTCGCGCTGGGCGTTCAGGCTTTCGATGAGCGTGATCTTCTGGTTCAGGGACTCGCGGGCCCGGCGCTGCTCCTCGAGCTTGGCCTCGACGTACTGGAGCTGGCTCTTCTCTTGGCGGGCCCGGGCCAGGAGGGCGTTCTCGCGGTCGAAGGCCTTCTTCTGGAAGAAGAAGAACGCGCCGAGGGCGATGATGAGGATGAGGAAGATGAGGCTGCCGACGTTCGGCCCCTTCTTCACCCCCTCCTCCATGGGGCCCGGCGTGACGACCGGCTCCCTCAGGTCCTTCGTTTCCGGCTTGAGGAGGTTGATCCGTATCATGATTACTTCTCCACCTTGCGGGTTGCCAGGCCGACGGCGACGCCGAAGATCGGCGCCATGTCGGTGAAGTAGACCGCGTCGAACTTCCGGTCATCGACCCGGATATTGCGGAAGGGATTGAGGATCTCCGTCTTGATCCGGAACTTGGTCTCGAAGGCGCTGACCATGTTCATGACGTTGGCCAATCCGCCGCTGAGCACGATCTGCTCGATCTTCCGCTCCCGCTTCTCCGAGGCCTCGTAGAAGGAGAATGTCTTCTCGATCTCGTCGAGGAGGTCGCGGACGTTCATGGACAGGAGGGTCGCGAACTGGTCGGGCGTCGTCGACTTGCCCGGGATGCCCTTGAGGAGCTTCTCGGCCTCTTCGAAGGAGATGCTGAGCTCCTTGCGGATGTTCTCGGTGAAGAAGAAGCCGCCGAGCGACAGGTCGCGGAAGAGTTGCGGCGTCCCCCGCTCGACGATGACGACGTTGGTGATGTTGGCCCCGATGTTGATCAGGGCCAGCGTCTTGTTGGCGAAGACGTCGGGATAGCTGATCTCGAGGACGTTCTGCAGGGCGAAGACGTCGACCTCGATGCTCTGGAGGTTCTTGCGGGCCTGGGCGATGACGTTGCTGTAGTTGGCGATCTTGTCCTTCTTGGCGGCGACGAGCAGGATGTCAAGGTTCTTCTCGTCCGTCGACCGCGAGGGCTTGAGGATGGCGTAGTCGACGTTGGTCTCCTCGTAGGGATAGGGGATGTTGTGCTTGGCCTCCCAGATGATGCTCTCCGCCAGCTCCTGTTTCTCCATGACCGGCAGGGAGATCTTCTTGATGATGACCGAATTGCCCGAGATGGAGATGGCCACGTCCTTGGTCGAGACCTTGTTCTCCTCGAAGACGAGGCGGATGGTCTCGACGACCGCGGCCGAATCGATGATCGTCCCCTCGACGATGGCGTCGTGCGGCAGCGGCTCGTAGCCGATCTTGACCAGCTCGTAGGCTTCCTCCCCGCCTTTCTTCCGGGGGCGGAGCTCGACGGCCTTGACCGAGTAGGACCCGATGTCCAGTCCGACCACGCTTTTTTCTCGAGAGAGTCCGAACATGTTTGCCCGCCTTTATGAGTTTTGTGCCGTCCGGGCCCGGGCGACCCGGCCTCGGAGCTTCCGGGCGACCGACCCGGGGACCAGGCCCTCGACCGAGCCGCCGAGCCCGGCGACCTCGCGCACCAGGTTCGAGCTGAGGAACGAATAATTGACGCTCGGCATCATGAAAAACGTCTCGATGTCCGGCGCCAGGCTCCGGTTCATCAGGGCCATCTGGAACTCGTACTCGAAATCGGAGATGGCCCGGAGCCCGCGGATGACGACGCGCGTCCCCTGGGCCCGGGCGAACTCGACGAGAAGGCCGTCGAACGCCCGGACCTCGACTTTCGGGTTCGAGGCGAAGATCTCTTGGATCATTTTTACCCTCTCTTTAGTCGTAAAGAGGGGGCGTTTTTTGGGGTTTTTCAAGACGGCCACGAGGACCCGGTCGAAAACCTTGAGGCCCCGTTCGATGATGTCCACGTGCCCGTTGGTGATAGGGTCGAACGATCCCGGGTAGACGGCGCTCGTTTCCGGCATCTGGACTTTTAGTTAGTTCCTCATCAGGTTTGATTATCCAGATATCAAAAATACCCTGGCTTGTCAACGAAAATCCTCGGGGTGAACGACCCCGCCGGAGACCTTGTCCGGGCCGGCAAAAGATGCGAGAATATGGGGCGGGGGAAGGTCCCATGACATCATCACCAGGGGAGGGGGGCTCGCCGGCGGTCATTAAAATTCATCGCCGGTCTAACTTCTTGTCACCGCCTGCGGTGATGGCGGCCGGGCTCGCCCTGGCCCTCTGCGTTGTCGCGGCCGGGAGCCAGCGGCCGGAAATCCGGTTCGACGCGGAGCGCAAGGCCATGGTCGCCGACCAGATCGCGGCCCGGGGGATCCGCGACCCGCTCGTCCTCAAGGCCATGTCCGAGGTCCCCCGGCATCTCTTCGTCCCGGCCGGCCTCGCTGACGAGGCCTACGTCGACGCCCCGCTGCCGATCGGAGAGGGGCAGACGATCTCCCAGCCCTATATCGTGGCCCTCATGACCGAGAGCCTGGCCCTCAAGGGCGGCGGGAAGGTCCTCGAGGTCGGGACCGGCTCCGGCTATCAGGCCGCGGTGCTCGGCCGGATCGCCGGGTCCGTCTACACGATCGAGATCCATCCCGCCCTCGCCCGCCAAGCCGCCGCCACCCTCGAGCGCCTGGGCTACGCCAACGTTCACGTCCGCGCCGGCGACGGCTTTTTCGGCTGGCCCGAGGAGGCTCCGTTCGACGCCGTCATCGTCACCGCCGCCGCGCCCGAGGTCCCGTCGGCCCTTTTCGCCCAGCTCGCGGAAGGCGGCCGGCTCGTCCTGCCGCTGGGCGATCCGGCCTCGTACCAGCGTCTGACCCTGGTGACGAAGCGGGACGGCCGCCCGCGCGCCCGCACCATCCTCGACGTCCGCTTCGTCCCCATGACCGGCGAGATCCAGAAGAAGAAATAGGCGGGACACGAACTCGAGGTCAGGGGTCGTCCGGTCCGTTGCTTTTGGGGGGAGTCTGTGCTAGTTTTTGGACGATGATGATCCGATTCGGCACCTCCGGCTGGCGCGGCGTGATGGGCGAGGATTTCACCTTTCACAATGTCCGCGTCGTCATCCAGGCGGCCGCGAACTATCTGAAGGCCCGGTACGGGGACGCGCCGATCGCCGTCGTCGTCGGTTACGACACCCGCTTCCTCTCCGACCGCTATGCCATGGAGTCGGCCAAGCTGCTCGCCCGCAACGGGATCGAGGTCCACCTGGCCGACCGGGACGCCCCCTCCCAGGCCCTCGCCTGCCAGGTCATCAAGCGGCGATGCCAGGGCGGCATCAATTTCACCGCCTCCTTCAATCCGCCCCAGTACAACGGCCTCAAGTTCAACGTCTCGACCGGCGCCCCGGCCCTGCCCGAAGTGACCGACGCCATCGAGGAGGAGGTCCGCCGGCTGATGCCGGCCTTTCCGTCCCTGACCACCCACCTCACCGACCAGTCCGTGGCCCGCATCGACCTCCAGGCCGATTACCTGGCCCATCTCCAAAGCAAGATCGACTTCGAGGTCCTGCGCCGGGCGGGCCTGAAAGTGGCCGCCGATCCGCTCTACGGCACGAGCCGCGAGTACCTCGACGAGATCCTCGAGGAGAACGGCGTCGCCGTCGAGGGCCTCCACGGCTATGTGGATCCCTACTTCGGCGGCGTCAGCCCGTCGTGCACCGAGGAGAACCTGGCCGAGCTCAAGGCCCTGGTCGTCAAGGCGCGGTGCCATGTCGGCCTGGCCACCGACGCCGACGGCGACCGCTTCGGGATCATCGACGAGCGGGGCGGGTTCGTCCACCCCAACATCATCCTCGCCTTGCTGCTCGACTACCTCGTCCGGGTCAAGGGCTGGCGCGGCGGCGTCGCCCGCTCGATCACGACGACCCATCTCCTGGACCGCATCGCCCGCGCCTACGAGCTGCCGCTGACGACGACCAAGGTCGGCTTCAAGTACATGGCCGACCTCTACCTCAAGGGCGAGATCATGTTCGGCGGGGAGGAGAGCGCCTGCATCGCCGTCAGGGACCACCTGCCGGAAAAGGACGGCATCTTCGCCGGCCTGCTCGTGGCCGAGATGATCGCCGCGACCGGCCAGAGCCTGAGCGCCCTCCGGGCCGCCCTGTTCCGGACCTACGGCCCCATGACCAGCGGCCAGCGGACCCTTCCCCTGACCCCCGAGCGGACGAAGAGGCTCAAGGCCCTCATCCAAGACCCGCCGTCGAAGCTCGGCCGCCGCAAGGTCGTGGCCATCGAGACGCTCGACGGTCTCAAGCTCGATTTCGAGGGCGATCGCTGGGTCGTCCTCAGGCTGTCGGGGACCGAGCCGCTCATCCGCTGCTATGCCGAGGCCGAGACCGACGAAGAGGTCGAGGCCATCCTGAGGAAGGGGCTGGAGGCCGTCCGGTGAGGAAGAAGATCTTCCTCCTGGGCATCGCCTGCCTTCTGCTGATCATGATCGTCACCGCCCTGTTCGGCAAGAAGGGCGTCGTGGACCTCCGGCGCTCCCGGCGGAGCCTGGCCGCGCGCGAGGCGCGGATCCGTGAGCTCGAGGCAGAGAGGGATCGGATCCAGGCCGAGATCCGCCGGCTCGAGAGCGATCCCAGGGCCGTCGAGAAAGCGGCCCGCGAGAAGCTCGGCCTGGCCGCCCCCGGCGAGAAGGTCGTCGTCGAGCCGGCCCCGCCCCCCGGCAAGAAGTAGATGCCCCGGTCCTCTTCTACGCCCCGACCGCCGGACGAGAAGGCCCTCCTCGAGGGCCTGAACCCGGCCCAGCGCCGGGCCGTGCTTCACGGGACGGGTCCGCTGCTCATCGTCGCCGGGGCCGGCACGGGCAAGACCAAGGTCATCGCCCACCGGATCGCCCGCCTCATCGCCGCCAAGGCGGCCCGGCCGGACGAGATCCTGGCCGTGACCTTCACCGAGAAAGCGGCCAGCGAGATGGAGGCCCGGGTCGACGTCCTCGTCCCCTATACGTCCTCGTTCGCCGAGATCAGCACCTTCAACTCGTTCGGCGAGCGGGTCCTCCGCGACCACGCCCTCGACGCCGGCTATCCGCCCGACTTCCGCCTTCTCGCGGACGTCGACCAGGCCGTCTTCTTCCGCGAGAATCTTTTCCGCCTGCCCCTCGATTACTACCGGCCGCTCGGCCAGCCGACCCGGCACATCCAGGAGGTCCTGGAAGCCATCCGCCGTCTCAAGCAGGAGGACGTCCGGCCCGAGGATTACGTCCGTTATGCCGAGAAGCTCCGCCGCGAGGCCGCCGGCGAGGCCGAGCGCGAGACGGGCCTCAAGCATCTCGAGATCGCCCGCGTCTTCGCCGCCTACCACGGGCTCTTGCGGACCCAGGGGCTGATCGACTTCGAGGACCAGGTGACGCTCGTCGTCGATCTGCTGCGCCGCCGCCCCTCGGTCCTCGACGAGGTCCGCCGCCGCTACCGCTACATCCTCGTCGACGAGTTCCAGGACACCAATTACGTCCAGTTCGAGCTCCTCAAGATGCTGGCCGCGGAGCACCGGAACCTGACCGTGGTCGGCGACGACGACCAGAGCATCTTCCGCTTCCGGGGCGCCTCGCTCAGCAACATCCTCGGCTTCGAGGAGGTCTTTCCCGAGGCCCGGCGGATCGTCCTGACGCGCAACTACCGCTCGACCCAGTCCATCCTCGACGCGTCCTACCGTCTCATCCGGCACAACGACCCGAACCGGCTCGAGTTCAAGGACGGCGTCGACAAGCGTCTGCGGGCCGCGGCGCCCGGCCGGGGCAAGAGCATCCACATGCTCACGTTCGACACGCTGGCCCACGAAGCCGACGCCGTGGCCGACCGCCTCCTCGAGGCCCGGGCGGCCGGCGCCGCCTGGCGCGACATGGCCGTCCTCGTCCGCCGCAACGCCGACGCCGACCCCTATCTCCGCGCCTTCAACGTGAAGGAGATCCCCTTCCGCTTCTCGGGCAGCCGCGGACTCTACCAGCGGGAGGAGATCCGGGTCCTGCTCGCCTTCATCAGGGCCGTGACCGATTTCGAGAACAGCCGCGACCTCTTCTATCTCGCCCTCTCGGACGTCTACAAGGCGGATCCCTACGACCTGAGCCGGATCGCCGGTTATGCGGAGAAGAAGAACCTCAGCCTGCACGATGTCTTCAAGGCGATCGCCGCGGGGCCGAGCCCCGTCGAGATCGCCCCGGCCACGGAGGCCACGATCCGGGGCCTCTTCGCCGACCTCGCCGCCTACATCGAGATGGCCGCGACCAAGAGCGCCGGAGCGGTCGTCTACGCCTTTCTCGAGCGGAGCGGCTACCTCAAGTCGATCGTCGCGCCGCTGACGCTCGAATCGGAGGTCCGGGTCAAGAACATCCGCCTCTTCTTCGACAAGATCCAGGGCTTCAGCGAGCTCGTCGAGAACGATTCCCTCCGCTCCTTCGCCCGCTACCTCGACCTGCTGGCCGAGGTCGGCGACAACCCGGCCACCTCCGAGGCCGAGCTCGACGAGGACGCCGTCAGCGTCCTGACCGTGCACAAGGCCAAGGGCCTCGAGTTCCGGACGGTCTTCCTCGTCGGGCTCATCGAGGACCGCTTCCCCGGCCGGGAGAGGCGCGAGCGCGTGCCCGTGCCCGACGGCGTGCTCAAGGAGAGCCTGCCCGGGCGGGAGAACTATCTCCAGGAGGAGCGGCGGCTCTTCTATGTGGCCATGACGAGGGCCGGGCGGTCCCTCACCATGACCTGGGCCAAGGACTACGGGACGCGCCGGCTCAAGAAGGTCAGCCCCTTCGTCCTCGAGGCCCTCGACATCCCGAAGATGCCCGAGGACGTCCTCAAGGCCTCGGTCCTCGAGGAGATCCGGCGCTACGCCCAGGCGGCGGCGGCGCGGCCGAGGTCGGCGGCGCCCGTCCGGTCCTCCGGTCTCCTGCGGCTGAGCTTCGTGCGGGTCGAGGACTACCTCCTATGCCCTCTCAAGTACAAATTCCGTCACGACATGTGCGTGCCCGTCCTGCCCCATCATGCCATCGTCTTCGGCCGCGTCCTCCATGCCACGATCCACGACTACCTGCTCCGGCGGATGAAGGGCCGCGCCGTCGACCTCGAGACGGTCCTCGAGGCCTACCGCAAGAATTGGGTCAACGAGGGATTCCTCAGCCGCGAGCACGAGGAGCTGCGCAAGGCGGCGGGGGAGAGGGCCCTGCGGCTCTTCTTCCGCCGCGAAGAGGCCTCCGGCCGGCGGCCCGACTTCCTCGAGCGCCCTTTCCGCTGGCAGGAGCGGGGCCTGCGCTTCGCGGGACGCTTCGACCGGATCGATTTCGAGCCGTCCGGTCCGGTCATCATCGATTTCAAGACCGGCGAGGCGTCGTCACAGAAGGAGGCCGACTCGGCCGCGGCCGAGAGCCTTCAGATGGACGTCTATGCCCTCTCGTTCTTGAAGACGGAGGGCCTGCTGCCGTTCGAGACCCGGCTTCACTTCCTCGAATCCGATCTCGTCGGCCGGGCCGTCAAGGGGGACAAGGAGCTGAGACGGGCGGCCGACAAGATCAAGGAGGCGGCCGAGGGCATCCGCTCCGGCCGTTTCGAGGCCCGGCCGGACTGGCTCAACTGCTCCGTTTGCGAATTCAAGACGATCTGCCCGTCGTCCTTCGCCTATTAAAGGATTTCCCTTCTCTATGTGAAATCCCCACGAGGCGGCGAGGGATGTCGCGACAAGGCCCCCGTAATGGAAGGGGGACCGGCCGGAGGCTGGGGGAAACCAGCTACAAGGTTTCCGGGGCGCGGGGGCAAGGAGCGATATCCCGAGCGCAGCCGAGAAGGGGATTTCGCCCCACCTAGACAGGAACCCTATTTATTGAGGCTTGACCCAGAACGGCATGACCGTCCAGATCTTCGTCTGGCGCACCAGGCGGGCGGCCTCGAGCAGCTTCTCCTTCGTCCCCGCGCTCCTCATGTCGAGTCCGAATCCCTGGCCTCCGAGCAAGGCCTGCCAGAAGGTCCGCTTCCGGGGCCAGACGTCCAACCGGACCTCCTCGCCCGCATCGATGCCGGCCTCCTTCTTGGCCAGGCCGATGGCCATGGTGAGGCCGCCCAGCTCGTCGATGAGCTTGCGGTCCTTGGCCTGCCGCCCGGTCCAGACCCGGCCCTTGCCGACGGCGTCCACCTCCTCGCGGGTGAGGCCCCGGCCCTCGGCGGCCCGGCTGAGGAACTGGTCATAGGTCCAGAGCAGCTCGTCCCTGAGGGTTTTCCGCTCGTCCGCGGTGAACGGCCGGAACATCGAGAACTCGTCGGCGTGCTCCCCGAAGACGAGCCGCTCGGCCGTCACTCCGAGCTTGGCCGTCAGCCCCTCGATGCTGAACTTGCCGGCCAGGACGCCGATCGACCCCGTCAGGGTCTGCGGCTGGGCCACGATCTTGGTTGCGGGCATGGCGATCCAATAGCCGCCCGAGCCGGCCACGTCGGACATGGAGACGATGACCGGCTTGTCCTTTTTCGCCAGAGCCACCTCGCGCCAGATGACGTCGGAGCCGACCGAGGATCCGCCCGGGCTGTCGATCCGGATGACGATGGCCCCGATGGACGGATCGGTGCGCGCGCTGCGGATCCAGGCGGCGACGGTCGAGCCGCCCATGAGCTGGGGGACGCTCTCGCCGGTCACGATCATGCCCACCGCGTAGATGAGGGCCACGGTATGGCGTCCGGTCTCCAGACCGATCGAGGACGGCGAAACCCGCGTGTAGTCGTCGAAGGCGACCGCGGCGATGGTCCCCCCGTCGCGCCGGAGCAGGGCCTGGACCTCGTCCTCGTAGAGGCAGTCGTCGACGAGGCCGGCCGCCTTGGCCTGCTCGCCTTGGAAGGAGCCCTTATCGAGAAGCGCCTTGAACCCGTCCTCCGACAGGCCCCGGGCCTTGGCGGTCACGGCCACGTACTGGCCGAAGATGTCGCCGTAGAGGGACTCCATCTCCTCGCGGTGGGCCGGGGTGAAGCCCTTCTCGGTGAACATGTTGGCCGCCGTCTTGAATTCGGCGACATGCTCGAAATCGGCCTGGATGCCGACCTTGTCGAGGAAGCCCTTCAGGAACGGGACGTAACCGCCGATGCCGTTGATCCCGAGCCAGCCCAGGGGCTGGAGGACGATGCGGTCGGCGGCGCTGGCCACGTAATATTCCAGGTCGAAATCGGGGGCCTCGTCGATCAGGGCGTAGGCCTTCTTGCCCGAGCGGCGGAAATCGAGGACGGCCTCGCGCATCTCGTTCGCCTTGGCCCAATCGCACTCGAGGACGCCCAGCCGGAGGACGACGGCCTGGATGCGGCGGTCGACCTTGGCCTTGCGCAGGTTCTCCCAGAGATCGTGCATGGTGACCGGCCGGCGCCCGACCAAAACCGTGAAAAAGGACTCGGGGGGAGCGACCTCGGGGATGGAGCCGGCCAGCGGCACCTCGAGATAGCCTCGGCCGGGCATCTCGACGGGCCTGCCCCGGAGGTCCTCGAGGATGACGAAGAACGTGCCGCTCGCGGCCAGGGCGAGGAAGAACAGGATGATGAGGATGATATAGGTGGATTTCTTCATGGCGGCTCCTGGGATCCGGCCCTCAGACTATATCAGAAACCGGCTTGATTTCAATCCGCGAAATGTGGACAATGAGGGGGACAGGAGGTATGGGGAATGCCTTTTTCAAAGCTCTATGTCGGTAACCTCAACTACCGGACTACCGAAGACGCTCTGAAACAGCTGTTCGCTCAGCACGGGGAGGTTACCTCGGTCAACATCCTGCAGGGCCGCGGTTTCGGCTTCGTCGAGATGTCGACACCGGAGGCCGCGCTGGATGCCAAGGGCAAGCTCAACGGCACGGAATTCGACGGCCGCAAGCTCATCGTCAACGACGCCCGGCCGCGGGCCGAGAGGCCCGGCGGGGACCGGCGCCCCGGCGGCGGTCCCGGCGGCGACCGCAGAGGCTTCTCGCGGTTCTGATCGCCTCCTGATCCCCTCGTTCCCCGGACCCCCGGCCAGGGGGAGTTTCGGAAATCTGTCCCCATGGGGTAAACTTTAGCCGAAGTGCCTTCGTTGAAGCCTGTGAGGTCCCATGAGTGACGTCTCCGCGGTTCGAGAGGCCGGGGCGGCCGACATCGCCTCTCTCCTCGAGAGGACCCAGGCGGGCGACGGCGAGGCCTTCAAGACGATCATCCGGCTCCACCAGCAGAAGGTCTTCGTCCTGGCCTATTCGATCGTCCGGGACCGGGAGGACGCCCTCGACGTCGCCCAGGAGACCTTCCTCAGGCTCTACCAGAAGGCCGGGCGCTACAGGCCGGGCCACTCCTTCCAGGCGTGGCTCATGCAGATGGCCAAGAACATCAGCATCGACCATTACCGGAAGCACCTGAAGAAGAGGAGGGAGTGGGAGACGGCCACGCCCCTCGAGGAGATCCCCGTCCCCGCCGCGCCCGCCCGGGAGGGCGATTCCGCCTCCTCGGATCTCCGGGCCGCCTTCTCCCGGTGCGTCGAGACCCTGGCCGAGCGGCAGCGGATGGTCTTCGTCATGAGGCATTACAGCGAGCTCCAGTTCCATGAGATCTCGGAGACGATGCGGATCTCGGTCGGGACGGCCAAATCCCTCCATTTCAAGGCCGTCCAGAATCTCAGGAAGCGGCTGGCACCCATCTTGGGAGTCGAGCCATGACCGGGCCGGGACGGGACGGAGCCGTCGGGGCGGAACTCCTCTCCGGTGACGCGGAGGGAGAAAGGAGACGGTCGATGCGTGACGCATTCGAGAAGAGTTCGGCCGGACAGGCCGAAGCCGAAGCCGTCGAACGGCTGCTCGGCGAGACGGAGGCGGTCAGGTCCGAGATCCGCCGGGCGGCCGCGTCGGTCGATTGGGAGACGCTTCCCTCGGTCATCGCCGACAGGGCCATGGCGGAGAGGGGAGGGGCCCTGGCGAGGTCCGTGACCCCCGGGCTCCGGGGCTGGCCTTTCGTCTTCCTGATGAAGCCGGCGCTGGCGGGCCTCGCCGCCGGGCTCGTCGTCGGCGCCGTGGCGATGTACCTGGCCCTCCGGGGGCCGGCGGTCCCCCAGAACCGCGACGACGCCTATTACGCCTCGGGCGATTTCCTGGACCGGGCCGAGCTCGAACTGGCCCGCCGGAATACGCTCGATTATCTCGAAAAGAGCCAGTATGTGCTCCTCGACGTCTTCGAATCGGCGGACCGGGGAGCGATCGTCCCCGCCGCCCTCCGCTCGGAGCGGGCCCGGGACCTCCTCCAGAAGAAGAAGTACCTCAACGCGCAGCTCGGGACGGTCCGGATGGCCAAGGCCAAGGCCCTCTGCGATCAGATCGAGATGCTCTTCCTCGAGCTGGCCCAGGTCGACGAGGAACTGCCGGCGGCGGAGCTCGCCAAGCTCCGGAGCTACGTCGAGGAGCGCCAGCTCCTCCTGAAGATCAATCTGGTCAGGAAAGAGCTCGAAAGCGGGGTTTGACATGAGAAAAGCATCCCTGGTGATCCTCCTGGCGCTCGTCCTTGGAGGCGTGCCGGCCGCCGCCCTCCGGGGAGGCGTCCAGGCCGCGACGGACGAGTCGCTGTTCCGCGAGGTCAAGCTCCTTGTCTTCGACAAGAGCTGGCCGGCGGCGCTCGACAAGATCGACGAGCTCATCGAGAAGTTCCCCTCGAGCCCGCTGGCCGGCCAGGCCCTCTTCTATAAAGGAGAGTGCCTCAGCGGCCTCGGCGGCCGGGAGAAGGAGGCCCTGAAGGCTTACAAGAGCTACATCCGGCTCGAGGACGCCAAGCCGAGCCTGGTCGAGGAATCCGAGGGCTCGATCATCGACCTGGCCTTCGACCTTTACGAGGGCGGCAGCTCCTCGGCCCTCGAGGACATCGAGAGCCGCCTGGGGCACGCGAACAAGGTCGTCCGCTATTACGCGGCCTACAAGCTGAGTTTCGTCTCGGACAAGAAGGAGGCGGCCAAGGCCGCGCCCGTGCTGGAGAGGATCGTCGAGACCGAGAAGGACCCGGAGCTTCTCGACCGGGCCCGCATCGCCCTGCTCCGCGTCTCGCCCGAGCGCCTCATGTCGGCCGAGCAGCGCGCGCCGCGGACCGGGACGACGGCCCGGATGCTCCGGATCCGCATCCGCGCGGCCGGCGAGAGGGAGCCGGCCTTCGAGATCAACATCCCGTTCGCCCTGGCCGACCTGGCACTGGGCGCGCTTGACGAGGAAGACAAAGCGGCCCTCCGCAAGAAGGGCTACGACATCAACCGGATCCTGAACGAGCTGTCCCGGTCCAAGGAGCGCATCCTGCGCATCGCCGGCGACGACGGCTCGGTCATCGAGATCTGGATCGATTGAACGGTCCACGAAGGGAGAACGCCATGAAGAGAACAGCGATCGCCATCCTGGTCCTATTCGCGCTCGGCGCCGCGGCCGGGCCGGCCCTGGCCGGTAGCCGCAGCGATTTCAAGGTCATCCAGAACGCCGTGAAGCAGTCTCCGGGCGTCGAAACCGGCGGGGAGCTCAAGTGGCTCAAAGTCCTCATCCAGGACTCCCGCTCGGGCGAGGCCGCGGTCAAGATCACCCTGCCCATCGCCCTCATCGAGATCGTCCTGGCTTCCTCGGACGGCCGTCACTTCAAGGTCCACGACGACGACTGCGAGATCGATCTCAAGGCGGTCTGGGCCGCGCTTAAGAAGGCCGGTCCGCTGGCCCTCGTCGAGATCAACGACGACGGCGCCCTCATCAAAGTCTGGCTGGAATAGCGATCCCGAATAGGGACCGTCCCCGAAGGAGACCGTCCCTCCGGACCGCGTTGACAAGGCCTCCGGCCCCCCCTAGAATGGGAGCGCAAGGAGGCCGATCTTGGGAAGAACGCTGACGGAAAAGGTCCTCGGCCGCAAGGCGGGCCGCGAGGTCAGGGCCGGCGACGTCGTGAGCGTGTCGCCGGACTTCATCCTGTCGCACGACAACTCCGCGGCCATCATCCAGGAGTTCCGCAAGCTCGGCGTCAAGAAGGTCAAGGCGCCGGAGAAGATCGTCATCGTCCTCGACCACATCGTCCCCGCCGCGGACGAGAAGTACGCCCAGAACCACAAGACCATCCGCGAGTTCGTCGCCGAGCAGGGCATCCCGAACTTCTTCGACATCAACGCCGGCATCTGCCACCAGGTCCTGCCCGAGCAGGGCTTCGCCGTGCCCGGCGGGGTCATCGTCGGCAGCGACTCGCACACGCCGAGCTACGGGGCCCTCGGCGCCTTCGCCACGGGCATCGGCCGGACCGAGACGGCCTGCACCTGGGCCACCGACGAGATCTGGCTGCGCGTCCCCGAGACCCTGCGCATCGATCTCTCCGGCCGGCTCGGCCCGGCGGTCTCGGCCAAGGACCTCAGCCTGAAGCTCATCGGCGATCACGGGGCCGAGATGGCCAACTACAAGGCCGTCGAGTTCGCCGGCCCCGCGGCCGGGGACTTCAGCGTCGGGGCGCGACTGACCCTGGCCAACATGTCAGCCGAGATGGGGGCCAAGAACGGCTATTTCGCCCCCGACGACAAGGCCCTCAAGTGGCTCGCGGGCCGGGCACGGAGTTCCTTCGAGGCCCTGGCCTCCGACCCGGACGCCCGCTACGAGTCCGTGCTCGCCTGCGACCTCGGCGCGCTCGAGCCCCAGGTCGCCCTGCCCCACTCGGTCGACAACGTCCGGCCCGTCGCGGCCGTCGCCGGCAAGCCGATCGACCAGGTCCTCATCGGCACCTGCACCAACGGCCGCCTCGAGGACCTCGAGGCCGCGGCGGCGATCCTCAAGGGCCGCAAGGTCCACAAGTCCGTGCGCGTCCTGGTCCTGCCGGCCTCATGGGAGGTCTACCGCGCGGCCCTCAAGTCCGGCGCCCTGGCCGCGCTCGTCGACGCCGGGTGCGTCATCCTCAACTCGGGCTGTGGGCCCTGCCTCGGCGCCCACGAGGGCCTGATGGCCGCCGGCGAGGTCTGCCTGAGCACTTCGAACCGGAACTTCCGGGGCCGGATGGGCCACCGCGATTCCGAGATCTATCTCGCCTCGCCGGCCACGGCCGCCGCCTCCGCCGTCTTCGGCCGGATCACCGACCCGAGGGGGTTCTCATGAGCCACGGCATCGTCTGGAAGTACGGCGACAACGTCAACACCGACGTCATCTTTCCCGGCCGCTACACGTACCAGATGATGACGCCGGACGAGATGGCCAAGCACGCCCTCGAGGACCTCGACCCCGGGTTCGCCGCCAAGGTCAAGCCCGGCGACGTCATCGTCGCCGGCAAGAACTTCGGCAGCGGTTCCTCCCGGGAGCAGGCGGCGGCGTGCCTCAAGGCGGCCGGGGTCCAGGCCGTGGTGGCCACGTCGTTCGCCCGGATCTATTTCCGCAACGCCATCAACATCGGCCTGCCCGTCCTGCAGAGCGAGGAGGCCGCGGCCCATCTCGAGGCCGGCGACCATGTCGACATCGACCTCGTCCGCGGCGAGATCCGCTCGGCCCGGGGGACGTTCCACTTCAGCCCGCTCCCGGAGTCCGTCCTGGGCATCATCGCCGCCGGCGGTCTGATCGAATACACCAAGAGCAAGCTCACGGTCGACGAGGCCGAAGAGAAAAAGGAGTGACGTCGCATGCCCAATTACAAGATCGCGATCCTGCCCGGAGACGGCGTCGGCAAGGACGTCGTCGAAGCCACGATGATCGTCCTCGAGAAGACCGGCCTCGACGCCGAGTACGTGTACGGCGACATCGGCTGGGAGTTCTGGTGCCGGGAGGGCAATCCGCTGCCCGACCGGACGCTCAAGCTCCTCCGCGAGACCGACGCCTGCCTCTTCGGCGCCATCACCTCGAAGCCGAAAGAGGACGCCGACTGCGAGCTCTCGCCGTCGCTCCGGGGCAAGGGGCTGTCCTACTTCAGCCCGATCGTCCGCCTGCGGCAGGAGTTCAACCTCTACCAGAACCTGCGGCCCTGCAAGGCCTACCCCGGCAACCCCCTCAACTACAAGGAAGGCATCGACCTCGTCATCTTCCGCGAGAACACCGAGGGTCTTTACGCCGGGGTCGAGTTCTTCCCCCTGCCCGCGGCCGTCCGCGAGGCCCTGCTCGTCAACCCCAAGATGAAGCGCTTCAAGGACGTGCCGGCGAACGAGATCGCCATCTCGACCCGCATCATGACCAAGCCGGCCTGCGCCCGCATCGTCAAGGCGGCCTTCGAGTTCGCCCGCAAGTACGGGCGCAGGTCGGTCACCCTGATCGAGAAGCCCAACGTCCTCCGCGAGACCGGCGGCCTGATGCTCGACACCGCCCGCGAAGTGGCCAAGGGCTATCCGGACATCAAGTTCTGGGACGCCAACGTCGACGCCATCTGCATGTGGCTGCTCAAGAACCCCCACGACTACGACATCCTCGTCGCCGAGAACCTCTTCGGCGACATCGTCTCCGACCTCGCCGCCCAGCTCGTCGGCGGCCTCGGCTTCGCCTGCAGCGGCAACATCGGCGACAAGTACGGCGTCTTCGAGCCGACCCACGGCTCGGCGCCGAAGTACTCGGGGATGTACAAGGTCAACCCCATCGCCACGATCCTGGCCGCCAAG
>Ga0153915_10000748_pt1 | contig 29949 bp, 23 predicted proteins | sample Opewatmetagenome_2_FD_107003 | JGI IMG/M metagenome (GOLD analysis project Ga0153915, IMG submission 107003) | Freshwater wetland microbial communities from Ohio, USA - Open water 3 Core 3 Depth 3 metaG | ecosystem: Environmental > Aquatic > Freshwater > Wetlands | place: USA: Ohio, Lake Erie...
GTAGTCGGGCGTGCCGACGAAGTAGTCGTACTGGTTCAGCTGATTGGCCTTGCCGCCGAACCCACCCACCCGCTCCATCCGGTTCAGGAACGACGCCTCGATGCCGTTCTGCGCGCGCTCCACCTCGCGCTGCGTGGGGCCCGAGTCGGCGATGGCCCGGATCTCGGCGTCGATGACCCGCTGCAATTCGTTCAGGTCGTGGCCCGGGCGCGCGGTGGCGAAGAACTGGAGCTTGCCGTCAATCCGACCCCCGTCCTGGTAGCCCACGACCTGGGTCGCGATCTGGAGCTCGTACACCAGGCGCTTGTAGAGGCGCGACGGCCTCCCGCCGGCCAGGATGTCGGCCAGCACGTCGAGCGCCGCGTCGTCCGGCGCGAAGGCGCGAACCGTATGCCACGTGTCGTACACTCGCGGCAGCTGCACCCGGTCCTCGAGCGTGGCATACACGTCCGCGGAAAGGGCGACGGCCGGCGGAGGCCGGCGGGTGACCGCCGGGCCGCGGGGGACGGCGCTGAACCAGCGCTCGACCGCGCGACGAACCTGGGCGAAGCCCACGTCCCCGGCGATCGCAAGGGTGGCGTTGTTGGGCGTGTAGTAGCCGCGGAAGAACTGCTGCACGTCCTCGAGGCTCGCCGCCGTCAGGTCCGCCATCGAGCCGATCACCGGCCAGCTGTACGGGTGGTCGGCCGGGTAGAGCCGCTTGAGGATGTTCTCGTCGGCGAGGCCGTACGGCTGGTTCTCGTAGCTCTGGCGTCGCTCGTTCTGCACCACGCCGCGCTGCAGGTCCACCTTGGGGGCGGTGATCTCGGGAAGCAGGAAGCCCATGCGGTCGGAGTCGAGGTAGAGCATCAGATCGAGCGCGTTCGACGGACCGTCCTCGTAGTAGTTGGTCCGGTCCTCGGTCGTCGAGCCGTTGTTGTCGGCCCCGGCGGCCTCGAGCAGCTGATCGAACTGGCCCGTCGGGACGTGCTCCGAGCCCATGAACATCAGGTGCTCGAACAGGTGCGCGAACCCCGTGCGGCCGGGCCGCTCGTCGGCCGACCCGACGTGGTACCAGGTGTTGACCGTCACGATCGGGACCGAGTGGTCCTCGTGCACGATGACCTTGAGTCCGTTGGGCAGGGTGAAGGAGCGGTAGGGGATGCGGAGCGCCTGCGCGCCCGACGGCGCGGGCGCCGCGAGGGCCGCGGCCGCGCACATCGCGCCGGCGGCCCACGCCGGACGCCACCGCGCCGCTCCGAAGATCCGTCGCATGATCACCTCGTCACGAGATAGGCAATGGGAGCCTTGAACGACTCCGCCAGGATGTAGCCGAGCTCGAGCCGCAGGTTCGCGGCAATGGGGCTGTGCGCCGCCGGCGATCCGAGCGGCACGAGGCCGAGGCGGCTCGCAATGATGCAGAGCCGCAGCATGTGAAAGCCGTCGCTCACCAGGATCACCCGTTGCCAGCCCTGCGATGTGATCCACTCGGCGGTCGCGCGGAGCGAGCGCTCGGTCGTGCGCCCGGTGCCGATGGGGACCACGGCCATCGGGCCGGCCCCCGCGGCCACCAGGTAGCGCCGGCCCACCTCAGCTTCGCTCACCGTGTCGCCGTAACCGACCCCGCCAGTCACTACCAGCCGCGGCGCGAGGCCCTTGCGGAACAGCTCCGCCGCGTGGTCGAGCCTCGCCTTGAAGACCGGCGAGGGATGACCGTTGTACTGCGCGGCGCCCAGGACCACGATCGCGTCGGCGGGCGCCGCCGCGTCGCGCTGGGCGGCGAGCACGACCTTGATGACGCTGAACAGCCAGGCTGCCGCGAGCAGCGCCACCGCAAACGAGATGACCCGACGCATGGCGGGAACCTACCTGCGCCGCGGAGGCTGGGCCACCCGGTGGGACAGTCTGGGAAGCCGGAAGGTTGCAGGCTCAGAGCTCGAACGGCTCGCCGAGGCTCGGGACATCCACCTGCTTCACGCCCAGGTCCCGGAGCAAACCGGCCATGGCCTGGAGCTGCTCGGTCTCACCGTGCACGGTAAACGCGCGCTTGGGGAGCGCCGCGAGCCCCTGGACCCACTGCCTGAGTTCGTTGCGGTCGGCGTGGCCGGAATACCCGCCGATCGTGGCGACCTCCGCGCGGCACGGCACCATGTCCCCGTAGATCCGGACCTCCTTGGCCCCCTCCTGCAGGCGGTGGCCGAGCGTGTAGCTGGCCTGGAAGCCGACGATCAGGACGAGGTTGCGGTGGTCGCCGATGCCGTTCCGGAGGTGGTGCAGGATCCGGCCGGACTCGGCCATGCCTGAGGCCGCGATGATGATCGCGGGCCCGCGGAGGCTGTTGAGGGCCTTGGACTCCTCCACCGACCGCACGTACTTGACCAGCGGGAACCGGAACAGGTCGTCCGTCTCTCTGACCAGGCGCTCGCTCAAGTCGAACGCCTCCGGATGCAGGCGGAAGACATCGGTGGCGTTCACCGCCAGCGGCGAGTCCACGTAGATCGGGATCTTCGGCATGGCGCCGTCCCGCGCCATCCCGTGCAGCTCGTAGATCAGCTCCTGCGCGCGCTCGATGGCGAAGGCGGGGATGAAGATCTTCCCGCCGCGCTTGGCCACCTTGTTGACGTAGCCCACCAGCAGCGCCTGCGCCTCGATCACCGACTCGTGCACCTTGTTGGCGTAAGTGCTCTCGATGATCAGGACGTCGGCCGGGCCCTTGGGCGGCTTCGGGTCGCGAATGATCGGAAGGCCCCAGCGGCCGATATCGCCGGAGAATACGATCCGCCGCCGCGCGCCCGCGGTGTCCACGTCGAGGACCACCGAGGCGGAGCCCAGCATGTGGCCGGCATCGGTGTAGGTCAGCCGCACGCCGGGCACGATGTCCAGCGGTCGCTCGTAGGGCAGGCTCACCATTTGGTCCGGGACCAGGGCGGCGTCGTGCGCAGTGTAGAGCGGCTCGGCGAGGTGGTTCTGCCCGCGCTTCCCGAGGAACTCGAAATCCTTTTCCTGGATGAACCCCGAGTCGGGGAGCATCACGCTCGCCAGGTCGCGCGTGGCCGGCGTGCAGAAGATCGGGCCGGTGAACCCCAGCTTGCGGAGCAGGGGGAGCCGGCCCGTGTGGTCGATGTGCGCGTGGGAGACGATGACGGCGTCGAGGTCGCCCACCGCGAGCGGGAAGGTCTCGTTCTTGTTGCGCGCCTCCTCGCGGCGCCCCTGGAACAGCCCGCAGTCCAGGAGGATTCTCTTGGGGCCGATCTCGAGGAGGTGCATCGAGCCGGTGACTTCGCCGGCCGCGCCCCAGCAGGTGAGCCGCATCACTCCTCCCCCCGCGAGACGTACTGGCAACGGGTCATCGTCACCGGGTCCCGAACAGCCGGTCGCCGGCGTCGCCGAGGCCCGGAAGGATGTAGCCGTGCGCGTTGAGCTGGCGGTCCAGCGCCGCCACGTAGACCGGGACCTCGGGGTGGGACTCCAGCATCATCCGCACGCCTTCGGGCGCGGCGACGATGCACAGGAGCCGGAGCGAGCGGGCGCCGGCCTTCTTCAGGGTGGTGCAGGCGGCGGCCGCCGAGCCGCCGGTGGCGAGCATCGGATCGAGGATGAAGAAGTCCCGCTGCTCCTGCGCGCTCGGCACCTTGAAGTAGTAGTCCACGGGCTGGAGGGTCTCGTGGTCGCGGTAGAGGCCGATGTGGCCGACGCGGGCCGACGGGATGAGGCGCAGGATCCCGTCCACCATGCCGAGCCCCGCGCGGAGGATCGGGACCAGCGAGAGCTTCTTGCCGGCTACCTTCTCGCAGGTCGTGTGCTCCAGAGGCGTGTCGATCTCGACCGGCTCGGTGGGAAGGTCCTTGGTGACCTCGTACGCCATCAGCATCGCGATCTCGCTCACCAGGTCGCGGAAGTCCTTGACTGGTGTGCGCCGGTCGCGCAGGACGGAGAGCTTGTGGCGGATGAGGGGATGGCCGAGGATCGTCAGGTTCGGGAAGGCTGTCATGGGCCACTAAACTGTGCGATGCACCGTGGTTCGGGAAGGCAGTGCTAAGGGCGGGCAGCGTGGCCGCCCGCCCTTCGCGCCGCACAGTCCAAGTCGCCCGCCACCATGCGGGACGGGCGCTCCTTCGATGTCGCTTGCCGACGCCTAGTTCGGCGCGCCCGGCGCGCCGGTCGAAACCTGCTCGTTCTTCGTCGGGAACGGCGTCGCGGGATGCGGACCGATCTTCTCGACCGTGTACCCGCTAGCCCAGAAGTCCGGCGGACCCTCACTCTCCTGGACCCTGTTGTGCACGGGCTTGAGGGCCCGCTTCAGGTATGCCGCGATGGCCCAGAGATCCTCGTCGGGCATGTGTCGCCAGGACGGCCAAGGCATCGGCGGGGCCAGATACCTGGGGTGAAGAGGGAAATTCCCCGCTCCGGGCGTCGTGGACGAAATCTCCACATCGGGGGTCTCCTCCGGCCGCAAACCGTAGCGGAGCGCATTGAAGATCTGTCGCTCGCTGAAGCGCCCCAGGCCCGTCTCGTTGTCAGGCGTCAGGTTTCTCGGACGGGTGTGGAAACACGGCTTCGCCCCGGGGGTGACGGCGCACGGGCCGATCAGAAACTCCTGCTCCGGCGTCATCAGGCCGGCCAGCCAACCGTTAGCCGACGGATCGCTGCCGCCGCCGTGGCAGTCGCCGCACGCGTGGGTGAGCACGAGGTACCGCCCGTGCGCGATGGTGTCGGCCGCCGTCCCCCCGGGCCAGACGGGGGATCGAGCGGGATCGTGCGTCGCCGCGCGTGCGCCCATGAGCGCCATGACCGGGACGATCGCCAGCAACAGCACCACGTAGCCGAGCTTGCTCCGCCATCGCAGCATCGCAGCCTCCGTTAGTTCAGGAGTTCGAGTATGCCCATCATGCCTTCATCCTCGTGATCCAGGATGTGGCAGTGGTACATCCATTTCCCCGGGAAGTCCTCGAAGTGCACGACGATCCGCACCGACGAGTGCTTGGGCACGTTCACCAAGTCAATCCAGCTCCGGTACGGCTCCGGCACGCCGTCGCGGTCGAGCACCTGGAAATGCAACCCGTGCAGGTGGAACGGGTGGTCCATGCCCACGACGTTCTGAACCTCCCAGATCTCCGTGGTGCCCAGGTACGCCCGCAGGTCCACACGGTGCATATCCATGCGTTTGCCGTCGATCTGCCCCTGGGACATGACGATCACCCGCCGGGCGGCCACGTTCGACGTGTCCAGAGCCGGGATCGGGCGCAGCACCGGCGGGATCTCCACCGGCGGCCCCGCCGGGGCGCTCGTGACCTTGAGGGAGAGGAGCGTGCGCGTGCTGTCCCAGTCCGAGGGTCGGGTCTGGGGCATGTACCGGTCGTAGGGCAAATCCTGCAGCACGGTCCGGCTACCGGGGGTTCCAGTCCCTCGCACCAGGACCTCGGCGCGCCCGCTGTTGGCCAGCAGGATGTCACGCGCCTCCACTGGGCGCTCGAAAAGCCCGCCGTCGCTGCCGACGTGGATCAGCGATTGGCCGGCGAGCGCCAGGCGGTAGGCCCGGGAGGCCGAGGCGTTCACGATGCGCCAGAGCTGAACCTCGTTGCGCCGGATCGGGATCGCGGGCATGACCTGTCCGTTCACGAACAGGACGTTGCCCTCGCGCCCGTTCTCGAGATCGATCTCGGCCTGGATCGATTGCGGGTCGGGAAAGGCGATGGCCCCGGTCGAGTCGAAGCGGTTGTCCGAGAGGATCAGGAGCTTCTCGGGGATGCGCATCGCGGCCAGGGGGTCGTGCGGCGCGCGGATGATGATGGCGCCGAACAGCCCCATGGCGACCTGGAACGTGGTGTGCTTGTCCACGTGCGGATGGTACCAGTACGTCCCCGCCCAGCCCCGCGGGATGCGGAACGTGTAGTCGTACGACTGGCCAGGCGCGATCGGGTCCAGCGGGCTGCCATCGGCATGCGCCGAGAAGTGGAGGCCGTGGCAGTGGACGGTCGTCGAATCGGGAAGGCGATTGTGGAGGTGGATGATGACGCTGTCGCCCTCATGCACGTCGAGCGTGGGCCCCGGTACGGTGCCGTTGTACGCGTACGCGTTCACGAGGGGGCTGCCGGGGAACAGCCGCAGCCGCGCGGGCGCCGCGGTGAGCTCGACCTCGACCACGCCGGGGACCGAGGAGCGGTTGCGTAGGGTCGGCGGCTCCCGAAGAGTGTCGAGCGCGGCCGCGGCGCGCGCGGTGGGCACTGTCATGGCTGCCGCGGTCGGTCCCGGACCCGCGGAGAACTCCAACGTCGCCACTGCAATCACGGCGGCGCGAAGGCCCAGTCGCTCGCTGAATCGCGCGCATGCAGGCAAGTTGAACTCCGTCAGGGCCACGCCTGGAGGCGGGCCCTGGAAGACGCGAGCGCTGCGAGTATCGGGGTAAGAAGGGCGCCAGTATAAGGCCGAGGGGGCGACTCGGCAACCCGGGAACGGAGGCCAGCCCTATCGCCAGCGCCTTCGAGTTTCGCGCTGCTGCAACTCCGCAACTCCGCCCGCTATCTTTGGTGCGCTCGGCCAGGTAGCTCAGTTGGTAGAGCAGCGGACTGAAAATCCGCGTGTCGGCAGTTCGATTCTGCCCCTGGCCACTCGCTAAGCCCGCCGCCTGCTACGCCCTGAACAGGTAGCTGACCTTCACGAAGAAGCCGTCTGACGTGCGCGCCAGGTTCCGGAACCGGAAGGCGGCCGCGTCGTCGAGGCTGGCGCCATACCCCACGAACACGACGGTGCCGGGGGTCGGCCGGTAGGAGAACAGCCAGTCCGCGCGGAAGCTGTTGCTCGCGCTCGGCGCCGTGCGCGTGAACGCGCCGGTCGCGGGGTCGCGCACCAGGATCGCGCCGCCGCTGCGCGACTCGTCGCGTAGCGCGTCGGTCTGGTTCGAGGTGTACTGGCCGATGAACCGGAGGAAGATCGGCCGGGACAGCTGGTACTCGACCTTGAGGCGCGGCACCCGGATCAGGGACACGGTGCTGCCGCCGTCGCGCCGGATGATCTGCTGGTGATCGTAGGTCAGCTCGGTCCTGAGCTGCTCCGTCGGGCGCCACGACAGGTCGAGCGTGCCCACGATGATGCGCCCCGAGGCCCACTCATAGAAGTTCTCGTCGTGTCCCAGGAGCAGGTACGCCGAAAGGGAGAAGCTCTGGAACCGCGGCGTCTGGAGGTTCACGCCGTAGTCCAGGTTGGCGATGCGCGGCTGGCCGGTGAAGGGGATGGTGTCGAACACTGGCAGCGGACTGGCGGTGCCGGGCCGCTCGCGCTCGACCCAGTAATTGGCGTACAGCTCCGCCGGATAGCCGAACGACTCGAACAGCACCGAGGCGCCCAGCTGCCAGCCGCCGCGCAGGGTGAAGCCGCTGTTGATGTGAAACTGCCTGGTGTCGGGCGAGGTGCCGGCGGTGAAGTGCCGGTACTCGTCCCACGTCCCCGCGAGGAGGATGTTGCCCGTGAAGCTCTCGAGCCCCGAGCCCGAGCGGCCGACGAGGGTGTAGCTGGGGCTGAATGAGAACTGCGCCAGTCCCGGCCGGGAGATGAAGCCGCTCGAGGCACGGAAGTCGTCGCCGATTCCGGTGCCCGTCAGCGCGAAGCCGAACCGGCGGCCCGAGCGCACCAGCGCCGCGTACCAGATGGGCGCATAGACTGTCGTCCCCGCGGCGCGGGTGGCGCTGCCGCCCCCCTGGAAGGTCAGCGCGTAGGCGCTCCCCAGCACGAGGCGCCCATCGAGGGCCGCGACGCGGTTGAAGCCCGAGCCGTCCACGCGGTCGGTGTAGACGAGGCCGGCGGCGCTCTGCCCGCCCAGGTCCTGCTTGAGCCGCACCGCGTTCAGGAGCGGGTGGTCCGTGCCCGCCGACGAGGCGACCGTGCCGTCCACGCCCGAGAGCAGGGCCACGGACGTCCCGCCCATCTTCCCCGTCAGCTTCAGGGCCCCCTGCGGCTCCACCAGCCGCCGGGTGTAGATGAGCTGGAAGGGCGACTGGAACATCTCCAGGCCGTCGAGGAAGAACAGGCGCTTCTCCGGGTAGTACAGCGCCTGCCGCGGATCGAACTGGATCTGTGGCGCGTCCGACTCGACCTGCGAGAAGTCGGGCCGCACCGTCCCGTTGGCGGTGAGGCTGGTGGTGAGGCCCCAGCGCAGCGTCGCGCCGATCCGGGGATCGCCGCCGCCGTACTCCCAGCCCGACGGCTGCCGCGCCCCGGCCACGGTACTCGTCACCTCCGGTGTCACGTCGAGCACCAGGCCGCGCTTGAGGTCGGTGAGCCCGGTGATCGTCCCGCCCTGGCCGAGGAACGACGCCTGCGTCTGGAGGACGCGCGTCCAGGTCAGCTGGTACCCCGTGGCCTGGACGACGCGTATGACGTTGAGGCCCCAGTCCTGCGGATCGCGCGCCTGATAGCGCAGCGTCTTGAATGGAATGCGAACCTCGACCTCATAGCCCCACGCCGTCTGCCGCCCTTTGGATTCGTAGACGTAGTCGGGGCTGAGGTCCACAGTGTACGCGCCGGTCACCGCCGAGGAGATGAAGTTGATGGACTGCCGGGCCGCGTCCCGCAGCGTGCCGTCCGCCTGCACGCCCAGCGGGTTGACGCCGAAGACCAGTGCCTGGCGACGGTCGTTGAAAGTGTCGAGCAAGATCTCGACGTAGTCGTCGCCGCTGATCTTGTCGCGGTCGGCCAGGGTGGCCCGCACGCTGGCCGAGTCCTGGTACGCCCGAATTCCGAAGTAGATGGCCGTGGGCGAGTACCAGACCAGCACCGTGGTCGAATCGTCGGCGGGCCGGTTGTCGTTGGGCAGGTACTGCGAGAAGCCACTCAGCACCGCGGCACGATCCCATACCAGCTCGTCGAGCCTGCCGTCCACCGTCACCTGCGCGTCGGCGATCCGCGTGACCGCGACGGCGGTGGAAGGCGCTCGATCGGCAAGCCCCCGGGCAAGAAGAAGGGCGGTCAGGGCCGGCAGCATAGGGCCGGGACGGCGACGGGCGCTCTGGAGTGAGACGTACGGAAGAGCAAGACGTACTCCGCAACCACAGGGTTTCGGGGTTAGCCCGCACCTTCAGCTCGCGTCATCTGCCCAGGCACGCCCGGCTGAGCTCTCAGGCAACATGGTGCCTGGTCGGGCGGCGGCATTCTGCTAAGTATTTCTCAGTCAACGCGTTATACGATGGTACACGACCTGCGATATCGCAACATGTTGGACGGGGAGATCCGAGACGACCCATCCACCCGCAACCGCTATCAACCCCGCCACTCTGGCGTGCGCAGCCGCGAGACCGTACGATTGCCGGTCGCTCGGCCACACCAACTGTCCTTCCCGGGGGGTCCATGGGTCGCTTCGCCATTCTCTGCTGTTGTGCAGCCGCGCTCATCTCCTGCGCCAAGACCGAGAACAAGGCTCCAGCCAGCGCAACGCCTGCGACCCCGCCGCCGCCGCCCCCGATCTCGCTCGCTGACGTCGCCGGAAAGTGGACCGTGAAGGCGATGAACGAGGCCCGTGACAGCACGCTGGTGACGTATCAGCTCACCGCCACTGCCGACACGTCTGGTTGGTCGATTCTGTTCCCCAACCGGAAGCAGCCGGTTCCGGTACACGTGGCCGCGGTCGCGGGCGACAGCATTGTGATCGACGCGGGCCCATATGCAAGCGTGCTGCGCAGGGGTGTCCAGGTGAGCACGCACGGCGTGTTCCGGCTGCAGAATGGCAACATGGTCGGCACGACGGTCGCGCACTACCGGACGACGCATCCCGACTCCGTGCGGAACATCGTCACCGAAGGCACGCGCATGCCGTAACGCAGGACGAGCCCGTCGGCAGTTCCATCTGGCGCCGCCGACCCGCTCTGCACACGAGACAGCCCCGGCCGAAGCTTGGCCGGGGTTGTGCGTGTGTGCCCGGACACCGGCCAGCGGCGCGGAATGCGGGCTCGGGCGCAGCCTCGATGTGGCAGAGCGTGCCGCGAGGCTATTCGAAGGGCTGCGCGAACATCAGCTCGTTGCCCTCGACGTCCAGGATCCTGAAGGTGCGCAGACCCCACGGCTGGCTGACGGGCGGGCCCTGCACGTTCGCGCCCCTGGCCACCAGCTCCGCGTGGAGCGCGTCGGCGTCGCGTACGTAGAACTCGCACGTGCCGATGCCGGCGTGGCGCGCGGTCCGCTGGACCAGCAGGAGCGTGATGTCGTCGCGATCCATCACGCCGAGATCGGCCTGGGCGTAGTTGATCCGGAAGCCAAGGACGTCGCGGTAGTACGCCACGCCGGCGGACACGTCGGCGAGCGGCAGCGCGGGCAGCGCCTGAAGCAGCTGGCGCAGCGGATCCTTCGGCTGGTCGGTCCCCTGGAACGACTGCCCGAACCACAGCGTGTGCCCATCGGGATCGCGCAGCTGGAACATCCGCATCTTGATCCAGTTGACCTTCTCCAGCTCGCTCGGCGAGGCACCGCGTCCGGCCAGAAAGTCCCGCATCGCGGCGACGTCGGCGACCTGAAGGAACAGGATGGCCGCGCCGCGCGGCCTGGGTCGGTCGCTGCTGTCGGCCGCCCGGTCGCCCACCACGAGCTGGATCCTCGCGGGCCCCGACACCAGCTCCCCGTCGCCGCGTGAATGGAATCCGAGCACGTCGCGGTAGAACGCCTCGCTGCGGCCGAGGTCGGAGACCGCGAGCTGACGGCTCAACGGCGCGACGATCTCGGGTCGCGGCGGTGGCGGTGTCACGGGCGCCTCCCCGGCGATCGGCACAGCGCGCGCACGTTCGCGAGCCGACGCAGACTCACTGGCAGGGCGGTCTCACCGAGGCGGATAGAGACCAGCGGACTTGGCCGCGTCGAGGCTGAGGGGATATCGCACCGTGTCCGCCGACCAGATCTCCACGTACTCGCCGCGATTCTGCGACCCTTCCTCCAAGAGGCGGAAGAACGGACTGGCGGTGCCGTCCGGGCCGCACGTTCCCGCGCCGCCGCCGTCACACCCGGCGCTGGTGCCGCCGTGCTTGTTGGACTGCCAACCCACCGAGTCCCCAGCCTGGGACGCGAGACACGTGACCTCCGGCACGATGGCCTGCGTATCGAGGAAGTCCGCCTGGAGCTGCACGCGGCCGGGCGCGACGCGCGAGACCGCCTCGTGGACCAGCGTCAGGGACCCGTAGGCGCCGTCCGCTTGCAGTTGCGCGGCGAGCGATGCATCGATTCGCCGCGCCGCCCGTCGTCCACACGTCGAACAGCGGCGCGCAGCCGGCCCCGCAGGTCGTGGCGAATCCGGCCGGCAACGATTGCAGGTACGTGCTGCCGGTCTGGAACCCCGTCTCCAGTTCGATGGAGAACTTCTTCTGGTGCGCCAAGGCGGCCTGCACCAGCGTGTCGAGATACCCCCAGCTCCAGTTGAACTGACCCCACGTCGTGATCGTGGGCAGGATCTTCGCGATGGGGACGAAGATGGCGTGGCCGGTGACGTCCCTGACGAATCCTCCCGACGTGTCGAGGCCGGCGGCGTAGGCCGTGCTCGCCGGCTGCTCGTTACTGGGGTCGTTCAGTACGTAGAGCGCGGGTCCGGATCGGAACCTCGATCTCCCGGGTGTCGAGGACAGTGTGCTGGCCGTGCGTTACCGACGGGACAAGAGACGCAGGTAGTTGAGCGGGCGCGAGAGGGACCCGCGGTAGGTGCGCTCTCCCATGTAGACGTCCGTCACGCCCTCGGCGAGCAACCGCCCGTTGATCCTGAAGGCCCACCGGCGAAGAGGGGTCCAGTCGTAGAGGACCCTGGCGAGCAGGCGCGCGGCCCGAAGCTCCGCGAGGATGTCGGATCGCAGCGAGGCATGGTACAGGTCCCGAACCCGAGACTCGTCCAGGCCGCCCTGCACGATCGCGTCGGCCGCCAGGCGGCCGCTGAGCACCGCGAAGCTGATGCCTTCCGCCGCGACCGGCTCGACGAGCCCGGCTGCGTCCCCCACCAGCAGCGTGCGATTCCTGACGAAGGTCCGGGTGACGGGTCGCACCGGTATGACGTAACCGTGCCGTGCCACGTCACCCGCGGGGGCGATGCCGCGCTGCGCCAGGTACCGCTCCAGGTACACCTTCAGCCCGACCGGTCCTCGTCGCGTGCTGAGGACGCCAACCGAGAGGTGGGCCTCCTTCGGGAAGACCCACGCGTAGCCGTGGGGAATGACGCCGAAATCGAACCGGGCCGTACGGGCGAAGCGCTGGAAGGTGGCCGGGTCGACCGGGATCTCGCACTCCAGGGCCGGGATGGAGTCGTGGCGCGCAGGCCACCCGGCCGCGCGGCTGACGAAGCTCGTGGCCCCGTCGGCCGCTACGACCAGACTCGCGGTCAGAGAGCCGTCGGCCGTTTCGAGGACGCAGGCCTTGCCGGGGCGAAACCCGCGGATCTCGGTGGGAGCGAGGACCGTGGCTCCGGCTTCGGCTGCCGCCCGCGCCAGGAAATAGTCGAGCTCGCTCCGCATGGTCATCGAGACGATGGGGCGGTCCCGCTCGCACACGAACCCGAGGTCCTGGTCCAGCACGTTGATCTCGGCGTGCCGGCACTCGCGCACCACGACCGGAGCGATGTCCACGGGTAGAAGGCGACGGGCGCGACCGACGACCCCGCCGCCACAGGTCTTGTATCGAGGCAGCGTCGCCTTGTCCACGAGGGCGACGCGCACTCCCGACCGCGCCAGCTGGATGGCCGTCACGCAGCCGGCCGGACCGGTGCCGACGACGGCGACGTCGAACGCGGCGGCGGTCAGAGCCGGTCGTTCCTGGTGCGGTGAATGGCGCTGCGGGGCGCGAGCTGCACGCCTAGACATAAGCGGCTACCGCGCAATGTGCCAAGCAGCCCGGGGCATCTGCCCGCGTGGCGGGCAGCGGGCGGCGCCGGGGTCGCGAGCCGCGCGAGTCCGGAGGGTCAGCACCCTCGTTGCGTCGCGTCGGCCCGGACGCTACCGTGCCCGCAGCAATGGAGCGCAGGCGCAGGTTTCCCGGCGACGTCCTGACGGCGCTGCGCGACGGCAAGGCTCTGAGGGTCAAGGCCGGCACCCGAGCGCATCGCTTCATCGGCATCTGGGTCGTAGTGGTGAACGACCGGGTGTTCGTGCGGTCGTGGAGCCTGAAGCCGCGCAGCTGGTGGCGGACCTTCCTCGTGGAACCGCGGGGCTCGATCCAGGCGGCCGGCCGCACCATCCCGGTCCGCGCGGTGCGCACCAGGAGCGAGCGAGTGAAGGACGCGGTTGACCGGGCGTACCTGGAGAAGTACGGGACCGGGGCATCGCTCAAGTACGCTCGCGACCTCGGCAGCGCGAAATCGCGGGCGACCACGACGGAGCTGGTGCCGCTCTGAGGCCGCGGCAGCGCTCGGCTCTGACCCTCGGCCCGCTGGTCGCGGTGATGTTCTTCACCGTTTCCGGCGGGCCGTTCGGCGTCGAGGGCCTGGTGGGCGATGTCGGGCCCGGGCTCGCCGTGCTGCTGCTGGTCGCGACCCCGCTCCTCTACAGCGTCCCCGAGACGTTGCTCATCGGCGAGCTGGCCTCGATGCTCCCGGTCGAGGGCGGCTACTACCAGTGGGTCAAGCGCGCCTTCGGCCGGTTCGCCGGGTTCACGAACGGCTGGCTGAGCTGGATGTACTCGCTGATCGACATGGCGATCTACCTGGTCCTCCTGCTCCAGTACCTCCAGTTCTTCACCGGCCCGATCGGACGCGGTCCCTCGTGGCTGCTGGGCCTCGCACTGATCTGGGGCGCCACCTGGCTCAACTTGCGCGGGACCCGCACGGTGGGCCTCGCGTCCGGCTGGTTCGCCGTCCTGGTGATCGCCCCGTTCGCGGTACTGGCTGGGGTGGCCGCCGCCCAGTGGGTCGCGGTCGGGCACGCGGCGACCCTCGCCCGTGCGCCGTTCCACTCGACCGGCACGACGTTCCTCGGGGCCCTGGGCCTCGGGATCTCGCAGAGCATCTGGAACTACAGCGGGTGGGACAATCCCTCGACGATCGGCGCGGAGATCCAGGAGTCGGGCTCGGCGTATCCGCGCGCGCTGCTCCGCGCTCTGCCGCTGGTCACGGTGGTCTACCTCGCCGCGGTGATCCCGGCCCTCGCCGTGACGGACTGGCGGACGTGGAGCGACGGCGCCGGGCCGGCAATCGCCAAGGCGGTGACCGGACCGTGGCTGGCTGCACCGATTGCGGCCGCGGGGATGGTCAGTGCGTTCGCGCTGTTCAATGCCCTGCTCCTCTCCTACTCGCGGATCCCGCTGGTGCTCGCGCGGGACGGCCTCCTCCCGGCGCCGCTCGGCGCGACCGACACTCGCGGGACGCCGCGGCGGGCGGTCGTCGCATCGGCGGTGGGTTACTCGCTGTTCACGCTCCTCTCCTTCGGCGGGTTGCTGGCCGCGGACGTGCTGCTCTACACCACCGCGCTGGCGATGGAGTTCGCGGCGCTCCTTGCGCTGCGCCATCGGGAGCCGGGGCTTCGGGGCAGTTTCCGAGTTCCGATCGGCGTCCCCGCGCTGGCCGTGCTGGCTACCCTGCCGGTGCTGCTCATCGGCGCGGCCGTCGCGCTGGAGGTGCGGGACCGGGCGATCGGGCTCGTGGGCGTGCTGGTCGCTGCGGCCTTCGGCCTCGCCGGGCCAGCGATCTACCCGGCGCTGCGCCGCGGCGCATCGTGAGCAACCACAGAGCGTGCCGCGTCGCCCGTGACGACGGTTCATGCCCGCCGGCGCCTCCCCCCGCCGGGCCGCCGGCCGCGCCCCGTGCAGGGCATTGGATTTACTTGACAAAGTCAACTAAATAACCTACATCACCCAGGGCACCGGAGGGCGAACGATGGCGTCAGGCGGTGGGCACAGCGGCTGCGTTGCCGCGGTGCGGCGGTTCAACCGCTTCTACACCCGGCAGATTGGCGTGCTCGAGGAGCACCTCAACCAGAGCCCGTTCTCGCTGGCGGAGGCGCGGGTGCTCTACGAGGTGGCCCACCACGCGGGCACCACGGCCACGGTTCTCGGGGCGAGCCTGGGCCTCGACGGGGGATACCTGAGCCGCATCGTCGCGGACTTGGTGCGGCGGGGCCTGGCGACGCGGCGCCGCTCGCCCGCGGACGGGCGGCGGACCCACCTCGCCCTCACGGCGCGCGGCCGGGCGGCGTATGCCAGGCTCGACGCTGCGGCGCAGCGCGACGTCGGCGCGATGCTCGCCCGGCTTTCCGGTCCGGCGCAGGCACGGCTGACGGCGGCGATGCGGGCCGTCGAGGAGCTGCTCGCCAGCCGGCCGGCGCCCCCGCGGCGCTACGTGCTGAGAGACTGCCGTGCCGGCGACCTGGGCTGGGTGGTGCAGCGGCACGGCGCGCTCTACGCCAAGGAGTACGGGTGGGGGGTGAGGTTTGAGGCGCTGGTGGCCGAGATCGTGGCGCGGTTCGTCCAGCACCAGGACCGGACGCGCGAGCGGTGCTGGATCGCCGAGCGCAACGGCGAGCGAGTCGGGTGCGTGTTCCTGGTGAAGAAAACGACGTCCGTGGCGCAGCTCCGTCTCCTGCTGGTCGAGCCGGCAGCCCGCGGACTGGGGCTCGGTCGCAGGCTGGTGGACGAGTGCACGCGGTTCGCGCGCCGCGCCGGCTACCGGAAGATCGTGCTGTGGACCAACAGCGTGCTCGACGCGGCCCGCCACATCTACCAGACAGCGGGATACCGGCTGGTGAAGAAGGAACGGCACGCAGACCTCGGCACGGATCCCACCTTCGAGATCTGGGAGCTGAAGCTGTGAGCAGGGAGCGGCCGGACCGGCGCACCTGACCGCCGTAGCGGTGCGTTCCAAGGACGGCTACCGTGGCCGGCGTGCGGCCCGGTTATGTTTCGCGGCGCGTTGCCCCACACCCCGCACGCCGAGGATCCGATGACCGACCTGCAATACCCCGTAGGCCGCCACACGCCGGTGACGGCGCTGACGCCGGACCAGCGCGCCGCCTGCATCGTGCAGATCGCCGATGCGCCCGGACTCCTGCGCCGCGCCGTGGCCGGCCTGGACGAGCGGCAGCTCGACACCCCTTACCGTCCCGACGGCTGGACGGTGCGGCAGGTGGTTCACCACGTCCCCGACAGCCACCTCAACGCCTACGTGCGCTTCAAGCTTGCGCTGACCGAAGAGCGGCCCACGATCAGGCCGTACAACCAGGCGAGCTGGGCCGTGACACCTGAGACGCGCGCGCCCGCCGAGGTTTCACTCGCGCTGCTGGCGGCGCTGCACGAGCGCTGGGTGTTGCTGCTGCGTGGCGTGGGGCCGGCGGAGTTCGGCCGGAGCCTGATCCATCCGGAATCGGGGGTCATGACCCTGGACGGGGTGCTCGCCATGTACGCGTGGCACGGGCGGCATCACACGGCGCACATTACGAGTCTGCGCGAGCGGATGGGGTGGTGATGGAACCCCGCCCAGAACTGCCGTCCCACGCGCGCATCCGCGCCCATCCCGAGCGCGACCGGACCGCGGACACGCCGCGGATCCTCGCGAGCGGGCTGGTCGCCCATGTCGGTTTCGTGGATGCGGGTCGGCCGGTCGTGATTCCCATGACCTACCATTACTCGGGCGACGAGCCGCGTCGGCTCTACCTCCACGGCGGCGTGAAGGGCCGGTTGATGAAGCACGTCGCCGCCGGCGCTCCCGTCTGCGTCACCGTCACCGAGGTGGACGGCCTGGTGTATTCGCGCACGGCCCTCGATCACTCCGTGAACTACCGCTCGGTGGTGCTGTTCGCTCGCGCGGCGCTGGAGCAGCCCGAGCCGGAGGAGCGCGGGCGCATTCTGGAGGCGATGATCGCGCGGTACTTCCCCGGCCGGACATCGGGCGTGGACTACGAGGCCCCATCCGAGGAGCATCTGGCGGCCACGGCGCTGGTCGCCCTCGAGATCGAGGAGTGGAGCGCGAAGGTCCGCGACGGCGGCCCGAACGGACCCAGTGACACCGACCCCTCCGCTCGCGGCACGGCCGGCGTCATTCCCGTGGGGCGCCGGACCTGAGCCGACCCGCCTTTTAGGAAGGCCACCAGGCCCGCGCTCCTGACCCCGGCCCCGCCGCCGGGAGGCGTACGGGGCGAGCTGAACGGTCCCATTCACCAATCCGAAGCCCCGCGATAAGTTGGGCCCATGCGCATCCTCGTCGTCGAGGACGACCGCAAGGTCGCCCGCTTCGTCCGCCAGGGGCTGGAGGAGGAAGGGCACGCGGTGGACGTCGCGGCCGACGGCGAGGAGGGCGGCCAGCTCGCGCACGTGAACCCGTACGACGTGATCGTGCTGGACGTGCAGCTGCCCGGGAAGAACGGGCTGGTTCTCGCCTCCGAGCTCAGGCGCGAGGGCTCCACAGTCCCGATTCTCATGCTCACCGCGCGCGACGCCACCGACGATGTAGTCCGCGGCCTCGATGCGGGAGCCGACGACTACCTCACCAAACCCTTCGCGTTCGACGAGCTTCTGGCGCGGGTGCGGGCGCTCGGCCGCCGGGGGGGTGCGGCGGTCGCCGCCGCCGCGGTCCGCTTCGCGGACGTGGAGATGGATCGCTTAGCCCACCGGGCCTCGCGCGCGGGAGCGGCACTCGAGCTGACGCCGCACGAGTTTCGGCTGCTGGAGTACTTCCTGTTGAGACCGGACAGCGTGGTGACGCGCACCGAGCTGCTCGAGAAGGTGTGGGACATGTCGTTCGATCCCGGGACCAACGTGGTGGACGTCCACGTCTCCAACCTGCGCCGGAAGCTCGAAGAGGGCGGCCGCGCCCGGCTGATCCACACGGTGCGGGGTGTGGGGTTCGCCCTGCGTCTCGAGGAGCCGTGATCCATTCGTTCCGGCACCGGCTCGCGCTCCGGTTCGCACTCACCCTCCTGGCGATCATCGTGGCCGTGGGTGTGGCGTCCACGCTGGCCTTGCGGGTGCGGCTGTATGGTCAGCTTGATCGCACGCTGCTCACGTTGGCCGAAGTCGAGGCGCAGGCTGGCGCCTCGGCGATGGGACCGTCTTTCCGGTTCCATGAGGGGGTCTTCCTCGCGCGGTCGGCGCATCCAGTGTCGGAACTCACCCGGTATGCCGAGCTGTGGGACGAGGGCGGTGTGCCAGTCACGCGGAGCGCGAATCTCGGGACGAGGGACGTGCCGCTCCCGGCCGAGGCGATGGGCGCAGCGCGCGACGGATTGATCGGCCGCGCGACCCACACCTGGGACGGGGAGCGTCTCCGCACGGTGGTGTATCCCCTGCGCCTGGTCGCCGCGCAGCACGCCATGCACTACCTCCAGGTGTCGGCGCCGCTCGAGGCGGTGGATGCCGTCGTCGCCCGAACGGCCCTCCTGACCGTCGTGCTAGGGGTGGCGGGCGCGCTCGCCGCGTTCGCGGGAGCGTGGTGGCTCGCAGGGCTGGCCACGCGGCCCGTCGGCGAGATCGTGGCGCAGGCCGAGGCAATCGAGGCCGGCACGCTCTCGGCGCGCATCACGGCCCACGCCGAGGTGAGCGAGTACCGGCGGCTCGTGGTCGTGCTCAACGCGATGCTCGACCGCCTGGAGCAGGCGTTCAAGTCGCAGCGGCGCTTCGTCGCGGACGCCAGCCACGAGCTGCGCTCCCCGCTCACGGTGCTCAAGGGCGACATCGACGTCGCGCTGCGTCGCGAGCGGAGCGCGGAGGAGTATCGCCGGGCGCTGGAGAGCGGCCGCGAGGAGGTGGACCGCATGGCCGCGCTGGCCGAGAACCTCCTCACGCTGGCGCGCACCGATGCGGGGCTGCCCTCCGACCAGCTGCGGCCCGTGGATCTCCAGGCGGTTTCGCGTCGCGTGGTCGAGCGCGCCCGCGGAGCCGCGGCGGAGGCCGGCCTCGAGCTGGCGTTCGAGTCGTCCCCGGCGCTTGCGCGCGGCGACGCGGGCTTGCTCGAGCGTGCGGTGGGGAACCTCGTGGAGAACGCCGTGAAGTACTCGCCGCGCGGCGCCCGGATCGTGGTCCGGTGTGGCTCGGCTGACGGTGCTCCAAGAGTCGAGGTAGAGGACACCGGATCCGGGATATCCCTCGAGCATGTGCCGAACCTGTTCGAGCGGTTCTTCCGCGGTGATCCCGCGCGCTCACGCGGGAGCGGCGCGGGACTCGGACTCCCGATCGCGCGCGCCATTGCGGAAGCGCACGGGGGACGGCTGGAGCTGGTGCGGCCACGGCCCGGCGCGCTATTCCGGATGTCGCTGCCTGAGGCTTCAGGGTCCTGAAGCTGCCGCCGCCCCGAGTGGCAGGAGCGCGGATGTAATCAAGCTTCACGCCGGGTTCACATTGTCTTAATGGTGGGCCGGCTAGTGTCCCCGCCATGTGTCATGTCCGCCTCGCTGCGCGCGCGCTCCTGTTGATTGTCGCGGTTCCGGGCGCGGCGTTCTCCCAATCGGTGCCCGACACGCTGCGCCTGGATGACGCGCTCGCCCTGGCGCGGGCGGCCAATCCCGCGCTGCGGGCCGCATGGCTCGAGGCGGACGCGGCGGCCGCGCGAGTCCCGCCCGCGGGCGCGCTTCCTGATCCAGCCCTCCAGCTGAGCCTGGACAACCGGCCGGTCAACGGGTTCGGGACGATGGACCCGATGACGATGAACACGATCCAGCTCACCCAGACACTGCCCTGGCCGGGCAAGCTGTCCTTCGGCCAGGCCCGCGCACGCGGACTCGCCGAGGCCGGGCGGCTCGACGCGGACGAGGTGGAGGTGGGGCTCATCGCGAGCGTCAAGAGCGCTTACTACCAGCTCGCCTACATGGACCGCGCGCTGGCGGTCATGATCCGGACCCGCGACCTGCTGCGCGGCTTTCTCCAGGTCGTCACGGCCATGTACCGCGTCGGCACCGGTCTTCAGCAGGACGTGCTCCAGGGCCAGGTCGCAGTCGCGCAGATGACCGAGGACATCACCATGGTCACACAGGACCGCCTGGCGATGGCCGCGCGCCTCAATGCGCTGCTGGGCCGGGATGCGACGGTCCCGGTCGGCCCCGTGGTGCTGCGGGTCGTGGACGACACGCTCCCGTCCGTGGATTCGCTGATGGCGCTGGCGGCCGCGCGGCGGCCCGCGCTGGCGGCGGCACGCCAGCGTGTGGCGGCGGCCCAGGCCGGTTACCGGGCGGCGCGGCGCGGACTCTATCCCGATGTCTTGGTAGGCATCTCCTACGGCCAGCGCCCTCGGTACGACAACATGGTCAGCCTGATGGTGGGCGTCAGCCTTCCGGTGTGGGCAGCGTCGCGGCAGCTGGCCGAGCGGCGCGAGACGCAGGCCATGGAGGCCGCGGAGGAAGCCCGGCAGCGCGACCTGTGCAACGAGACATACGCTCGGCTCGCGGAGCTGCGGGCCCAGGCCGAGCGCGCCCGCAACCTCTCTCAGCTCTACGCCAGCTCGATCCTGCCGCAGGCGCGGGCGTCGGTGGACGCAGCGCTCGCCGCCTATCGGGTGGGGCAAGTGAATTTTCTGACGCTGGTGGACAACCAGATGACGGTGAACCGGTACGCGATCGAGAGCCTGCGGCTCCTCGCCGAGTATCAGGACGCCAGGGTGCGGATCGAGGCGCTCATGGGCGCGGGCACGGGGGACGCACGATGAGACTGCGGGTATGGGCAGCGGTATGGGTGGCGCTGGTCGGTTCGCTGGCGGCGTGTGGTGGCAGGAAGGACCGGTCGCCGATGGCGGGGATGACCGCCGAGGAGCATGCGAAGATGCAGTCCGGTGGTGCGGTCGCGAGCGACACAGCCGGCGCCGCGCTGCGCCAGCCCGTGCACCTGACGGCGGAGCAGGCCCGGGCGCTGGGAGTGACGTACCTGACCGTGCGCCGCGACACGATGAGCCGCGACATCCGCACCGTGGGCCAGATCGTGGCGCCGGAGTCCTCGATGACGTCGGTCACGCCGAAGATCGAGGGGTTCGTGGACCACCTGTACGTGAACTACACCGGACAGCTGGTGCGACGCGGGGAGGCGCTGCTCACGCTGTACAGCCCGATGCTCGTGGCCGCCGAGCAGGAGCTACTGACGGCCAAGCGACTCGCTACTGAGGTGGACTCGAGCGCGGGCGAAGCGGCCCGGTACGCCGACGAGATGCTGCAGTCGGCGCGGCGCCGGCTCGCCTACTGGGACATCACCCAGGACCAGATTGTGCGCATCGAGCGGACCGGGGAGGTGACCAGGACGCTCACGCTCGTGGCCCCGTTCGACGGCGTCGTGCTCATCAAGGACGTGGTCGCGGGCCAGCGCGTCATGCCGGGGATGCAGCTCTACCGTCTGGCCGACCTCCGGACGGTGTGGGTCGAGGGGGATGTGTTCGAGCAGGACCTCGCGTTCGTGAAGCTCGGCTCGCGCGCGCATTTCGAGCTGGACGCCTACCCCGGCGAGCACCTGATGGGGCGCGTGAGCTTCGTCTATCCGACGGTGGACCCGGCGACGAGGACCGGGCGCGTCAGGGTGACGGCGCCGAACCTGAGTCTGCGCCTGCGGCCGGGGATGTATGCGACGATGTACTTCGACGTGCCCGTGGGCCGCGAGGTGCTCGCCGTGCCGCGGCAGGCGGTGGTGATGACGGGGGAGCGCGACCTCGTCTTCGTCCGCGACTCGAGCGGGATCCTCACGCCCCGCGACGTGGTGCTCGGCGCGCGGACCGATGAGCAGGTGCAGGTCCTGAGGGGGCTCTCCGAGGGCGAGACCGTCGTGGCCGCGGCCAACTTCCTGGTGGACGCCGAGTCGCGGCTGGCGGGCGGGGGCGCCGGCATGCCCGGGATGGCGGGGATGCAGACGCCGCCGGCACGGGGCACGCCGGCGGACACCGGGATGGCGAACATGCCCGGCATGAGCCGTACGCCGCCGACGAAGCGCTCCGGCGCGCCGGCACCGCCGCCGCCGCGCCCAGCGAAGCCGCATGATTAGCCAGATCATCGCCTGGTCGCTCAAGAACCGGCTCCTGATCTTGCTGGGGACCCTCGCGGCGATCGGGGGCGGCGTGTGGGCGATGCGGACCACGCCCCTCGACGCCATCCCCGACCTTTCGGACGTGCAGGTGATCGTCCAGACCGCCTTCGCGGAGCAAGCCCCGCAGATCGTCGAGGACCAGATCACGTACCCGATCGCGACCGAGATGCTGAAGGTGCCCGGCTCGCGCGTCGTGCGCGGCTTCTCGTTCTTCGGCCAGAGCCTGGTCTACGTGATCTTCGAGGACGGCACGGACCTCTACTGGGCACGCTCGCGGGTTCTCGAGTACCTGAACGGGCTCCGGGGCAAGCTGCCCCCCGGCGTCGAGCCCACGCTGGGGCCCGACGCGACGGGGGTCGGCTGGGTCTTCGAGTACGTGCTGGAGTCGGACAGCCTCGACCTGGCGCAGCTGCGCTCGCTCCAAGACTGGTACATCCGCTACCAGCTGACGGCGGTGCCCGGCGTGTCCGAGGTGGCCAGTCTGGGCGGCTACGTCAAGCAGTACCAGGTGGAGGTGGATCCCGAGCGGTTGCGGGCGTTCCACATCCCGGTGACGCGCGTGGCCGAGGCGATCGGCGCGCACAACGTGGACATCGGCGCCCGGGTGCTCGAGATGGGGGGCCGCGAATACATGATCCGCGGCCTCGGCTACCTGGGCGACGTCAGGGACATCGAGAACGTGGCGGTGGGCGCCACGCCGGCCGGCACGCCGATCCGGGTGAGCGACGTCGCCACCGTGCAGGTGGGCCCGGCTCCGCGTCGCGGTGCCGCCGACTTCGACGGCCGCGGCGAGGCCGTGGCCGGAATCGTCATCATGCGCTTCCACGCTGACGCGCTGAAGACGATTGAGGCCATCAAGGCGCGCATCAGGGAGATTCAGGCCGGCCTGCCGCGCGGCGTTCGGATCGTTCCCGCCTACGACCGCAGCGACCTCATCCATCGCGCCATCGCCACGCTCAGGGACAAGCTGGTCGAGGAGTCGCTGATCGTGGCGCTGGTCTCGATGCTCTTTCTGCTGCACGCCCCGTCCGCCCTGGTCGCCATCGTAACGCTGCCGCTCGGCATCCTCATCTCGTTCGTCGTGATGCGCTGGATCGGCGTGAGCGCCAACATCATGAGCCTGGGCGGGATCGCCATCGCCATCGGGGCCATGGTGGACGGGGCGATCGTGATGATTGAGAACCTGCACAAGCACCTCGAGCGTGCGGAGGGGCGCTCCTCGCACTGGGAGATCGTCTTGGAGAGCGCCAAGCAGGTCGGGCCGCCGCTGTTCTTCTCGCTGCTGATCATCACCTTCAGCTTCCTGCCGGTCTTCTCCCTCGAGCAGCAGGAGGGGCGGCTCTTCAAGCCGCTCGCGTACACCAAGACCTTCGCGATGGCGGGCGCGGCGCTGCTCTCGATTACCCTGGTCCCGGTGCTGATGGGGTACCTGATCCGGGGCGGCATCCGCCCCGAGAGGGCCAATCCGCTCAACCGCGTGCTCCAGCGCGTGTACAAGCCGGTGCTCGAGTTCACTCTTCGAAAGCCTTGGGCGGTCATCGGTGGCGCCTTCGTCGTGCTGGTGGTCACCGCCGTGCCCTGGCGGCGCCTGGGTAGCGAGTTCATGCCGCCACTCCACGAGGGCTCGCTCCTCTTCATGCCGACCACCGTCCCCGGCGTCTCGATAGCCCAGGCGCGCGAGATCATGCGCTACCAGGACAGCGTGCTGGCGAGCTTTCCGGAGGTCGCGACGGTCTTGGGCAAGGCCGGCCGCGCCGCCACGGCGACCGACCCGGCGCCGCTCGACATGTTCGAGACGACGCTCACCCTGAAGCCGGAACGTGAGTGGCGGAAGGGCATGACGAACGACCGGCTGGTCGCCGCGATGGATTCGGCGACCCACCTGCCGGGGGTGACCAACGCCTGGACGATGCCGATCCAAGGCCGCATTGACATGCTGGCCACCGGTGTCCGCACCCCCGTCGGGGTCAAGATCTTCGGCCCGAACCTCGACACGCTGCAGGCGCTGGGCGAGCGGGTCGAGCGGTTGCTGCAGGGGGTGACGGGGACGCGGAGCGCCTTCGCCGAGCGGAACGTGTCGGGCTACTACGTGGACATTGCGATTGATCGCGCGCAGGCGGCCCGCTACGGGCTGAACGTCGGCGACATCCATGACGCCATCATGGCCACGGTGGGCGGCGTGGACGCCGCGGTCACCTTCGAAGGCCGCGAGCGGTACGTCGTGAACGTGCGCTACCCCCGCGAACTGCGGGACAACGTCTCCAAGCTGAACGAGGTCGTGCTCCCCGGGATGGGTGGCGTGCAGATCCCGCTGGGACAGGTGGCGACCGTGCGCCTGGTGCAGGGTCCGATGGCGGTCAAGACCGAGAACGCGTTTCCTGTCACCACGGTCTACGTGGACATCCAGGGGCGCGACGTGGGCGGCTACGTCCGGGACGCCCAGCGCGTCGTGGCCGGAGGGCTGCGGTTGCCGGCCGGGTATTCGCTCAGGTGGAGTGGCCAGTACGAGTTCATGCAGCGCGTCGCCCTGAAGCTGCGGCTGGTGGTACCCGTCACGCTCGGGATCATCTTTCTGTTGCTCTACTTCAACTTCGGCAACGTGACCGAATCGCTGATCGTGATGCTCTCGCTGCCCTTCGCTTTGGTCGGCGGGATCTGGTACCTCTGGCTGCTGCGGTACAACACCAGCGTGGCGGTCTGGGTCGGGTTCATCGCGCTGGCCGGTGTGGCGGCCGAAACCGGCGTGGTGATGCTGATCTACCTCGACGAGGCGTTCCACCGCCGGAGCCTGGAGGGGAGAATGCACGATGCGGTGGACGTCGCGGCGGCGGTCCGGGAGGGCGCGGTGGACCGGCTGCGTCCCAAGATGATGACGGTGACGGCGATCATCGCCGGCCTGGCGCCGATCCTCTGGAGCGCGGGGACGGGGGCGGACGTGATGAAGCGCATCGCGGCCCCGATGGTGGGCGGGATGGTGACGTCCACCGTCCTCACGCTGGTCGTGATCCCCGCGATCTACCTGCTGTGGCGTCGCCGCGAGGTGCGATGACCAAGGGTGCCCTCACAGGCGTCCTGGTGGCGGGGACCGAGTACGTCTGCCCGATGCATCCCGAGATCGTCCGCTCGGCCCCCGGCGCCTGCCCGAAGTGCGGCATGGCCCTGGAACCGCGCGTGGCCAGCGCGGCGCCGGAGGAGAACCCCGAGCTCAGGGACATGAGCCGGCGCTTCTGGATCGGCGTCGCACTCGTCCTACCCCTGCTGCTCGTTGCGATGGGTGAATACGTGATCGGGCGTCCGGTCCTCGCGCCGGGCGCGATGCCCTGGGTGGAGCTGCTGTTCGCTACGCCGGTGGTGCTGTGGTGCGGGTGGCCTCTGCTCGAGCGCGGATGGACGTCCTTGGTCAGCCTGAGCCTCAACATGTTCACCCTCATCGCCCTCGGCACGCTCACGGCGTATGGCTACAGCCTCGTCGCCGCGCTGGTGCCCGGCGTCTTCCCAGCGTCGTTCCGCGGAGCGGACGGTGCCGTTCCGCTCTACTTCGAGGCCGCGTCCGTCATCACCGTCCTGGTGCTCTTGGGCCAGGTGCTGGAGCTCAAGGCGCGCAGCCGGACCAGCGACGCCATCAAGGCGCTCCTTCGTCTCGGGCCCCAGACGGCGCGCCGGCTGAGGAACGGCGGCGAGGAGGACGTGCCGCTCGACCAGATCCAGGCCGGGGACTCGCTTCGCGTCCGGCCCGGCGAGAAGGTGCCGGTGGACGGCGTCGTGCTCGAGGGCGCCAGCGCCGTAGACGAGTCCATGGTCACCGGAGAGCCAATGCCGGTGGAGAAGACCGCCGGCGCCCGCGTGACCGGCGGGACCGTGAACGGCACCGGCGGCTTCGTGATGCGCGCCGAGCGCGTCGGCAGCGACACGCTGCTCGCGCAGATCGTGCGGCTGGTGAGCGAGGCCCAGCGGAGCCGCGCCCCGATTCAGCGGTTGGCGGACGTGGTCGCCTCGTACTTCGTCCCGGCGGTCGTCCTGGTCGCAGTGCTGACCTTCGTGGTCTGGGCGCTCGCCGGCCCCCAGCCGCGAATGGCGTACGCGCTGGTCAACGCGGTGGCCGTGCTCATCATCGCCTGCCCGTGTGCCCTCGGCCTCGCCACGCCGATGTCCGTCATGGTCGGCACGGGGCGCGGCGCCACGGCTGGCGTGCTGATCAAGAACGCGGAGGCGCTCGAAACGCTGGAGAAGGTGGATACCCTCGTGGCGGACAAGACCGGCACGCTGACGGAAGGGAAGCCGAAGGTGACGAAGGTCGTCGCGCTGCCACCGCTGGCCGAGCGGGATCTGCTCCGCCTGGCGGCGAGCGTGGAGCGCGGAAGCGAGCACCCGCTCGCGGGCGCCATCGTGGCCGCGGCGCTCGAGCAGGGTATCGCCCCCGCGCCGGTGGTCGGCTTCCAGGCACTGCCTGGCCGCGGCGTCGTTGGAACGGTCGAGGGCCGGGCCGTCGCGCTCGGCAACGCGCAGCTGTTCGGGCTCCTGAAGATCGACGCCGGCCCCCTGGTGCAGCTCGCGGCGTCCCTGCGCGCCGAGGGTGCGACGACGATGCTGATTGCCGTCAGTGGCAGGCTGGCAGGTCTCGTCGCGGTCGCCGACCCGATCAAAGCATCGACACCGGAAGCGATCCGCCTCCTGCACGGGGCCGGCATCCGGCTCGTGATGCTCACCGGCGACAATCGAGCCACGGCCGGGGTGGTCGCGAGGCAGCTCGGCATTGACGACGTGGTCGCCGAGGTGCTCCCGGACCAGAAAGCCGAGGTGGTCGCCCGCCTTCAGGCGGAGGGCCGCATCGTGGCGATGGCCGGCGACGGGGTGAACGATGCGCCGGCTCTTGCCCGCGCGCAGGTCGGAATCGCCATGGGCACCGGCACCGACGTCGCGATGCAGAGCGCCAGCGTGACCCTCGTCAAGGGCGACCTGCGCGGCATCGTGCGGGCCCGACGGCTGAGCCGCGGGACGATGCGGAACATCCGCCAGAACCTCTTCTGGGCGTTCGCGTACAACACCGTCGGGATTCCGGTTGCCGCCGGGGTGCTCTACCCGGCGTTCGGGCTCCTGTTGAGCCCGGTCCTGGCGAGCGCGGCGATGACCCTCAGCTCGGTGTCGGTGATCGCCAATGCGTTGCGGCTGAGACGCCTGCCGCTGTAGCGCGGCGCCAGCGGGTTGCGGCGCCAGCCTGCCCTGCCGTGGTCCGCCGCAGGCTTCTCTCGTCACCCGCGCCTTGCCGACTCCCGCCGCCTTCGGCATCCTCTGCTCCGGTTCCGCGCCCGCTGGCACCGCTCTTGACCAGTGGTGCGACGAGTCGGTCGCTGGGGGCGTGGATGGGCGCGCGTCGTCAGGCGCTGGTGCGGGCGCGGTTGTGACCGGGCGGGGAGGAGTGACGGCATGAGCGAGTGGACGCGGCGGGATGTCGTGAAAACCGGGTTCGCGGCTTCACTGGGTGCGCTGGCCCTGCCCGGCGCGGCGGCGCGCGCAACCGCAGCCGCATCAGACGACTCGCAGGCCGGCGTTGATGTCGCGAAGACGCTCGCGCCGAGCGTCTCCCTGCGCGAGCGGCTGCTCCTCGACTTCAACTGGCGGTTTCACCTCGGCCACGCCGACGATCCGGCGCGGGATTTCGGATACGGCAACGGTGAGGAGTTCGGGAAGACGGGCGAGTTCATGCGCACCACGTCGAAGCCGGATCTCGATGTCAGCGGCTGGCAGGCGGTGGACCTGCCGCACGACTGGGTAGTGGAGCTGCCGTTCGAGAACGACGCGGCGCTCTACAACCAGGGCTTCAAGCCGGTCGGTCGCGCCTACCCCGCCACGAGCATCGGGTGGTACCGCCGCGTCTTCGACCTGCCGGCGAGCGAACATGGCCGCCGGCTGAGCCTGGAATTCGACGGCGTCTTCCGCGACTGCCTCGTGGCGCTGAACGGCGTGTACCTGGGCCGGAACTTGAGCGGCTATGCGCCTTTCCGGTTCGACATCACCGACGTGGCGAACTACGGCGGGCCCAACGTGCTGGTCGTGCGCGCCGACGCCACGGAGCACGAGGGGTGGTTCTACGAAGGTGCGGGCATCTACCGGCATGCCTGGCTGGTCAAAACGCATCCGGTGCACGTCTCTCAGTGGGGCACGTTCGTCTCGACGGAGGTGCGTGGCGCTGCCGCGACTCTGACGATCCTGACCCAGGTGGAGAACGAGAGCGACGAGGCGCCGGTGTCCCGCGTCGTCTCGACGGTCACCGACCCCGCGGGTCACGTGGTCGCGAGGACGGCGACGCCGCCGAGCAGGCTCGCGGCGTGGAGCGGCCGCGAGCTCACGCAGCGGGTCGCGGTGGGGAATCCAGCGCTCTGGTCCGTCGAGACGCCCGCTCTGTACCGCCTGACCACCGTCGTCGAGGCGGGCGGCGCGGAAGTGGATCGGTACGAGACGTCCCTCGGCATCCGGAGCATCCGCTTCGACCCGGATCGGGGATTCTTCCTGAACGGCGTGCGAGTGGAGCTCAAGGGCACCTGCAACCACCAGGACCACGCCGGCGTCGGCTCGGCGCTCCCGGACCGACTCCAGTACCACCGGATCGAGAGGCTGAAGGGGATGGGGTGCAACGCCTATCGCACCTCGCATAACCCGCCCACGCCGGAGCTGCTGGAGGCCTGCGACCGCCTCGGTATGCTGGTGCTGGACGAAGCCCGGATGATGTCGTCGAGCGACGAGGGGATCAGCCAGTTCGGCCGGCTGATCCGGCGCGACCGCAACCACCCGTGCGTCTTCGCGTGGTCCATCGGGAACGAGGAGTGGTTCGTTCAGGGCGCGGAGCGGGGCGCCCTGATCGCGGCTGCGATGAAGCGGCTGGCCAGGCGGCTCGACCCCACCCGTCTCGTCACGGAGGCGATGAACTTCGACTGGGGCAAGGGCCTCTCGGAGGTCGTGGACATCCAGGGGTTCAACTACTTCGTGGCTGGCGACATCGACACGTATCACCGCGCCCATCCCCGCCAGCCGACGATGGGGACCGAGACGGCGAGCACGGTCTCGACGCGCGGCATCTACGCCAACGATGCCACACGGGGATATCTCAGCGCGTACGACGTCAACACGCCGCGGTGGGGCTCGACGGCGGAGAGCTGGTGGACCTATTACGATGCGCGGGCCTTCCTCGCCGGCGGCTTCGTGTGGACGGGGTTCGACTATCGTGGCGAGCCGACGCCCTACAAGTGGCCCTGCATCAGCTCGCACTTCGGCATCATGGACACCTGCGGCTTCCCGAAGGACAACTACTTCTACTATCAGGCGTGGTGGGGCGGCTCGCCGGTCCTCCACCTGTTCCCCCACTGGAACTGGCCCGGCAGGGAGGGCGAGGAGATCGAGGTCTGGTGCCACAGCAACCTCGAGCGCGTGGAGCTGTTCCTCAACGGCCAGAGTCTCGGAGCCCAGGACGTGCACCGCAACACGCACCTGATGTGGAGGGTGCGCTACGCCCCCGGCGCGCTGGAGGCGCGCGCGTACCGGGGCGGGCAGGTCGTGCTCACGGCGAAGCGGGAGACGACCGGGCCGGCGGCGCGGGTGCTGCTCGCCGCCGACCGCCCGCGTATCTCGGCGGACGGCGAGGACGTCGCCGTGGTGGAGGTGCGCGTGGTAGACGCCGCCGGGCGAACGGTGCCCGTGGCCGGCGACGAGATCTCGTTCCAGGTCTCCGGGGCCGGGAAGCTCATCGGCGTCGGGAGCGGGGATCCGAGCAGCCACGAGGCCGACCGGGGCAGCAGCGTCCGACGCGCCTTCAACGGACTGTGCATGGCCCTGGTGCAGGCCACCAAGGAGTCGGGAGAGATCCAAATCGAGGCGACGGCGCCGGGGTTGGCGCCCGGCACCGCGGCCATCCGCTGCGAGAGCGCGACGCCCCGCCCCGCAGTGGCCTGAGGGGGAGCCCTCCCGCAGTGGCCTAAGCGGAAACCCTGTCGCGTCTCGGCGTCAGGTCGCCGCCGGGTTCATGATCCGGCCCATGAACAGGATCGTGCCCGA
>Ga0153915_10000749_pt1 | contig 29919 bp, 23 predicted proteins | sample Opewatmetagenome_2_FD_107003 | JGI IMG/M metagenome (GOLD analysis project Ga0153915, IMG submission 107003) | Freshwater wetland microbial communities from Ohio, USA - Open water 3 Core 3 Depth 3 metaG | ecosystem: Environmental > Aquatic > Freshwater > Wetlands | place: USA: Ohio, Lake Erie...
CCGTCTGCATCGGCCAGCGCGCGCCGCACGACCGCTCGCTGTTCTGGCGGATCACCGGATTCGATGCCGCGCGCGTCGGGCGATGGAAATACCTGAAGGATCGAACGGGCGAGCACCTGTTCGACGTCGTCAGCGATCCTGGCGAGAAGGCAGACCTGCGAAAGAAGTATCCGGATCGATTTGACACGATCCGCGGGCAGTATCGCGCGTGGGCCGCGCAGGTGCTGCCGCTCCCGGCCGCGCGCTAGCGGCTACCGTGCCGCGTCTTCCGCTCGCGATCCGCTCAGCGCGTTCAGCAATCCGTGATTGCCCTCGTGGCACGCGTACTCGAACATGCCGTACTCCGGCGTGCGCGTCAGGGGAAACGCGACAGTCCACGGCGCGGTCCACGTCTGCGGGTCGTCGACCGTCGCTTCGTACCGGATCTGATCCTTCGACACCCGCGTGAAGCGCTCGACGAGCCGCATCGCCGTGCTGTTCGGCGTCCCGCCGCCGCTCAGGCCCACGCCGATCTTGTCCGTGAAGTTCGTCGTCTCGACGACGAGCGTGTCGCCTTCCCAATGCGCGCGCGCGTCGCCCATGTACTGCTGGATGCGCGGCGAGAGATGCGGACGGCGGTCGATCGGGATGATGCGGAGGTCGTGCACCATCTCGTAGCGGATGCCGATGTAGCCGGGCCCCTGCGTGATGTCGATGCCGCTGTTGTAGAGCACGGGCAGCGTCGAGCCAAGCGCGCCGCGTGAGATGCAGCGCTCCCAGTACGTGAAGTCTTCCGGGCCGTTGAGCTGCGCGCCGCCGAGCGTGCCGCGCGGCGCCCGCGCCGTGCGCGCCTGGCCTTCGGGCGTCATCGGCGGCATGCGGCCGTCCGGCGGATCGACGACGAGCGACGTCTGAAGCTGCGACTTGCCCCACTCGACCCACCAGCCGGGCGCGCCGGTCGCGCCGCCCGCGCCGTCGTTCGCCATGCGGACGATCTGATCCTGCTCGCGCTTCTCGAGCGCCGCGTGTTCCTCGGGCGTCATGAACAACCGCGCGCCGTACTGCGGCGCGCGCTGCACCGGCACGCGCACCATGTCGATATCGGGCCACACGCCGTTCAAATCCGGATCGCCCCACGGCGTCTTCGGCACGGCGTAACCCGCCTGCTTCGGCGCCACCTGCTCCGCGATCGCCACTGGTTTCAGGCCGACGGTGGGCATCGCCTTCATGAACGCTTCCACCGCGTGAATCTGCCCACCGTAGACCTTGAACGCTTCGAGCGCGCGCAGCGACGCGCTGCTCCGGCCAATCGATCCCGGCCCGAACGCCTGGTCGAGCAGGACTATTCCGTTCTCGTCGTCGGCCGCCACCAGACGATACGTGAGGCCGCTGAGCGTCGGGATCCGCTGCGACTTGATCTGATCGCAGCCGGGGATGAACGTGCAGCCGGGACCCGCCATCAGCCGGCCGCCCTCGAAACGGTACGCGTCCGCCGCGAACGGGACGTCAGCGGTCACGAAGCTGCCGGCCTTCAGCCCCGCCGGATAGAGCTGCGCGATGCGAATCGACTCCTCTCGCGGCGTCCGCTGTGCCGGCGGCACGATCGTGCCCATCGGGCTGGCCTTCCGCTCCAGGCTGTCGACGTCGAAGATCACGCCCTCTGCGCGGTTGTGCGTCACCATCGTCTCGAGCTGCGTGATCCGGCGATCGACCACCTTCGCAAACGCCGCGACCATCGCCGGCCCGCCGTTGACGTCCACGATCGCCAGCGTGGCCGCCACGCCCTGGCGCGCGTCGAGGATGTCGATGCGATACGGACGAAGCTTCACGGCTTCTTTCCAGAGTCCGTCGCCGGGCCTGGTCTCGATCGTGTCTTCGATGTACCTGAAATTCGCCGTCACGGGCATCGCGCCGGGCTGATGCGCGACGATGGCGTCGAGATACTGCGTCACGATGCCGCGCAGGCACGTCCGATCGCAATCGGCCGCGGCGCTCGAGGCCGCGTGCAGCAGAAACGCGGCGGCAAGAAGCTTTGACATCTCGGCAGTCTAGCAGAGCGGACGCGCTCCGTAAGCTCTTACCTTCCGCGTAACGGCGCGCGGCATTCCCGCGCGAATACACCAGCAATCCCGCGTCTGATGGTTGGTCCCCCGATTGCTATCTTCCCGCCTCGTGACTACACGTCTTTTTCTCTTCTGTGCCCTGCTCTTCATTTCCGTACCATCCGCGCCTGCCCAGACGGCTGACGACGACGCGGCGCTGCAGCCCGCCGAACCGGACTACCGCGTCGTCAACCTTCCGACGACACTGCGGCTGCCCCTGTACAAGTCGAATTTCGAGCTGACGCATCGCTTCAACGGCAACCTGCGGCGCGGCGACTTCGGCTTCCAGGCCGGCAACCTGTTCGGCCTCGACGAAGGCGCGACCGTCGGCTTTGAATACCGTTTCGCGCCGCTCCGCCACGTCGAAGTCGCGGCGTTCCGCACCAGCTACGACAAGACGTTTCAGTTCTACGGCAAGTGGGACGTCCTCCGTCAGGGCAAGGCCATGCCCGTCTCGGTGTCGCCGGTGCTTTCGATTGAGGGCGGCAACAACTTCCGCGATCGCTATGCGCCGTCGGTGGGCGCGAGCATCTCGCGGCAGATCGACGACGCGGTCGCGCTCTATGCCGTGCCGATGTGGTCGCACAACGTCGGCGCGCTGCTGAATGCCCCGCTCGGCATCACGCGCGACACGTTCTATCTGGGGCTCGGCGGCCGCGTGCGCATCCGGCCGACGGTCTACGTGTCGGCGGAAGTCTCGCCACGGCTGGCCGGCTACGCGCCAGACCAGCCCGAGTACGGGTTCGCGATCGAGAAGCGTGCGGGCGCGCACGTGTTCCAGCTGAACTTCACGAATTCGTCCGGCACGACGTTCGGACAGACGGCGCAGGGCGGGCTGCCCGAGTCGCTGTACCTCGGCTTCAACCTCACCCGGAAGTTTTTCTAACCACAAAGGAGTGTCTCAGCACATGAAACGTCTGGCGATCGCCCTTCTCGGCGTACTCCTCGCGGCCGGCTGCTCGAGCTCGAGCAGCTCGTCTCCATCCACCACCACGGGCGCGGGCGCCTCCACGGTCAGATTCACCGCCGCCCTCTCACCCGCGCAGGAAACGCCTCCGATCACCAATGCCGAATCGACGGGCAGCGGCACGGCCACGATCGATTTGACGGTCACGCGCGACACCAACAACACGATCACGGCGGCGACCGTGAACTTCTCGGTGAACATGCAGGGCTTTCCGTCGACGGCCGTCGTCAACATCGCCCACATTCATACCGGCGCGACAGGCGTGAACGGCCCGGTCCTGGTCAACACCACCGTCGCCCCTGGCGAAGTGGTGCTGACGACCGGATCGGGCTCATTTAACCGCGTCGGCATCTCGGTGTCAGCGACGACGGCGCAGTCGATCATCGACAACCCGGCCGGCTTCTACTTCAACGTGCATACCACGCTCAATCCCGGGGGCGTGATGCGCGGACAGCTGGCGCGGGCGAACTAGAGGACAGGAGAACTCTCCACCACGGAGGAAACGGAGGACACGGAGATGAGAATGAGAAAAACAGGTTTTCCCTCCGTGTCCACCGTGTCCTCTGTGGTGGAGATTTTCTCCCTGGTGGCGAGTCTCTGTGTCCTCGGCGCCCTCGTTTCCGCGCAAGGAAAAGGCTGGACCATTCCCGAAGGCGCCGCGACTGAAAAGAACCCCCTGTCCTCGACGCCCGACGCCCTCAAGAAAGGCGAGTCGCTCTACAAATCACATTGCGTGACGTGTCACGGCCCGAAGGGTCTTGGCGATGGTCCGGATGTGGACAGGAAAGACCGCGCGAACAAGCCCGCGAATCTCGCGCGCTCGCGCAATCCCGAGGGCGTCGTCTTCTATAAGGTATGGAATGGCCGGGAGCAACCGAAGATGCCGGCCTTCAAAAGCCAGATGACGAGGGACGAGGTGTGGGCGGTTGTCGCCTACGTCACTTCTTCTCTTCGGGTTTCGCCGCCGGCGGCTCCTTGACGCAATTCTGATCGCGGATGCGCCGGGGTAAGATCAGCGGCAGATGACACGCACCATCATGCCGATGCTGCTTGCGCTGGCTCTTCCTGCCGGCGCGTCCGCGTCGCTTGGCGGCACTGTCGCGACTGTTGAAGCCGACCGCGTCCATATGAAAGCCGCGCTCATCGGCATCACGCAGAGCGGCGCGTACACCGTGCACACGATTCTGTCGCCGACCGGCACGAAGATTCGCGAGTACTACGGCGCCAGCGGCGTCATCTTCGGCGTGGCGTGGGACGGTGCGTGGCAGCCGGACCTGCGTCAGCTGTTCGGCTCCTACTTCGATCGATATCAGCGCGCGCTCCAAGGCGCGCGAAAGGCGCGCAAGACGCGCGGACCGGTCGCCGTCGACGACGGAACCGTCGTCGTGCGCATCGGCGGCCACCTGCGCTCGGTGGTCGGCGTCGCGTACGTGCCGCAACTGATTCCGGCAGGCGTTGATCCCGGGGTCGTCAAGTAACCCGTGCCGCGCGTTCTGATCTTCGGCACGCTTCTTCTTGTCGCGCAGGTGTCCTCGCCCCAGTGCGGGAGCACGACGCCGGCGGCGCCAGATGGCTCGGGACCGGCGATCGCCGCCGCGGCCTCAAATGTCCTGCCCATCGCCGTCAACGGCGGTCCGACCAACGACGCGCTGAATTCCGTGTTTGCCACCGTCACGGTCTGCGTGCCCGGCACGTCGAACTGCCAGACGATCGGCGGCATCCTCGTGGACACGGGATCGTACGGTCTGCGAATCGCGTCGAGCGCGCTGACGCTGTCGCTGCCGCAGCAGACGGGCACGTCCGGAGCACCGGTCGTGCAGTGCTTTGCGTTCCTCGACAGCGTCACCTGGGGTCCTGTCGTCACGGCGGATGTCAGACTTGCCGGCGAACAAGCGAGTGCGATTCCGATTCAGGTCATCGGCACTGACAGGTTCCCCTCGATCCCCAGTGGATGTTCGAGCCAGGGTTCGCCGGAAGAGACGGTGTCGGATCTCAATGCCAACGGCATCCTGGGAATCGGATTGGGCATTCACGACTGCGGGAGCGACTGCACGATCGTCGGCCCGTCGAACCCCGGTCTCTACTACACGTGTCCCGCGTCCGGGAGCTGCCAGGTCACGCAGGAACCCGTCGTCAATCAGGTGGTGAATCCGGTGGCGGTCTTCCCGTCCGACAACAACGGCGCAATCATCCAGCTGCCGGCGGTGCCCACAGGAGGACAAGCGTCGATCGCAGGCGCGCTCATCTTCGGGATCGGGACGCAGTCGAATAACGGGCTGGGTTCGGCGAAGGTGCTGACGACGGATGCATTCGGCAACATGCAGACGACGTTCAACGGCCAGAGCTACGGGAACAGCTTCCTCGACTCCGGTTCGAACGGCATCTTCTTTCTCGACACCGCGACGACAGGATTGCCGGCCTGCCGCTTGAGCACGGGCTTTTATTGCCCGCCTTCGGTTCGCGCGTTTTCGGCGACGCAGGTCGGCGCGAACGGCGCGACGTCGGCCGTGTCGTTCAATGCCGGCAGCGTGGACAGCCTCAACGCGACGTTCTCGGTGATGAGCGAAGCCACCGGGTCGAATCCCGGCGGGTTCGACTGGGGATTACCGTTTTTTTATGGCCGTTCGATTTACACCGCGATTGCCGGGCGATCAACGCCGGCCGGAAATGGGCCATACTGGGCATATTAGTACTTGGAGCTTGGTTCTTGGTCCTTGGTCCGTACTTCTGACTTCTGACTTCTAACTTCTTACTTCTAAGTTCTTCGTTCGATGTGGATTGTTCGCGTAGCCCTTAACCGTCCGTACACGTTCGTCGTCCTCGCCCTTCTGATTCTCGGCATCGGCCCCCTGACGGTCGCGCGCACGCCGACGGACATCTTTCCCAACATCGACATCCCGGTCGTCGCGGCGATCTGGAATTACGGCGGGCTGTCGGCGCAGGACATGGCCGACCGCATCGTCAGCAACTACGAACGGACGCTGACCATCACGGTCAACGACATCGAGCACATCGAATCCCAGTCGTTGCGCGGCATCAGCATCGTCAAGGTGTTCTTTCAGCCCGGGACGAAAATCGACCTCGCCGTCGCCGAGATGGGCGCGTCGTCGCAGGCCGTGCTGCGCAACATGCCGCCCGGCTCGCAGGCGCCGTTCATCATCACGTACAACGCGTCGAGCGTACCCGTGCTGCAGCTGGGCCTCTCCGGCGAGGGCCTCTCCGAACAGCAGCTCAACGACCTCGGCCAGAACGTCATCCGGACGCAGCTGGCCACCGTGCAGGGCGCAGCGATGCCGAATCCGTACGGCGGCAAGCAGCCGCAGATCCAGGTGGACCTCGATCCGGTGGCGCTCAAGGCCAAAGGGCTGTCGCCCAACGACGTCGTCAACGCGATGAGCGTCGAGAACCTGATCCTGCCGGGCGGCACGTCGAAGATCGGCAGCTACGAGTACGACGTCGATCTCAACGCCAGCCCGAAGACGGTCGAAGAGCTCAACAACCTGCCGATCAGGACGGTCCGCGGCGCGACCATCTACATCCACGACGTCGCGCACGTCCGCAACGGATCGCCGCCGCAGACCAACATCGCGCGCGTGGACGGCCAGCGCGGCGCGCTGATGGTCGTCATGAAGACCGGCAACGCGTCCACCCTCGACGTCATCCGCCGCATGAAGGCGGCGATCGCGACGATGATGCCGGCGCTGCCGCCGGCGCTCCAGATCCGGCTCCAGAACGATCAGTCGCTGTTCGTCCGCGCGTCGATCAACGGCGTCGTGCGCGAGGCGGTCATCGCGGGCTGCCTGACGGCGCTGATGATTCTCATCTTCCTCGGCAGCTGGCGCAGCACGCTCATCATCGCCGTGTCGATCCCGCTGTCGATCCTGAGCTCGATCATCGTGCTCAGCGCGCTTGGCGAGACGATCAACATCATGACGCTGGGCGGCCTCGCGCTCGCCGTCGGCATCCTCGTCGACGACGCGACCGTCGCCATCGAGAACATCAACTCGCATCTGGAAGCCGGCAAGGATCTGGAACCGGCCATTCTCGACGGCGCGCAGCAGATCGCCATCCCCGCGTTCGTCTCGACGATCTGCATCTGCATCGTGTTCGTGCCGATGTTCTTCCTCACCGGCGTCGCGCGCTTCCTCTTCGTCCCGATGGCCGAGGCCGTGGTGTTCGCGATGCTCGCGTCGTACGTGCTCTCGCGGACGCTCGTGCCGACGATGGCGAAGTACCTGCTGAAGGCCCACGAGGATCCGCACGCCGCGACGGCGGGCCGCAATCCGTTCGTCAGGCTCGAGCACGCGATCGATCGCGGGTTCATCCGCCTGCGCGACGGCTACCGCGGCCTGCTGCAGCAGTGCGTGGACGGCCGGAAGGTCTTCGCCGCGCTGTTTCTCATCGCGTGCGTCTCCTCGGGCGTGCTGATTCGCTGGGTCGGCGAGGACTTCTTCCCGTCGGTCGACAGCGGCCAGTTCAAGCTGCACCTGCGCGCGCCGACGGGCACGCGCATCGAGGAAACCGCGGCGCTGTGCGACCGCATCGAAGACGCGATCCGGCGCCTGATTCCTCCGGCGGAACTCGCGGGCATCAGCGACAACATCGGCCTTCCCTACAGCGGGCTCAACCTTACGTACACGAACTCGGCGCCGATCGGGCCGCAGGACGCCGACGTGATGGTGTCGCTCGCCGGGAAGCATCGCGCGACCGGCGCCTACATGCACGATCTGCGGCTGATGCTCAACGACGGATTTCCGGGCGTCCAGTTCTCGTTCATCCCGGCCGACATCGTCACGCAGATCCTGAACTTCGGCCTGCCGGCGCCGATCGATCTGCAGGTGGTCGGGAGGAATCTCGAAGCGAACCGCCGCTTCGCCGCCATGCTCGAGACACGGCTCGCGCGCGTGCCGGGCATCGTCGATCTGCGCGTCCATCAGCCGTTCAACCAGCCGGTGCTGTCGCTCGACGTCGACCGCACGCGGGCCGCGGCCACCGGCTTCACGCAGCGCGACGTGGCCAACAACCTGCTGATCTCGCTGAGCGGCAGCAGCCAGACGACGCCGACGGTGTGGCTCAATCCCGTGACCGGCGTGACGTATCAGGTGGCGACGCAGACGCCGCAGTACGACCTGACGTCGCTGCAGGACATCGGGAACATCCCGGTGACCGGCTCGGGCGGGCGGACGCCGCAGGTGCTCCAGGCGCTCGCGACCGTCAAGCGCGGCACGCAGATGGCGGCCGTGACGCACTACAACGTGCAGCCGGTCATCGACATCTTCGGATCGGTGCAGGGCCGCGACCTCGGCAGCGTGTCGCGCGAGATGACGGCCATCATCGACGGCGCGCGGAAGGATCTGCCCCGCGGATCGCAGACCGTGCTGCGCGGCCAGGTGGAGACGATGAACTCGTCGTTCACGGGCCTCCTCGGCGGCCTCGCGCTGGCGATCGCGCTCGTCTATCTGCTGATCGTCGTGAACTTCCAGTCGTGGCTCGATCCGTTCATCATCATCTCGGCGCTGCCCGCCGCGCTGGCGGGCATCGTGTGGATGCTGTTCCTGACACACACCACGTTCAGCGTGCCGTCGCTGACCGGCGCGATCATGTGCATGGGCGTCGCGACGGCGAACAGCATTCTCGTTGTCAGCTTCGCGAAGGACGAGCTCGCGCGGGGCCGCGCCTCCGCCGAGGCGGCCGTCGACGCGGGCTTCACCAGATTCCGGCCGGTGCTGATGACGGCGCTGGCCATGATCATCGGCATGGTGCCGATGGCGCTCGGCTTCGGCGAAGGCGGCGAGCAGAACGCGCCGCTCGGCCGCGCCGTCATCGGCGGCCTCACGCTCGCCACGGCGGCCACGCTCTTTTTCGTGCCGGCCGTGTTCGCGCTGCTGCACGGACGCGCCCGCAGGGAGACTCAATGAACAAGGGACCGGTTATCGGCGCCGCCGTGCTGCTGGCGCTGGCCGTCGGCGCGGCGTACTCGGGCATCAGCACGCGGGCCCGCACGCTGGCGGATGTGACGAAGGAAACGCAGGATCGCGCCATTCCCGCGGTGGCGGTCATGCAGCCGGAGCGCGGCGTGCCGCAGGAGGAAATCGTCCTGCCGGGCACGATGCAGCCGTTCGTGGACGCGCAGATTTTCGCGCGAACGAACGGCTACCTGCGCAAGTGGTACGCGGACATCGGGACGCGCGTCCGCTCGGGACAACTCCTCGCCGAGATTGACGCGCCAGAGGTCGAACAGCAGCTGATGCAGGCACGGGCCGACGAAGCCACCGCCGAAGCCAACGCGCGCCTCGCGCAGACGACGGCCGTCCGGTACCGGGATCTGATCAAAACCGAGTCGGTGTCGCAGCAGGATCTCGACAATACCAACGGCGCGCTCGAAGCGCGGCAGGCGGCGGTCGAGTCGGCGCGCGCCAACGTCAAGCGCCTCGAACAGCTGCACGCGTTCACGCGCATCGAAGCGCCCTTTGACGGCGTCGTCACGGCGCGCAACACCGACGTCGGCGCGCTGATCGACTCGGGCAGCAACGCGCACGAGCTGTTTCACGTCGCCGACACACGCCGCCTTCGCGTGTTCATCAACGTCCCCGAGGTGTACTCGCGGTCGGCGCGTCCGGGCATCGCCGCGAATCTGACGCTCAAGGAGTATCCCGATCGCCGCTTCACGGGCACGCTCGCGCGCACCGCGCAGGCGATCGACGTCTCGTCGCGCACGCTGCTGGCGGAAATCGACGTCGACAATGCGAAGGGCGAGCTGCTGCCGGGCTCCTACTGCGAAGCGCACCTGAAGCTGCCGAACCCGGCGTCGACGCTGAAGCTGCCGGTCAGCGCCATCATTTTCAAGACCGACGCGCTCCAGGCGGCTGTCGTCGACAGCGCGCACCGCGTGACGCTGAAGACCGTCGTGATCGGCCGCGATTTCGGCAACAGCGTCGAGATCATCAGCGGCCTCGACGAACACGACTCGGTCATCGTCAATCCGCCCGACTCGCTGGCGTCCGGCCAGGTCGTGCGCGTGGTCGGCACCCAGCCATGAGACGCGCCGCCGGAGACGCAGGGCGGCCCTTTCAGGATCGCCGCCGCGCTCGCGGCCCTAAAAGGGCCGCTCTACTGATGTGCATGGTCGCCGTCGCCGGCTGCGTGAAGCACGCGCCGTACATGGTGCCCGCGGTCGAGACGACGCCCGCGTTCAAGGAAGACCCGAACTGGAAGGCGCCGGCGCCCGCCGACAGCGTGTTCAGGGGCGACTGGTGGGAGGCCTTCGGGGATCCGCAGCTGAACGCGCTCGAACGGCAGATTGAGATCTCCAACGAGACGCTCAAGGCGGCCGAAGCGGATCTGCAGTTCGCGCGCGCCAGCGTGCGCGTCGCGCGATCGAACTTCGGTCCCCAGGTCTCCACCTCGCCGTCAATCGCGCGCGTGCAGCCGTCGGGCAACCGCGCGACCTCGTCGTACCACGAGGCGTACGGCGACTTTCTTCTGCCCGTCGACGTGTCGTACGAGGCGGACGTCTGGGGCCGCATCCGCGAAACCGTGAACATCAACCGCGCGAACGCGCAGGCCGCCGCGGCCGACGTGCAGAGCGCCGCGCTCAGCCTGCACGCCGAGCTCGCCGTCGACTACTTCACGCTGCGCGGCCTCGATCGCGAGCGCGAGCTGCTCGAGAACACGGTCGCCGCGTATCAGCGCGCGCTGGAGCTGACGACCAACCGCTATCGCGGCGGCATTGCGTCGGCCGCCGACGTCGCGCTGGCCGAAACACAACTCGAGACGACCCGCGCGCAGTACGTGGACGTGGGCGTGGCCAGAGCCTCCTTCGAGCATGCGATTGCCGTGCTGACCGGACACCCCGCGGCGACCTTCGCGCTTCACGTCTCGCCGCTGACGGCCACCCCGCCGGCGGTGCCCGCGGTCGTGCCGTCGCAGCTCCTCGAGCGCCGGCCCGACATCGCGGGCGCTGAACGCCGCGTCGCCGCCGCCGACGCCCAGGTCGGCCTCGCGACAACCGCGTTCTATCCGGTGCTCACGCTCTCGGGCACCGTCGGGTTCGAATCAAGCTCCTTCGGCACGTGGCTGGCGGCGGCGAGCAACTTCTGGTCGGTGGCGCCCACGCTCGCCGTCAACCTGTTCGACTCGGGCCGCCGGCGCGGCCTGTCTGACCAGGCGCGGGCCGACTACGCGCGGACGTCGGCGGAGTATCGCGAGACGGTCCTGTCGGCGTTCAGAGAAGTGGAAGACGAGCTGTCCGCGCTGCGCATTCTCGAAGAAGAGGCGCGGGTGCAGGAGGCCGCCGTCGCCGCGGCGGAGCGCGCGCTCGAGCTCGCGAACAACCGGTATCGCGGTGGCGTGGTGACCTATCTCGAGGTCGTGACCTCACAGAGCGCGGCGCTCTCGAACCAGCGCACCGCCGTCGGCATCCTCGTGCGCCGCATGAACGCCACGATCCTCCTGATCAAGGCGATCGGCGGCGCCTGGTAGCGGGGACCGCGTCCCTACTTCACGTTCCGCGCCAGCTGGATGCGTTCGTCGAGCGCGAGGACGCCCTCGACGAACCGCGCGGCTTCGTAGGCTTTGCGCTTTTCGATTTCCGCGCGAACGACCCCGGTGAGCGTAACGTGCCCGCGATCGACGATGACGTGGATGGGCGGATCGGCCATCGAATAGCGCTCGAACTCCGGCAGCTGGTAGATGGCGTTGGCGATGAGCACCCGCAGCCGATCGTCGGACTGGTTCGCCGGCAGGACAGTCACTCTGTTCTCGATTGCCTGCACGCCCTTCACCTTCGCGACGCGCTCGACGATGTCGGTCAGCTTCTTTGGTTCGGTCACCGCGCCGCCCAAGTACACCACGCCGTTCTTCACCCGGCCCTGGAAGTCGTCGTAGACCGTGAACAGGTCGTAATGCCGGATCCTGTCGATCACTTCCAACGCCAGCTTCTCGTCGCTTTCGGCTTTCGCGATCGTCAGCTCGGAGACGAGCGACGCGATCCCCTGCGCCTTGAGCGCGCGGTTGATGGTTTCTTCTTTCAGCCAGAGGCTGGCGACCGTGCCGCTGATCGTCACGACGCCGCCGCTGACGGCGACCACGGGACGCCGCGAACCGTAATCGAGATTCGAAAGTTGACGCTGGATGTTGCGCGTCAACTCCGCGTCAGAGACCTCCGCGCCGGCGTGCGCGGCGACCGCAAGGACGAGCAGTACGAGAAGCGCGCGGGTTTTCTTATACATAACCTGCGTCAGAATACCGCGTTCACGACAGTTCAGCGTGGCGCAAACCTTGCTTCTTTCGGTGCTATCCTTGACGGACTGTCACCGTATGGCTGCATCCTCACCCACTGACATCGAACAGGGCGTTATTGCCGTGCTCAAGAACGTCAGCCGGCGTCCCATCGAGCCTATGCGGGACAGCGATCTTGCCGCCGATCTCGGGTTCGATTCCTTACAGATTCTTGAAGTGGTTGCCGAGCTGGAGGATCGCTTCGACATCTCCATTCCGCTGAACGATGTCCCGGCCGCGCGTACGGTCGGCCAGGTCGTCGCGCAGGTCACGGCCCTCATCAACGGCGCGGCGACGGCCTGATGGAGGTCGCCAGCACGCTGCCACAAGCGCTTGCCGCAGCGGCCCGCGGCGCTCACGGGTACCGGTTTGTCGGTGCGCGCGGCGCCGAGTCCCGCCGGTCGTACGCCGAGATCCGCGGCGGCGCGCTGCGCGTGGCCGGATCGCTCGGCGCGCTCGGCCTCCGGCGCAACGATCTCGTGGCGATCATCGTCGGTGACCCTGAATCGTTTCTGACGACGCTCTTCGGCGCATCGATCGCAGGCGTGATCCCGGCGTCGCTCTATCCGCCCGCGCCCACCGGCGACCTGCCGTCGTACCTCGACGCGACCGCTCGGGTGCTGCGCTCGTGCAGTGCGCGCGGAGTCATCACCTCCCCCGCGCTGTGGCCGCACATTGAGTCGCTGCGTCCGGCATGCCCCAACCTCGTGGTCGTCCTGCCGTTCGACGCACTGCAGGGCCCGGCCCTCGCCGAAGATGCGACGCCGTCGGCCGCCGACATCGCGTTCGTGCAGTTCACGTCGGGCTCGACAGCCACGCCGAAGGGCGTCATCGTCACCCAGCGCAATCTCGCCGCGAACATCTCGGCGTTCGCCGACGCGCTCGGCGGCGCGTCCGACGACGTCGCCGTGAGCTGGCTGCCGCTCTATCACGACATGGGTCTGGTGGGCATGGCGCTGGGCGCCATGTACGTCGGCGCCGACGCGGTGCTGCTGACGCCGGAAGCCTTCGTGAAGCGTCCGGTCGAATGGCTCCGCGCGATCGCGCGCCACCGCGGGACAATCAGTTTCGCGCCGAATTTCGCGTACGACCTGGCGGTCCGCCGCGTCAAGGACGCCGACCTGGCGGATCTGGATCTGTCGTCGTGGCGCGTCGCCGGCTGCGGCGCCGAGCCGATTCACGCGTCGACGCTCGCCGCGTTCGCCGACAAGTTCGGCGCGAGCGGCTTCCGCTCCACGAGCTTCCTGCCCGGCTACGGCCTCGCCGAACACGTGCTCGCCGCGACGCTCTCGCCGCGCGAACGCCACCTGCGCGTCGAGCGGCTCGTCGCGAGCGAGGTCACCGCCAGGCGCATTGCCACGCCGGCCAACGGCACGCGCGCCGAAACCGTCTCAGTGGTGGCGTGCGGCGCGGCCCTGCCCGGCCACGACGTGCAGATTGTCGACGACGATGGCCGGACGCTGCCCGAGCGGCACATCGGCGAGATCGTGCTGAGCGGACCGTCGGTGAGTCCGGGCTATTACAATGATGTTGAAATGACGGCGTCGGCCATCCGCGACGGGCGGCTTTTTACCGGCGACCTCGGCTACCTGTCGAGCGGAGAGCTGTTCGTCTGCGGACGCGCGAAGGATCTGATCATCGTCCACGGCCGGAAATATCACCCGCAGGATCTGGAATGGGGCGTGGCCGATCTCGCCGGCATCCGCCGCGGGCGTGTCGTCGCATTCGGCACGAGGAACGGTCCGGGTCCCGATCGCACGGTCGTCATCGCCGAGCCGAGCGGGACGGTCCCGCCGGCCGAGCTGACCGACGCGATCCGCCGCCGCATCGTCGACGTCTGCGGACTGCTCGTGGACGACGTGGTGCTCGTGCCGAGCGGCACGGTGGCGCGGACCACGAGCGGCAAGGTGCGGCGGTCCGCGACGAAAATGCTCTACGAGCGCGGAGATCTCGACGCCGCGCCGGCGAGCGCCTCTGGAGCGTAAACGTTGAGTGAAAATCGCAGGGACCTGCTCGACAAGCTGAAAGCCATCGAAGCGAAGCGCGCCGAATTCGAGGCCGGCACGGCGAGCCCCGGATCGACCGTCATCGAGAAAGTGCTGGGCCCCTGCGAAATCGTCATCGGCGGCCGCCCGACGCTGATGTTCGGATCGAACAACTACCTCGGCCTCACCTTCGACCCGACGGTCATGGCCGCGGCGCGCGAGGCGATTCTGCAGTACGGCACCGGCACCACCGGGTCGCGCACGGCCAACGGGACGATGTCGCTGCACGAAGATCTCGAGCGCGAGTTCGCCGACTGGTTCGGCAAACGGCACGCGCTGATCTTCAGCACCGGCTACCAGGCCAATCTCTCCGTCATCGGCGCTCTCTGCGGGCCCGACGACGTGATTCTGATCGACAGCGACAGCCACGCGAGCATCTACGACGCGACGCGGCAGACGACGTCGCAGGTGGTCGCGTTCCGCCACAACTCGCCGGACAGCCTGCGCAAGAAGATCGAGCGGCTGCCGGCCGGCCAGCGTAACCGGCTGGTCGTCGCCGAAGGTCTCTACTCCATTCGCGGCGACGTCGCGCCGCTGCGCGAGCTCGTGGAAGTCGCACGCGCGTACGGCGCCTACGTGATGGTGGACGAGGCGCATTCGCTCGGCACGTTCGGGCCGACCGGGCTGGGTGTCGCCGAAGCCGAGGGCGTGCTCGATCAGGTCGATTTCGTCGTGGGCACGTTCTCGAAGTCGCTCGCGGGCATCGGCGGCGTGTGCGTGTCGGATCACAAGGAGCTGCGATCGCTGCATTTCCTGGCACGCGCGTACGTGTTCACGGCGTCGGGCTCGCCAGCCAACGTCGCGAGCGTCCGTGCCGCCGTGCGCGTCGTCCGCGAACATCCCGAGTTGCGCGACCGGCTGTGGGCGAACATCGCGCAGCTCCGGAGCGGGCTGCACAAGATGGGTTACGTCATCGGCTCGACCGAGTCGCCGATCGTCCCGATCTTCACGGGCGACGAAACCCGGACGATCGCGCTGTGGCAGGAGCTGCTGGCCGAAGGCCTTTACGTGAACCTGATCGTCCCGCCAGGTTGCTCGCGCGACGACTGCCTGCTGCGCGCGAGCTGCTCCGCCGCGCATACGACGCAGCAGATCTCGAAAGCCCTCGATATCTTCGAGCGGGCGCGCGTCGGCGTCGGCGTCACCGCGTAAGCCAGCCGGCTTCGCGATACCACGCCGCCGTCTGTGCCATGCCCTCGAGCAGGCTCACGCGTGCCGTGACGCCGAGCTCGTCGCGCATGCGATCGACGCGGCAGACAAACCCTTCAGCCGCCAGCTCCGCGTAGCGCCATAAATTCAGCGGCATCGGCTTGCGCATGATCCGCCCTGCGACGTCGGCGGCAATCGCGGCGGCGTACGTCAGCGGCATCGGAATGGAGATCACCCTGGCCCTGCGGCCAATCGCCGCCTGGATCGCGTCGAGCAGGCCGGCGCCGGTGACGGGCGTGGGATGGCCGACGAACACCGTGCCGGCCGCGTCGCTCTTCTCGACGGCCGAGACAATCGTTCGCACCACATCGTCGACATGGATGAACGTGTACGCGGCGTCGGGACGTCCGACGAGCGGCAACATGCCGCGCTCCGCCGCCTGAAACAGCGGGAGCACCGCCCGATCGGTGGGCCCGTAGACGACGCCGGGCCGGAGAATCATCCAGCGCAGGCCTTCGGTCGCCTTCACGATCCGCTCGCTGTCGAGCTTGCTCGAGCCGTACGGCGTGACGGGACGCGGGGCGTCGTCTTCACGATGCGGTGCCGACGCGGACGCGGGCCCGGCCGCGGCGAGGCTCGAGACATGAATCAGCCGCGCGCCGGCGTCTCGCGCCGCGCTCGCCACCGCGCGCGTGCCTTCAGCGTTGACGGCCGCGAACATCCGCGCGTCGACGGCGGCCACCACGCCCGCCAGATGAACGACGGCATCGATGCCGGAGAACGCCTCGCGCAGTGCGGCTGCGTCGAGCGGCGCGCGGACGACGGTCGAGTCCGGCGGCGCCTGGTGTCGCGAGCCGGGACGAACGATTGCCGTTACCGCGATGCCGCGAGCGCTGAGATCGGCGGCGACGTGCCGGCCGATGAAGCCGGTGGCGCCGGTGATGGCAACCGATCGGATCACGCGATGGCTTTCTGATAGATACGGTAGGTCTGGTACCGCGTCGCGCCGATGCGCTCGACGGTGTTGTTGATCGCGTCGTTGTCTTCGAGGACCCACGAAAACTCGACGCGCTTGAAATCGGTCTTCGCGCGCACGAGTTTCTGCATCTCGACAATCAGCAGCGGGAAGATTCCGGTCGCACGATACTCCGGCAGGACCCCGAGCAGCATCAGCCGGGCCTGGTCGACGATCCAGCGGCGTCCGAGCAGACGTACGAGCCCGAGGGGGAACAGCCGTCCGTCCGTGCCGCGCAACGCCTGATTGATGTCGGGAATGGCAACGGCGCACGCGACCGGCCTGCCGCCGGCTTCAGCGAGCACCGCGCAGCGGGAATCGAAGATCGGCTTCATCTCGGTCGCAATGCGCTTGAATTCCTCGGGCGTCGGCGCGACAAAGCCCCAGTTGTTTTCCCATGCGCCGCAGTAGATCTCACGCAGCCGCTCGGTTTCCGTCGCGAACTCGCGGAGGTCGAACGGGCGCACGGTGACGCTCGTGTCGCGCTGGACGCGCGCGGCAATCCGCTGAATGCCGGGATCGAGCTCCCGGTTGAGGTCGTAGAGCCACGCATAGAGGTCCTTGACCTTCGCGTAGCCGGCGCTTTCGATGAACGCCGCGTAGTCAGGCGGGTTGCGCGGCATCAGCAGCATCGGATCCGTGTCGAAGCCGTCGATCAGGAGGCCCGCGCTTTCATTCAACGAGGGATTGAGCGGCCCGCGGACGGCCACGCGTCCCTTCGCGCGCGCCCACGCCTCGACATGCCTGAGCAGCGCCCGCGACGCGGCCGCATCCTCCGCTTCGAAGAATCCGAACGCGGCGATGTTGTCGCCGTGCGTGTCGTGGTGCAGCCGATCGTCAATCGCGGCCACGCGTCCGACGATGCGGCCGTCGCGGCGCGCGAGGAGCAGCTCGACGTCCGCGTGCGCGAAAAACGGATTCTTGCGCGGCGTCAGCTTGTCGATTTCGCCGAGGCGCAGCGGCGGAATCCAGCGCGCATCTCCGCGATTGCGATCGTACTGATAGTTGATGAACTGCCTGAACTCGCGCTTGCCTGCGACACGACGGACCTCGGGCTCTTGCACGCCTCCTCCGGGAAGACTACCTTATCAAGAGTGGCCTCGCTAAACTACATTCACGTTTCGCATGGAGAGCCGCACGCGCAGCGTGCGCGGCAGATGCTCGCCGCTCATCCGGAGCTGCGCGATCTCGCGGGGCCGACGCCGTCCACGGCGCTCTGGGTGCTGCTGCTCGTCGTCGCGCAGCTCGGGCTTGCCGTCCTCATCGGCGATCGCACCTGGATGATCTGGGTGCCCGTCGCGTACATCATTGGCGCGACGATCGATCACGCGCTGTGGGCGCTGATTCATGACACCTGTCATAACCTCGTGTTCCGGTGGCGCACGGGCAACCGGTGGGTCGCGATTCTCGCAAACCTGCCGCTGGTCGTGCCGGGCGCCATTTCCTTCGGCAAGTACCACCTGCTGCACCACCGGCACATGGGCGATCTCGAGTTCGACGCGGGCATTCCCGGGCCGACCGAAGCGCGCGTCATCGGCCGATCCGCCGTCGCGAAGGCGACGTGGATCGCGGGGACGATTTTCGTGCAGGGCATCGTGCGGCCGAGCCGCCTGAAGCGCGTCACGCTGCTCGACGGCTGGACGGTCGTCAACCTCATCCTCCAGATCGCCGCGATGGCGCTGCTCGTGTACGTCGCGGGATGGGCGCCGCTGAAGTATCTGCTCGTCTCCACCGTGTTCGCGATCGGCCTGCACCCGCTCGGCGCGCGCTGGATTCAGGAGCACTTCGCGCTCGCGCCCGGCCAGGAGACGTATTCCTATTACGGGCCGCTGAACGGGGTGTCGTTCAACGTCGGCTACCACAACGAGCACCACGACATCGTGAACGTGCCGTGGTCGCGGCTGCCGGAGATCCGCCGCATCGCGCCGGAGTTCTACGACAGCCTGCATTCGTACTCGTCGTGGTCGACGCTGCTCGTGCGCTTCATCCGCGACTCCAACATCACGCTGTTCAACGCAATCGTCCGTCCAGGCACTGGAAGTCGGACCGAGTAGATGCCGCTGCCCGCCAGGACCGAGGCGCCGCCGAAGCGCGCGATCGACGAGGCCATCCGCGCGATTCCGATCGAGTGGTTCAAGGCGTCGCCGGCGATTTACTGGGCCGATCTGCTGAGCAGCGCGGTGCTCGGCTGGGGCGCGCTCGTGTCGGCCATCCTGAGCGGCGGATGGCCGCGGGCGCTCTGGCTGACCGTCGCGGCCTTCTCGCTCTACCGCGCGGTGCTGTTCATCCACGAGATCACGCACCGCGCGCAGCGCGATGTGCCGGCGTTCACGTTCGTCTGGAACGCGCTCATCGGCGTGCCGCTGCTCGTGCCGTCGTTCACGTACGAGGGCGTCCACACGGATCACCATCGACAGCGGTCGTACGGGACGGACGACGACCCTGAGTACATTCCCTTCGGGCGCCGCTCTCCGACCCTCCTGACCGCCTACGTCGCCGGCTCGCTCTTCGCTCCGATCATCTTCGCGGTCCGCTTCGCGGTTCTCGCGCCCCTCGGGTGGGTGATTCGGCCGCTCGGACGGTTCGTCACGGATCGGTGCTCCGCGCTGGTCATCAATCACCGCTACGTTCGCCGCGTGCCCATTGGGGCCGCGGGCCGGATCCAGGAAGCCGCGGCGTGCGCCGTCTGCTGGATCGCCGCCGCGCTCTGGTGGAACGGCGTGCTGCCTGTGTCCGCACTGCTCTGTTACGCCGGCGTCTCCGCCGCCGCGTCCGGCGTGAACGCGGCCCGCACGCTGGCCGCGCATCGCTACGACAACGAGTCGGAGGAGCTCACGATGAACGAACAGCTGCTCGACTCGTGCACGATTGCGCCTTCGTCGCTGTCCCGCCGGACCCGGGTTCAGATCGCCAACGGCGTCCGCACGCTTGTCGCACCGGTCGGCCTGCGCTATCACGCGCTGCATCACTGGATTCCGTCGCTGCCGTACCACAACCTCGGCCGTGCGCACCGGCTGCTCGTCACCGCGCTGACGCCCGACGCGCCGTACGGCCGGACCATCGAAGAGGGCTTCACGCCGGTGCTCCTCGACCTCCTGCATCGCGCCCGATCCTCGTCCCGCTCCCGTTCATGACGGGCGATCCGCCCGGCCGCCCTCTTCGCATCGGCATCTGCGCTCCGTACGACCTCGGCCGCGCCGGCGGCGTGAACACGCACATCCGCGCCCAGGCACACGCGCTTCGTCGCCTTGGCCACGACGTCTGCGTCTTCGGCGCGGCTTCTTCTCCTCTTTCCGACGGCGAAGTGTCGCTTGGCGGGTGCCTCTCGCTCGTCGTCGGCGAGACGGAAACCGGATTCGGCGTGGATCCGCGATCGTGGTGGACGGCGAGACGATTGCTGCGTTCGCGGCGCTTCGACGTCCTCCATATGCACGAGCCCCTGATGCCGTTGCCGCCGTGGTTCGTGCTCCGGCAGGCCGGCATGCCGGTCGTCGCGACGTTTCACACGTACCGCGAGCAGGGACATCGCTGGTATCCGAAGTACAAGTGGATTTTCGACCCGCTGATGACGCGCGTGCACGCGCGGCTCGCCGTGTCCGAGGCGGCGAAGCGTACCGTCGCCGCGCATTTTCCCGGCGAGTATGAAGTCGTCCCGAACGCGATCGACGTCGATCGATTTGCGGCGGCGGCGCCCCGTCCTGAGGCGATGCCTTCGGATCGGCCGCACGTCCTGTACGTGGGCCGCATCGAACCGCGCAAAGGGGTCGACCGGTTGATCCGCGCGATGGCCCCGGTGCAGGAACGCGTCCCCGGCGTCCAGCTCGTCATCGTCGGCGGCGGCCCCGATCGCGCAGCCATCGAGGCGCTCGCGCGCGAGCTCAACCTCCACGTCGTTTTCGCGGGACGCGTCAGCGACGCCGATCTCCCGGGCTATTACCAGGCCGCGGATGTCGTGTGCTCTCCCGCCCTCGGCGACGAGAGCTTCGGCCTCGTCCTGCTCGAAGCCATGGCCGCAGGACGGCCGATCGTGGCGACGAACATCGCCGGCTATGCCGAGCTGCTGGGTCCAGCAGGAAGCGCGCGCCTGGTCGACGTCGACGATCCCGCATCGCTCGCGCGAGAAATATGTGCGGTGTTGACGGATTCAGCGCTCGCGCGCGCGCTCGGCGAGCGGGGCGCGATTGCGGCGCGACGGTACGATTGGACCGTCGTCGCCAGGCGGCTGGAAGAGATCTATCACGCGGCGATCGGATCACGGCGGACCTGAAGGTCCGCACTACGACAGTTGCAGCGCTACGACAGTTGCAGCGCTACGAGTTGTAGTGCCGGCCTTCAGGCCTGCTCCGCGCCCACCAATTGCGTTTGGACCAACTGCCGATAAAACGTCGACGTCTTGATCAGTTCGTCGTGCGTTCCGGTTTCGACGATGCGGCCGTGGTCGAGGACGATGACGCGATCGACGCGGGCGACGGTCGACAGCCGGTGCGCGATGACGACCGTGGTCGGGCGGTACTCGATCTTCCGAAGCGCGCCTTGCACGACCGACTCGAGCTCCGCATCGAGCGCGCTCGTCGCCTCGTCGAGAACCAGGATCTTCGGCCGCCGCAGCAGCGCGCGGGCAATCGCGAGCCGCTGACGCTGTCCGCCGGACAACTGCACGCCGCGGTCGCCGACCGCGGCGCGGTACGTGCCGGGCAGGCGGTTGATGAACTCGTCGGCCGACGCCCACTCGGCCGCCATCTGCACCTCGCGATCGTCCGCGGACGGCGCGCCGTAGCGGATGTTGTCGCCGATACCGCGCGAGAACAGCGTCGGCTCCTGCATGACGGTCGAGATCTGCGAGCGCAGCCACGACGGATCGAGCGCGCGGACGTCGCGGCCTCCCACGAGCACGCGTCCTTCGTCCGGATCGTAGAAACGCAGCAGCAGATTGACGAGCGTCGACTTGCCCGAGCCTGACTTTCCGACGATCGCCACGACTTCGCCCGGCGCAATCCGCAGAGTGATGCCCCGCATGGCCTCGACGTCAGGCCGCGTCGGATAGCGGAAGCGGACGTCCTCGAACGCGATCGATCCGTCGAAGGTCGACGGAATCTCTCCGCCTTCGAGTGGAATGCGCGGCGTCTGCTCGACCAGCGCGAACGCCCACTCCGTGGCGCCGATGGCTCGAAGCGCTTCCGCGCCGAACCGCGTGCTGTTGCGGAGCCCGCGCGCGACGAGCAGCGCATAGAGAATGAACGACAGCATCGCGCCGGTCGTCATGCGCCCCTGCACGATCAGGCTGCCGCCGACCCAGATCGCGAGGAGCGCCGCGAACTCGCCGGCCAGCACCGACACGCCGCCGAGCGCGGCCCTCGCCTTGACCTTGCGCTTCGCGGACTCGAGCGCGCGCGCAAGCTGACCTTCAAACCGCTCGCGCTCCGCCGCCTCCTGCGCAAACGCCCGCACCGTCCGCACTCCCGCAAGGACCTCGGCGGCGGCGGCTCCGGCTTCGCCATGCGCGTTCTGCACGTCCGCCGCCATGGATTTCACCCGGCGGCCGAGCCACGACGACGCGAGCGCAATCGGCGGCAGGCCGGCCAGCATCAGCAGCGTCAGCCACGGCGACGTATAGAACAAAAGCGCCGTGCCGCCGACGACGAGCACGGCGTTCTTCAGCGTCTCGGCGAGCTCTTCGCCGAGCGCGTGCTCGAGCGGCGGCACGTCGGCCCACAGCCTGGTCGCGATTTCACCGCTGTCGCGGCTGTCGAAGAACTGGATGTCCTGGCGCAGCAGCGTCCTGAACACCAGCGCGCGCAGCCGCACCCCGACCCGCTCGGCGCCGAGGCCGAAGCAGTAATCGCGCCCGGTCGTCGCCGCCGCCTCGACGAGCAGGATGCCGACCATCATCAGCGACAACTGGGTGAGTTTCTGAATCTCCCCTTTCCCGATCGCATCGTCCAGGATCAGCTTGACGACGTACGGGTACGCGAGCGCCGTGAGCGTGCTGAAGACGACGAAGATCGCGCCGATCAGGTATGGCTGGCGCTCGGCCCAGACGAGGCGGCCGACACGACGGACCTGAGGCAGCAGCGTCACGCTATCGCTCGAACCGCATGATGATCCGGATCTGCGGGTACTCGGAGTTGTAGAACGTGCCGTAGTTCGCCGAGCCCAGGTTCGATTGCACGTCGACCGGCAGGAACGAGTCGAGCGCGTTCCACACCCGAACGCCGATCCACGGGCGGAAGCGCAGAATCTTCACGTGGCGCTCGATGCCGGCTTCGAGCCTGAAGTACGTCGGGAAGCGCTGGGAATTGCGCGCGCCGACGTAGTCGAGCGTGTCCGTGGTCGTCGACCATGGGAGGCCGCTGCGCCAGTCGAGGATGCCGATGACGAGCCACTTCGGCCACGGCGTGAAGCGTCCGCGCGCCAGCAGGCGGTTCGGCGCATCCGACGGCGCCGGCGCGTATTGGTTTGCCCCGAGCACGGGCCACATGACCGTGTCGAAGTAATTCGACATCGCGTTCAGGTCGCCGCGTGCACGCGAGCGCGTGTACGACACATTGACGTCGGCGCGCTCACCCGCCGAGAAATGCACGCCAATTTCTCCGCCCAGGTACGTCGATCTCCCGGTGCTCGACAGCAGCAGCTGTCCCGTCGTTGCGGTCTGCTGTACCGGATCGACGATCAGCTCATGGCTGCCTGCGCGGTCGAGCAGCCCGACGTGCATCGACCATGAGCTGTTGAATCGCTGCTCGAGCCCGAGATCCCACGTGCGGCTTCGCGGCGTCTGCAGGTCCGCCGCGACGTGGGTAAACGTCACGGGCGGCGAGAGCGGCGTCACTCCGTCAGGCCGGAACCGCTGATCGATGAGGCTGCCAAACATCGCATATGCCCCGGCCGTCGACGGCGTCCGTTCGTAAAACAGGCCGAACCCGCCGCGCAGCACGGAGGTTCCCGATTTGTTCAGCAGCACGGCGCTGCCGACGCGGGGCGTGAGATTGAATTGGCGCGCCACGCCGTCGCGATCGACGCGTCCGCCAAACTCGACGTACCAGCGCGCGTTCGGCTGATAGCGGTCCTGCGCAAAGAGCGCGACGTCGGTCGTCGCCTCCGACTGCGTCGTCGGGATCGAGGCGAACGTCAGCGTGCGCGAGATCGTACCGTTGGCGCGCTCGATCAGCACCGGCCGGCTGAGGCTGGAGCCGTCGTAGGTGTTCCGCAGCAGGTCGAGGCCGCCCTTGAACAGATGCGAGCCGTGTCTGGTGCCGTGCGACCCAGACAGCGACGCGATGACCTGATACGTCGCCGTGTCGCGATGCTGCTCGTTGTAGAAGTTCCCGAGCGTCGTGTCGGGCAAAAGCCGCATCGGCGCCGCGCCCTGCGGGAAGACATCCGTCTGATAGCCATGGACGTGGACGGTCGTCTCGCCGAAGAGCGAATCGGTCCACACGGCGCGTTCGGTGACGGCGATCTCGTGCGCGTTCACATGTGTGTCCACGGTCGCCTCGGGAGGCATGAACGTGCCGAGCAGATCCCAGTGCGTCCTGCCCGGAAACAACCCGAGCGTGCCGACGAGCGAATGTCGCGGCGTCAGGTTCGCATCCACGCGCGTGAACGAACTGAATGAGGTCGTCGTGTGCAGCAGATCTTCGGGAAGGCTCGGCACGTCCGCCGCGTTGTAGACAAACTGCATCGCCTGCTGCACGAAGAGCCTGTCCTTGACGATCGGCCCGCCGAACTCGACGCGCGGGGCGTACCGTCCGAGGCCGATGATCTCCACGGGCGATCCGCGGTGCGTGCGGAAGGTCGGATCGATGTCGTTGATCCGCAGCTTCCACATGTCGCCTGCCCGTCTCGTCTGAATCACGACGACGCCCGACGAGAAGCGGCCGAACTCGACGGCGTACGGATTCGGCAGCACCGACACCGACTCAATCGCGTCGTCAGGCAGCGACACCTTCGACAAACCGGTGGACGGATCCACCATCGTGGTGACGCCGAGCTGCACGGCGGCCTGGCTCGGCCGTCCGCCGCGGATGCTGACGCCGTTCGGCGCTTCAATCACGCTCGCGAGCAGCCGCATCGTCGCCTGCAGGCCGCCACCGCCGCCCGACGCGAAGGTGTCGATCTCTTTGCCGCTGATCGTCTCGGTCGGCGCGAGCGTGCCGGCATTCGACACCACGGGGCTCTGCGCGACGACTTCGACGCTCTGCGAGATGCCCTCAATCGGCAAGTCAATCACCACATCACTCGATCGCCCAGCCACCACATCAGTCGTCGCCGAGGCTGTCACGAACGACGCGAGCGACGCGGTCACCTTGTAGCGGCCGGGCGCGAGGCCGACGATGCCGAAGTGGCCGTCTTCACCGGAGAGAATCTGCGTGATCTGCCTGCCGGCGCTGTCGGTGACGGTGATCTGTGCGCCGGGCAGATTCACCGTGCCTTGCGTCGTGACGACGCCCTGAAGAACGCCCGTTCGTGGAGCCTGCGCCTGCGCGTGAAGCGCTGCCGGCAGCAGCGCGAACAAGATGAAACCGACCTGGAACCGAAATCGCATCCCTCTCCCTAGCTTACGCTCCGAACGCAGCGGCCACGGCACAAACCCCGAGCCCAAGCGCCGCTCCCGCGAGCACATCCACGGTGTAGTGATATCGGCCGACGACGCACGCGACGGCGATGCTTGCGGCGCAGAAGAGCAGCACGACGCCGAGCGCGGGCAGCGGCGCGATGACGCCAATCGCGACGGCAATGGTGACGGCGACGTGACCGCTCGGAAACGTGTTCACGCCAATCGTCGCGTTCTTGACGACGTGCGAGGCGAGCCGGTGGATCCGGCTTGCCGCAAGCACCGCTGGCCGCTCGATCGCCCACGGCGGCCGCGTCTGAAACACGCTGAGCGGCGCGAACGCGCCGAGGTCGGCGGCGAGCACCATCGTCCAGTAGCGGTTGGCGTGAGACGAATGTCCCGTGAGCGCGAGCGCCGCGAAACCACCGGGCAGCAGCAGAAAACAGAGCGTATAGATGATGTCCAGACAGGCGATCAGCCACCACGGCCAGCACGCGAAGCGCGTCGTCGGGTCGCCGAGCCATCGATGGTCCCACCTGAGGAGCCACGCTTCGAGGCGCGCGGACGGCGCGATGAACAGATATCCGGTCAGGTAGTAGCCGACCGAGACATAGAGAAACGGCGCCCAGTCGCGCGCGAACGACGGCGCGTTCCGTGCGACCAGCCCGATGACGGCCACCATCACCAGCGAGAGGCTCGTGATGAGAACACGGCGCGCCGCCGGTACAGGGCGAAGCCAGCAAACCGTTGCGAGGTATAGGAAATAAAGGAGTGCAATCCACTCCGAGGAACGCACTTACCAACGATACTTCAACTGCTATGAGCGGTGAGACGTCTACTCGCCGCCGAACCGGATCGCTGCCGGAGTTCCCGGAGCCGGCGGTCCGTACGGGCTGCTCATGTCACGCGGAGGAATGGGCAGCCCCTTCGCTCGCGCCTCTTCCACCCGCTTGTCGTAGGCGCGGTCCGCACTCAACGCGAACTTCACCGCGCCGTTTCCTTCGTGACACGAGTACTCGTACAGCTGATACCCGGGCTGCGCGGTCACCGTCAGCCGGAGCGTGAACGGCTGTGTGTACGTGACCGGATCGTCGACGGCGATTGTGTAATCGATCATCTCGGGATCGACGCGGGTGAAGCGCTCGACGAGCTTCATCCTGTCGCTGTGGCGCGTGCCGTTGCCGTTCGCGCCGATGCTGGTGCGGTCGGTGAAGTTCGTCGTCTCGACGACGAGGGCGTTGCCTTCGAAATGGCCGCGAGAGTCGCCGAGAAGCTGGCGGATTTTCGGGCCGACGTGCGGGCGGCCGTCGAGCCAGATCGTCCGCGTGTCGTGCACCATCTCGTAGCTGATGATGACGCGGTCGGGCAGCTGCATCAGCCGGAAGCCGTTGCCATAGAGCACCGGCAGGATCGATCCGATGACGCCACGGGTGATGCAGCGGTCGTAGAGCGTGAAGTCTTCGGTGTCGTCGAAGGGGCCGGTGCCGAACGTCCCCTGATCGCGCGGCGCCGCGCGTTTGAGCGCGTCGGGCGTCATCGGCGGGATGCGGCCGTCAGGCGGATCGACGACGAGCGAGCTGTAGCCGAACGTGCGGATGCCCCACTCGTTGCGCAGGACCGTTTCCTGATTGACCGCGCGGTCGCGCGACCCGGTGTCCCCGGCGGCGCGGCGCGTGAATTCCTCCGGCGTCAGCGAGGCGCGGTCGCCGAAATTCGGCGGACGCGAGGTCGGCACGCTCCGCATGTCGTCGCTCGTCCACACGCCCTGGAGATCGGGCTGGCCCCACGACGTCTTCGGCGGCGCCCAGGTCGGCGTCTTCTTCGCGGCGGCGGTTGTCTCGGCGGGCACCTGGCGGGCCGGCGCGCTCTGCGCGTGCAGATGTGACAGGCCGAGCAGGAGCCCGGCGGCGGTCAGCGTCAAAGTCGTTCGCATCACACAAAACCTCCACTAGGCGGACCGATTGTACTGCGGTATCTTTTCCCAAATGAATTCACGTCTTACTGCGCTGCTGCTGGCGATGTGCGGCGTCGCGGCTGTGTCGGCGCAGACGGCGCCGGGCAAGGCGCCCGCGACGCTGATGACCCAGGACTCGGTAAACGTCTTCCGGCGCTTCTCGGTCGATCGCGCAAAGGTCCTCGAGTTCTACGGCGACGTCATCGGGCTGGAGAAGCTGCCGGGGCTGAACATGCCCGGCGGCGGCCAGATGTCGCTGCTCCACATCGGCACGTCGCAGTTCAAGTTTACGAATGCGGCCGCGGGCCGGCAGGACAGGTCCGGACCGGTCCTCGACGTGACCGGCCTGCGCGTCTTCTCCTACTTCTATTGCAGCGAGCCGAAGATCGCCGCGCAGTTCACGTCACACGCCTACCCGGCGCCGGAATTTCACGATCGGCATGGCCGGCGCTCGGCGATGGTGACCGATCCCGATGGCCAGTGGGTCGAGCTCGTCGTCACGCCCTGCGACCAGAGCGCACCCGGACATTTCGAGGTCGGCGCGACGGTGTCGGATATCGAGAAGAGCCGGGCCTTCTATCGCGAGTTCGTCGGCCTCGAGGAGCTGCCGGCGATCGACTCGCTGTTCGGCAAGACGTACCGCTTCACGCTCGGCAACCAGAGCGCCAACATCCTCAATCTGTGGGCGGCGCACCCGGGAGCGGCGGCCAACACCTACACCGCCGGAATCCAGTACGTCATCAACGACGTCGAAGCCGTCGATGCGCGCGCACAAGCCGGCAGCGTGAAGATCACGCAGCCGCTCGGGCCATTCGGCACAGGCCTCCGCACGATCTGGCTCGCCGATCCGGACGGCATCACGAACTACTTCGCGCAGATCCTGCGTACCACCCAACGATAAGGGAGCCATGAAAAATACGCTGCTCGCCGCATTCATCGCTGTGACCGCCGCCGCCGTTGTCGTGCCTGTAAGTACTGTCGCGCAGCAGAAGGGCGGCACACCGAAGTTCGACACGTGGCGCCAGTACCTCGGCGGATCGGATTCGTCGCAGTACTCGTCGCTCAATCAGATCAACAAGAGCAACGTCGCGAAGCTCGAAGTCGCCTGGACCTATTCCACAGGCGACATGCGGACGTACCGCTTCAACCCGATCGTCGTCGGCAACGTCATGTACACGCTCGCGAAGAACATGGCGCTCGTCGCGCTCGACGCCGCGACCGGCAGGGAGATCTGGACGCACGAGAATCAGGGCCAGGTCGGCGATCGCGGGATCAACTACTGGGAGAGCGCCGACCGGAAGGATCGCCGGCTGCTCTTCATCAACGCCGGCTTTTTGACGGCGGTCGACGCGGCAACAGGCAAGACGATCGAGTCGTTCGGCGAGAACGGCAAAGTCGACCTGCGTTTGGGCCTCAACCGCGACATCACGAACGTGCGGCCGTTGCAGACCGGCAACCCGGGCCGCATCTTCGACAACCTGATCATCCTCTCGCTGCCGGCCGGCGGCGCGCAGTACATCAGCAACCCCGGCGACACGCATGCGTACGACGTCCGCACCGGCAAGCTCGCGTGGACGTTCCACAGCGTGCCCGAGAAAGGCGAGTTCGGCGCCGACACGTGGCCTGAAGCCGCGCTGGCGGGCGGCGGCGGCGTGCACAACTGGAGCGAGCTGACGGTCGACGAAGTCCGCGGCATCGTCTACATCCCGTTCGGCACGGCGCGCTTCGACTTCTACGGCGGCAACCGGATCGGCAACAACCTCTTCGGCAACAGCCTCGTCGCCCTCGACGCGCGGACCGGAAAGCGGCTGTGGCATTTCCAGGCCGTGCATCACGATCTGTGGGACTACGACTTCCCGCAGGCGCCGAAGCTGCTCACGGTCCGCCACGACGGGCGCAACGTCGACATCATCGCGCAGGCGAGCAAGCAGGGATTTCTCTACGTCCTCGATCGCGCGACGGGCACACCGCTGTGGCCGATCGAAGAGCGTCCGGTGCCGCAGACCGACGTGCCCGGCGAAGTGACGTCGCCGACACAGCCGATTCCGACGATGCCGCCGCCGTTTGCGCGGCAGTCGTTCACCGAGAAGGACATCAATCCGTATCTCACGGCGGAGGAGCAGGCATCGCTCCGCGAGCTGCTGAAGAACTCGCGCAACGAAGGCGTCTTCACGCCGCCGAGCCTGAAGGGCTCGATCGAGATGCCCGGCCACAACGGCGGCGCCAACTGGGGCAGCTCCGCCATCAATCCCACGAAGGGCACGTTCTTCATCGTGTCGAAGGAGCTGCCGACGTTCATCCAGCTCGTTCCGCCTGGCGCGCCGACCGGACGCGGCCGCGCCGGTGGAGCCAATGGAGGAGGTCGCGCGGGAGCGCCCGCGGCGGGCGGACCGGAAGGCGCCGCGCGCGGGCCGGCCACGCCTCCTCCGCCGCCTCCAGGCGCGCCGGCGGGCATGATCGCCTTCAACTCGCCCTACAGCTTCATGAACAACTACGCGAACGGCATGTCCGCGATCGGCGCGCCGTGGTCGCAGCTCACGGCGTACGACCTCAACACAGGCAAGATCATGTGGCAGGTGCCGAACGGCGAGATGCCGGGCCTCCCCGGCGGCAAGACAGAAGCCGGCAGCTACGCGCCGCGCGGCGGCGTCACCGCCACTGCCGGCGGCCTGCTCTTCATCGGCACGTCGTCTGATCGAAAAGTGCGCGCCTACGACCAGGACACGGGCAAAGTGCTGTGGTCGGTCGACGTTCCTGCAGCGGTCGAAGGCGTCCCGACGGTGTACGAAGTCGGCGGACGCGAGTACGTGGTGTTCTGCGTCGGCGGCGGCCGCGGCCTCTTCGCGCCGCGCGAAGGCACCGGCATTGCCGCGCCGCC
>Ga0153915_10000750_pt1 | contig 29918 bp, 27 predicted proteins | sample Opewatmetagenome_2_FD_107003 | JGI IMG/M metagenome (GOLD analysis project Ga0153915, IMG submission 107003) | Freshwater wetland microbial communities from Ohio, USA - Open water 3 Core 3 Depth 3 metaG | ecosystem: Environmental > Aquatic > Freshwater > Wetlands | place: USA: Ohio, Lake Erie...
CCCGCGGTTACAGGCTTGATGCCAGGCCCTCAGCAGGCCGCCCATTTCACTCTTAAAAAAAGGACCTCCCATGCCGTCAAGCAGGCGTTGTTTATATGCAAGATCCTAACCGGACATTGCTGAATTGTTGTTGCTGAATTTACTTTACTTCCTTCAGTAAATACATTAAAAATTAGGCAAAAAGTTGATCTCAATTTTCAGGTAATCAATGTTCCCTTCAAACATCATCCGATCATTCAATCTTGGTTCAAAGAGTTTTTTGAAGTATCACTTATTTGTATCTTTCATCGTTTATTTTGAGTTACTTATTCTCTCGACCATAGTTTCTTCCATCCACCCGATACCATTTGCAGCAAATAGTGTGGTAACCCCTGGAATCAACTATGTCCTTTTTGCAGTCCTCTTGCCGCTTGTTGCTTACAGAAATAGTGAAATTCAGTTCCGCAACAGACCGGACCTGTCCCTATTATTTTTGCATGTCCTGACCGTGCTGATTTTTGTTCTCTATTTATCCTACTTAGTGGAACACTATCCTTTTCAACCACTTGACAGGAACAATGTCCTAAAAAAAATTGCAGTGTATCTGAACAAGGGAAACACCGGACTGCTGACCCGCTTCAGTTTCCTTTTTCTGGTTATCTCCGTCTGTTGTCATTACAGCCTGCTCCAAAGCGTTATTTATGGCAGAAAGATCTGCCGCGAATACGCCTTTTCCATCTTGATAGCCTTTTCCCTCGGGACTGCTTATGTATTATTCTTTGTAGAGTATTTATGGAATTATGTCGGTTTTGGCATCGCGCAAATTGTCTTTTTGTTCCTTAAAATCTCCGGTTTGAAACCTGTTTTTTTCTATAGTCCGGGATATGATCCTATCATTGGAACAAATTCCTTCACTGTGTCCATTGCGCCCTTATGCAGCGGAATATCCGGGATCCTGACCTTTCTTCTTGTGCTATCGGCGATAGGCATTCTGAAGTGGAATAAAGTGAACAAGACGAAACTTTTTGTGGTGGGTTACATCGGGATCTTCATCATGTACTTCACTAATTTAATCAGGATTTACATGCTCATCTTGATAGGTCATTTTGTGGGCGAGTCATTGGCTGATGAGCTTTGGCATTCCGAGGGAAGTATGATTTATTACGCTGCCGTGATTATTATCATTCTGAGTATAAGCAACCGGTGGATGAATGGACCGGATGACACTCGCGAAGCTAAACAGGATGCCGGTTCTGTTCCAGGGGGCGAAGACAAACAGAAATGAAGCTTCATACTCTGAGATTGCTGCTGGTGCATACGCCGCTATTCTAAATCAAAATACGCAGCGATGCATCGCATGTATGAAAGGCTTTTGAAAATTTTCCGGCCGGTATTCCTTATTTTTTCAACTTTTTAGCAGCAATATATGCCCAAACAAGAGATGCAACGGCATACACAGAAGGTTCAGGAGCGCCACCGACCGGGGGGGTGGGTCTTGCGTATGCATCCGTGCAGGTTGTGAAAAACCCCAGATTGATCGGGAGGCTGAAGAATATTAGAACAGCCATACATACGGTAACACTAAAAAGCAACAGCTTGATTTTTTTTGTCATCACAATCCTCCTTATTTCTTCAGCTTCTTAACACCAATATATGCCCAAACAAGAGATGCAACGGCATACACGGAAGGTTCAGGGGCGGGAGATGGACAGAAGACTACTGCGTATGCATCCGTGCAGGTTGTGAAAAACCCCAGATTGATCGGGAGGCTGAAGAATATTAGAACAGCCATACATATGGTAACACTAAAAAGCAAGAGCTTGATTTTTTTTGTCATCACAATCGTCCTTTCTTTTTATGCTTGAGAAAATAAAAAGAATTTCGTTAACAGAAAGAAGCTTCGTTCTAAAGAACGATATCAGCTTAAGTTATCAATATTGTAGCAATAATAATCCCATATTAAAGGCAATGTCAAGCCATATTATAATTCTCAGGGCTTTAGGCGTTGAGTATAATTCTTTCCTTATTGCCAGGTAACGGGGGTCGTCACTTATGCATATCATCGGTATATTTTCAGAAAACTAAAATAAATTACGAGTATTTCTTGAAGGGGTTTTAATTTGTTTCATCTTCTCCTCATTTATGCCGGCTGTTACCACCGTGGCCTCCACTACCCACCAACTCAAGGGAAAATTATCATCAGCGAAACGAAGGCGGCAGCCCGGAATGACAATAAATATTTTTCCTGACTTTTCAAAAGGCCATCAGTTTTATTTATGTAAATACTCATGGGCTCACATCCGTGGCATTCGACCCCTGGACTCCTTGAACCCTTGAATCCAGAATTAATTTGGAAGATGTATGGTAAAGGCGCTCCCCTTGCCGGGAGAGCTTGCAACCGAGACATGGCCGCCGTGGGCCTGGATGATATGCTTTACTATTGCAAGGCCAAGACCTGTGCCGCCCAGTCTCCGGCTCCTTGCCTTGTCCACCCTGTAGAACCTTTCAAAGATACGCGGAAGGTGTTCCTGTTCAATGCCCCTTCCATTATCAATGACATGGATAAGAATCTCTTTTTCATCACGCTTGGCCTCTATTGTTACATGTCTTTTTTCATCGCTGTATTTGATCGCGTTATCAAGGAGATTAACAACGGCCTGTTCAAGGAGAGGCGGGTTTATTATGGCGGTTAATGAATCATCACACAAAAAGCTTATCTCTGTTCCCTTTGAATCAGCCAGGGGTTTTAAGACCTGAATCGCCGATTCAAGTACATCCTTTATTCCCGACTCCGTGAATTGAATTCCTTCAGTCTCAGCTTCTTTCTCTATCCTGGAGAGCTTAAGGAGGTCATCAATTATTGCTTCAAGGCGGTTTACATGTCTTGCGATGATTTCCAGAAAACGTCTGACGTCCTGCTCATCCTTTGCTCCGTCATCCCTTAGGATCTCTACAAATCCCTTGATGGCCGTGATAGGTGTCTTTATCTCGTGGGATACATTTGCGACAAAATCCTTTCGGATATTTTCAAGCCTGCGTATCCTCGTAATATCGTTGAGGACAAAAAGGGCGCCCACGCCTTTTCCTGCTATGTCGCGAATCAATGTACCGTGCCCGAAAAGATGCCGCTCCTCATCGGAAGGAAGCTCTATCTCCTTCTCAACAGGTTTTTGTCCGGACAATGTCTCTGAGATAAATTGCTGCAAATGACTGTTCCTGACCGCCTCCTGGATGCTGCGGCCCTGAACTGTTGAAAGATCGCATCCGAACATTTTTGCCGCGGCATTATTCATTATTATTATCCGCTCCTCAGCATCCACTGCAATGACACCCTCTATCATGCTTGAGAGGATGGCCTCTATCTCTCTCCTTTGCTGCGTGATCGTATCGATCCTGGCGTGCAGTTGCTGCGCCATGTCCTTCATAGTGTCATAAAGACTCTCGATCTCTTCAATGCCGGAACGAGGCAATCTATAATTAAAATCCCCTCGAATAAAATATTCGGCGCCTTCCTTTAATTTCTCGATGGGCCGGCTTATCCGGCGCGACACACCAAGGCTTACTATGGCCCCTAAAAAGACCATGATCAAACCACACAACATGATCTTTCTCTGGATCGCGTCTATGACCGTATCAATGACATCGATCGGGATGGAGGTCCTTACCACTGCCAGGAGATTATCCCCCTTCCTTACCGGAATGCCCACATACATGAAATCTTCAGCCAGTGTGCGGCTGGTTCTGATGGACATCCCTGAATCTCCGGTGGATGCCTCTCTAAACTCTACCCTGTCCGCGTGATTTTCCATAGTCTTGGGATCACTGTCCGAATCGCCGGCGACCTCGCCTGAAGGGAGTATTACGGTTATCCTGGTGGAGGCCCTTTGACCTGCATCTTTACATAAAAGATCGATCTTATCTCTATCTAACGGATCAAGGCATGAAAGGATTTGGCCCTCAAAAAGGATGGCCCTTGCCTTTAGATCTGCCTCTGTCTGTTTAAGTAAGAATTGCCTTGCTTCGATTGAGGCATACCATGTCACCGCGACAATCGATATCAAGATTATAAGAAGATATGATGGGTAGAGGCGCCAGATAAGGCGTCTTTTTCCGAACATTGTCACTCCTTCAACCTGTATCCTACACCCCTGACGGTTTCAATATGTTTGCCTGCCTTGCCCAGTTTTTTCCTAAGTCCTACGATCTGGACGTCCACGGAACGATCGGTCACGTAATAATCATCGCCCCTTACAGCATCCACTATCTGGTTGCGGGTAAAGACCCAGCCCGGCCTTCTCACAAGGAAGTTAAGTATCCCGAATTCCGTGAAGGTCAATTGCACAGGCTTTTCATTGACCAGGACCTCATGCCTGCCTGGATGTATGATAATCTCATGGATCCTGAGCGCCTCAGTTTCTTCAGGCGCAATTTTTGAATCTCTTCGCAATACAGTCTTCACTCTGGCCACCAACACCCTCGGGCTGAAAGGCTTGGTTATGTAATCCTCGGCGCCCAGTTCCAGACCGGTTACAATATCCGACTCTTCTCCCTTGGCGGTCAACATCACAATGGGTATCTTTCTGGTGGAGTCATCTCCCTTCAGGCGTCTTGTCACATCAAGCCCGTCAACGCCCGGCAGCATGAGGTCCAGGACGATCAGATCAGGGTTTTCGGCTTTTGCGGTCTTTAACCCCTCTTCACCTGATGAGGCGCAAAGGATTTTGTAGCCCTCCCTGGAAAGATTATACCTCACCAGTTCCAGGATATCTTCTTCATCATCTACAACAAGGATCTTTTCTTTTGTCATTACATTATCCGTAAAAAATTTTTATAAAGTTTAAAATAGATATGTTAGCAACATGTTAAGAATAAATGAAGTTTCTGTTAGCAAAAATCCTGATAAAGGTTGTTTGTTATTGTTCCATTAACCTTGCACCCTATGCCTTACCCCTTGTACCTTGCCTTTACGCATATCTCAAAACCGGATTCATGCGTCTCAATCTATAGCATACTATTGGATCAAGATTGAGTATATCATAATTTCGGACCGACCCAAAAAAAGATTGACATGAGGAGGTTCGGCGGTTTTATTATGACTGAAATTTCAAGCGGCACGGTGGTAAGCCTTGCAGCAGTCACATTGAGCGATTAAAGGATAATATCCCTGTAAAATGATTTATATCGATCATAACATATCCATAGATGAAAAAGAGATTCATGAAGACTTCATCCATTCTTCAGGTCCGGGCGGCCAGAATGTCAACAAGGTGGCAACGGCCGTGCAGCTCAGGTTTGATGTCCGCAATTCCCCGTCATTGCCTGATGATGTGAGGGAGAGGCTTGTCCTGATTGCGGGAAGGCGGATAACACGGGATGGGATACTGGTTATCAAGGCGGCAAGGTTCCGCACACAGGAACAGAACCGCAAAGACGCGGTAAACAGGCTTGCAGATCTTGTCAAAAAGGCAACTGAGATCCCCAAACCAAGGAGAAAGACAAGACCTACGCAAGCCTCAAAGCAACGCCGGATGGATGTAAAACGCCGGCACAGCGAAACGAAAACGACTCGCCGGTTTGTTCCTAAACCTGATGAATGATTTATAGCCATCAGCATTCAGCTAAATATGAGCGTATTTGCATTTTTCAAGCTGACTGCTGACGGCTTAGCCAATATAAAGCAGAAGGCAAAATGACAAGCCAAGGCCGTGCCCTCCGGGTTGCGGAGAAGCTGCTACTTATCTCCAACCATCTGAGCGACCATATCTCCCACTTGACTGGTGCTGTAGCCCATGCGGCCTGCGGCCATGCTCGTAAGCTTATTGGCCGTGATATATTTTACCGTCTCTTCAACGGCAATGGCTGCCTCCTGCTCGCCAAGGGTTTCAAGCATCATGGAGACCGCGCAGATGGCTGCCAGGGGATTAATCACGCCTTGGCCGGTGTACTTAGGCGCTGAACCTCCGATGGGTTCGAACATGCTCACCCCTTCAGGATTGATGTTTCCTCCGGCGGCAAGACCCATGCCTCCCTGTGTTATTGCGCCAAGGTCGGTGATAATATCTCCGAACATATTGCCCGTAACCAGTACGTCGAACCATTCAGGATTTTTGACCATCCACATGCATGTCGCATCAACGTGATAGTATTCCCTGCGAATGTCAGGATAATCCCTTTTTCCCATCTCATGGAAGGCGCGATCCCATAGGTCATAGAGAAACGTCAGGACGTTTGTCTTTCCCACAAGGGCCAGGGTGTTATACTCCCCTTTGCCGGCTGCCTTTTTGCCGTATTTGCGCGTGTATTCAAAGGCGTATCTGAGACAGCGGTCCACCTGGTGACGAGTATAGACAGCCGTTTGAATCGCTACCTCATGAGGCGTCCCCTTCATGGTGACGCCGCCGACCCCGGTGTATTGATCGCCGGTGTTTTCGCGTATTACGCAATAGTCGATATCCTTGGGGCCTTTGTCTTTAAGGGGTGTATCCACGCCTGGGTAAAGACGGACCGGGCGAAGGTTTATATATTGATCAAGTGCAAAACGGGCCTTGAGAAGGATGCCTTTTTCAAGGATGCCTGGGGCGACATCAGGGTGGCCGATTGCCCCGAGAAGGATTGCGTCGAACCCCTTAAGTTCTTCAACGGCGCTGTCAGGAAGGGTCTCTCCTGTTTTCATATAGCGTTCGCCGCCGAAGTCAAAATTAACGGATTCATACTTAAAACCGAATCTTACAGATGCCGCGTTCAGCGCCTTCATGGCCTCGGCAATTACTTCGGGTCCTGTCCCGTCACCCGGTATGACTGCTATTTTATACATATTAACTATCCTTTCTAATGAAAAAATCCAAAGATAAAACGATTGTTTGTGGGAGGATAATATGAAAAAGGTTTATTCGTGTCAAACATAAATCTCGGCGCCGTATTTTGCAGGCGGTGAACTTATATGCCATGGCCTTTGCTGATGGATATTATCCCATCTCCTCGCAAAATATTTATAGCATCGGAGGTCTTTTTTTTTGAGTAAAATGGGGCAGCCTGCTATGATACATTACATTAAGCTTGTAACAGCGGGCGAAAGGGTTGAAAACAGGACCACCGATGCCCGGATAATCGATCAATTTATTTATGCAAAAATCTAACCGGAAATTATTGTTCATTATAAGAACTTGAGAGTCTAAAGTTATTTACAACATTCTGATTTTAAATAGCACTTCATTTTCCTGAACTGTCATTCCCGCGAAGGCGGGAATCCAGGAAAATTAATAAGTTATGGATTCCCGCCTTCGCGGGAATGACAGAACTTTGGACTGTTCAGATAAGAAATTGAAAATATCATGAAAGGCAAAACGATGGCCGAATATATACAGGTATCCACGACAACGGACAAAAAGGAAGACGCCGAAAGGATCTCAAGGGAGATAGTTGAAAAAAGGTTGGCCGCATGCGTTCAGATCTCAGGTCCCGTAACAAGCGTTTACCGATGGAAGGATAACATGGAGGAGACGGAGGAATGGCTCCTTATCATGAAGACCGGAAAGGAACTCTATCCGGAACTTGAAGAGGCTATAAAGAAAATCCATCCCTATGAAACCCCTGAAATCCTGGCTGTTCCCGTGGTTGCAGGGAGCAAGAGTTATCTGGATTGGGTGGATAGGGAGACTCTAAAATAAGTCGGATCTTCATCTGTGCCATTGCTGAATAGGGTGTAAGGTCTTAAATTTCAAATTTCAAATCTGTAATTTGAGATTATATCCTTATTCCTGTGAGCCCTGCTTTTTTGACCTTGATCTTTATGAGCGCTATCTGCCTGTGAAGAGGGGAGGGCGTTTTTCCAGGAAATGGGCCACCCCTTCTTTGAAGTCTTCTGATGCAAGACTTTGGAGCAGTTCTTCATCCGCAGTCTCCGATGCCTCTGCAAGGGTCTGGAACATGGCGTTAAGGACCTGCCTTTTCATGACGCCCAGGGAGCGCGGAGAAACCGAACCCGCAAGGTCCTTCGCGTAGGCCATTACGCCGTCCATGAATGTATCTTCTGGAAAGATCCTGTTTACAAGACCCATGCGAAATGCCTCATGAGCATCGATAACTCGCGAGGAATAGAGCATGTCAAGGGCGTTTGAAAGACCGACTATCCTGGGAAGAATCCAGCTTATTCCATGCTCCGCGATCAGGCCGCGCTTTGAAAAGGCGGTGGAGAATTTTGCCTTTTCCGAGGCAAATCTGATGTCGCAATAGAGTGCGATGATGAGTCCCAGCCCTGCTGCAGGTCCATTGACTGCCGCGATGACCGGTTTTTTTAAACCTAAAAGATAAGAGTATCTCTTGCGGAAGTCGTCTCTTATCTTATCCCTGTTTTCAGGGTTATATTCCTCTTCAGTTATCTGCTCCATGAGTAAGGAGACACGTCTTTCCGCAGACATTGCAGCCCCGGATTTTAATGAGGCAACCGCCTCATCAGCGGCCCCTTCCAACTCCGCCATGTCCGCGCCGGCGCAAAAGCCCCGACTTGCCCCGGTCAGCACAATAACCCGGACCTTGTCATCATCTTCAGCCCTGTGGGAGGCATCCATGACTTCCTTTGCCATGCCCCTTGTCCAGGCATTCAGCCTGGCCGGCCTGTTGAGTGTTATTATCGCGACCCCGTCGTTTAAGGTATAAAGGATTTGTTCATAAGGCATAAAAAACCCCCTTAGTATTTCAATTCACACCGTTCCTGTAAGGAGCGTAAGTTTCAGTCCCCCATGATCCAGGAGTATTGAAGTCCTTTTGAAAGGGACTTCCCTGATGAGGTTCTGGTCATGGATAAAGAGGGCGTATCTCCAACCCTTAAAATCATTGCCCAGTTTTTTAATTATATTCCGGAAAAGCTCCCTGCTTTTTTTCTTTGTCCCAAGACGGACTCCATAAGGTGGATTGATGATCACAAGACCAGGTTGCTGTGTGTTGAACATTACCATGATGTCCTTTTTTTTCATGTCAAAGAAGTCCATGTTTATTACAGTAATGGACTTGGATAGATCGAACCTGGCCGTTCTTTCTTTAAGCGCCGCACATTGTCGCTGGTCTTTTTCCGATGCGATTATCAGGAAGGGCTTTAAATCAATAATCTCCTTTTCGGATTCTTTTCTGATGTGCATCCATCTCTCAGGTCCAAAGCACGGCCAGTCCATGAATGCAAAATCCCTGTAAAGACCGGGGGGCGTCTTTGTCGCTATCATTGCAGCTTCAATGGAAAAGGTCCCTGACCCTGACATGGGGTCAAGTAACGGTTCGTTACCGTTATATCCTGCCATCCTGAGGGCTGCCGCTGCGATAGTCTCCCTGATTGGAGCCCTGGCGTTGTGCTCTTTTAATCCGCGTTTGTAGAGGAGTTCCCCGCTGCTGTCCAGGGAGATAGTGAAGCGGTCGTCAACTACCCTTACAAAGACCTGCTGGGAAAAGGATGTGCGAGGTTCACCGCCTTCATGAAAATCGGCAAGCCCTTGACGATTGACAATCGCGGCCCTGATCCTTTCATCAATAGCATCTTTGTGATATAGCCTGGAGTGTTTTGTGGATGTGTTTATTTCAGGCATTGTGCCGTGGGAAAGATAGAGTTCCCATGGCACTGATGACAGGTTTTTTTCAAGGCGGCTGAAATTGGATGCCTTGAAACCGCCTATCCGCATGAGCACCCTGTTGGCGATCCTGAGATAAAGATTAGCGATATAGCAGTCCTGCAGCCGTCCTTCAAACTCGATGCCCCCTTTTACCTGTGAAAAGGCGGTCGTTGACAGGGGCAAGGACTTTAATTCCTCCAGGCACTGGTCTTCCAATCCAGGCGTTACGGCAACGAAAAAGGGATGCGCCCGGCCTGTGATTTGGCGTTTTAAACGCTTTTCCAGAGGTGTTTTTTTTTCCAAAATTTATTGCTGACTCTTTAAAAGATTCAGTTTGGATGTGATATTATCCTGTATCCAGTGATCATCCCACCATTCAATGGGATTGACAAAGACACCATGCACCAGCATGCTCACGTGCAGGTGATCCCCGCCCGCAAGGCCGGTCTGACCTGTATGGCCTATGATATCACCTTTCTTCACATCCTGACCCTTTGTCACAATTATATCGCTCAGGTGTCCGTAAAGAGATGCAATGCCCTGGCCGTGGTCAATAACAACCGCGTTGCCGTAAATGCCGTTTCTCTCGGCGAATATGATCTTTCCGCTGTTTTCCGCGTCGACCGGAGAATTGGCAAGGGATGCCAGATCAAGCCCCAGGTGGTCCTGCTCATCCACCAGTTTGCTGTTGTAATAGTATTTGCGGTGATCTGCATATTTTGCCATAGGCGCCGAATTTTTTAGCCTCAGCCAAGACCCTTCCCACAGCTTATCAGGGCTTACGTCTTTCATAAGGTCGTAGAAAATCGCGTTGTCCGTTTTCCTCAGTTCCCTGTTGATCTTCAGATAATTATCTATGTCAGTGGCATTGGGGTCGATCTCATTTGAAAAATATGGGAGGACCTTTTTCAGAAATGAATCGGAGAGATTCATGTCATCGCTTCTGAACTGTATCCGTTTAACAAGACAGGTAAATGCGGTGGTTACTGTATTCTCCGCCTTGTCTTTAGCCCATAGAGAGATGGTTGGATTAGTCTTTATATCATAGGGGATTGCGAAATAGGCCACGTAGTTTTCGTTCTTTGGATCCTTTGACGCGGGGTATCCCTTGAAAAAAAGGTCATTTACATAAACGCCGCTTTCCAGGGTGTCCGAAGATGCCTGATATACAACTAGACCTGTCCCTCCCTGGTTGACATTATGCATCTGACTTAAAGGTCTGATGGTCGGCGGCATGGTATCAATTATTAAACTGTGAAGGATAACGGTTGTGTTGCCGTCACCCCCGTTTTTCCTCGAGTAGTCCCATGCCTGGACCTTGATATCCATGGTCCCCTGTGTCAGGTGAAGGGTCTGAGGGTCTATGACAAACTGGTCCTCATAATTATGGGTCCCTTTCCCGTTTAATATCCCTTCAAAGGGGAATTTTAAATCCAGGACTGTCTCTTCCTTTCCGCCAGGACTGTAAGAGACCTTCAATGCCTTGAGTCCCCTCTTCATGTCGCCGGCCTTTATGGTAAATGCCTGTTTTTTTGACAGGAATTCAGGGAGAGGTTCAACGGTCAAAAGGGGTTTTTCACCTTCAAATATAATTGTAAAAAACCATGCAAAAAGTACAAGGATTATTGCAAGGGGTATAAGAGCAAGATAATAAACTGTTTTTTTATTTTTTATCATGGTGTTCTTTTCTGAAATAGGATTGTTGTATTAAAAAATACTGCACCCATGCAGTATTCTAAAGAGACCAAGCTTTATTACCTCTTCTGTCCAGGATTGTCAAATTTCATTTAATCCTTACACTGATGGCCCTGACCCTGTCCATGATTTCTTCATGGTCAAGGGTAAGAAATTTCCTTTCTTTCATTAATATCTTTCCATTAACAATGACATCCTTTACATCACTGCCGTTTGCCGAATATACAATAGAAGAAATCGGGTTATATAAAGGGGTCATGTGGGGTTTGTTTGCATCAACGACTATAATATCCGCCTTCTTGCCCCTTTCGATGGCGCCTGTTTGATTTTCAAGTCCCATTATCCCGGCGCCCCATGAAGTGGCCATCTTAATAACGGTTGCAGCGGCCATATTCACCGGATCACCTGTAAAGACCTTGCCCAATTTCGCGGCGGAATCCATCTCTTTAAAGAGGTCCAGGTTGTTGTTTGAGGCGCAGCCGTCTGTGCCGATACCCGGTTTAATGCCCATCTTTACCATATCAGACATCCTTGCAACGCCGGCAGATAGTTTCATGTTGCTCTCAGGCGTGTGTACTATGCGAACTCCTTTCCGCAAAATCAGATCCATCTCTTCATCATCCAGGTGTATCGAATGAGCGGCAATGAGATTATTGTTAAGTATCCCTAAGTCGTTCAGGTAAATGGCCGGCCTTTTTCCTGTCCTTTTAATTATTTCGTCAACCTCATCACGGGTCTCTGAGAGGTGGATCTGCATGGGGAGAGAGTGTTTCATGGAGAGCTCCATGGCCTTGACGAGCGTCCTGTCAGAGCATGTAACAGGACTATGACAAAAGAGGCCGGGTGTAATGAGGTCTGAGAAATGAATGTATCTCTCGATGAACTCCTTTCCTATGGCGAGATTTTCCTTTGGGTCGCTTATGCCCGGCGCAGGAAAATCTATTACCCCCTGGCTGATAATGGCCCTGAGCCGTGATTCATGAACGGCTCTCATTGTCTCATCCTGAAGAAAATAACCGTCTATGAAGGCGGTTGTGCCTGAGGCTATCATTTCAAGACAGCCTAACAGGGCGCCCCAATAGACGTTTTCAGGGGTTGCATGGGCGGCCTCTGCCGGGAATATCTTCTCAAAGAGCCATTCCCTGAGAGGGAGATCGTCGGCATATCCGCGAAAGATGGTCATTGCTGTGTGACAGTGCCCGTTAATAAGACCGGGCATGATAATACATTTTTTCGCGTTGATTATTTCAACGCCGGCAGGATAAGGGTATGCGCCTGCAGGTCTGATATCGGCAACCCTGTCTTTTTTTATAAAGACGCTTGTATTATCAAGGGGGGCCTCGCCGGCGACCATCGTAAGCAGGGTTCCACCCTCAATTATTATATCAGGAGCCTCCGTGATCGGGAGATAATGTTCTGTGTTGCCGGGGTAATCAGGCATGGGTGTCTCCATTTGAATATCTTAGTTGTTTGAAAGATAGGCCAATTCCATAAAACTTCAGTCGTTGGATGCCGGCGCAAGGCACAAGGGAATAATAAACTAATTTCAAATTTGAAATTTGAGATTTGAGATCTTACACCTTAAACCTTACACCTTGAGCCCTGCGCCTTGCGCCATCTTTATTGTCGTCTTTGTCGAACATGGAATTCAGGCATTATAGCCATTTAAAAGGTAAATGCAACAGGCCGCCTGCCATAATCTGGCATAAGCTAAATTTTCTTGACAAGTCGGCTTGATCTGGTAGGAAATGCTTTGATCACGGATGCAATATTATGAAACCATATCCGTATGATTTTTATTATCACGACTTGGGAGGTTTTTAAAATATTTATGGCAACAATTGCGCCCTTTAGGGGATTGACATATAATTTCAAAAAGCTGGGAGACATGTCCAAACTGGCGGCTCCTCCCTATGATGTAATAAATGAACAGGAACAGGAAGAATATTACAACATCCATCCCAACAATGTCATAAGGTTGATACTGGGAAAAAAAAGGAACGGCGATTCGGATCTGGATAACCGTTATACCAGATCAGCCGATGAGATGAAGAGGTGGGAAGAGGATGATATCCTTACCAGGTCCGATTCCCCTGCAATGTATCTTACTGCCCATGATTATGATCCTGGGGACGGGAAGGGCGCTAGGACAAGGTGGGGGCTTATAGCCCTTGTGCGTATCGAGGAAGAGGGGTCGCGGGTGATACTTCCCCATGAAAAGACATTTTCAGCACATAAGGATGACAGGCTGAAACTTATGAGGGCCTGCAATGCCCAGTTGAGCCAGGTCTTCGGCCTTTATGATGATTCCGATAACATTATATCGGGCTGTCTTGCTGGGGCAAGCGGGACAACGCCTGATGTATCCTTTGATTTCAGGGACGGCACAAGCCACAGGATGTGGATAATTAAGGATCAGGTCTTCTTTAAAAAGGCGGCCGATGCCATGCGCGGCAAATCGATCTTTATAGCGGACGGGCATCATCGCTATGAGACATCCAGAAATTACAGAAATATCATGAGGGAGAAATACGGGCGGGGCAATGAAGATAAGTCTTTTGATTATGTAATAATGTATCTCGCGGATATGAACGATAAGGGACTTACAATCCTGCCTACACATCGCCTTGTAAAAGAATACAGGGCCTTTGGCCCGGATGAATTTTTAAATAAGGCAAGGCGGTTTTTCAGGATAGACGAAATGCCGTTTTCAAAACAGGGTCAGGGCGACCGGTTTATTAAGCTCAGGCAGGCGATGGAAGATAAAGGCCGTGAGACCTCGGCATTAGGATTTTATTATCATAATAGCAACAAATATTATATCCTTTCACTTATGCCCGGGGCGATGGATAACGATGAAGAGGCGCTCCATCCTTCTCTTAAAAAACTCGATGTCCTTGTGCTTACAAGGCTGATACTCAATGATTGTCTTGGTTTTACCAGGGAAGACATGGATAATGCCGGCCTTATCCGTTATGTCAGTAATATGGCCGATTCAATCTCCCTTGTGGAATCCGGCGACTGCAAGATGGCCTTCCTGCTCAATCCCACCAGGATCGATCAGGTTAAGGATGTGGCCGGCAACTTTTTAACGATGCCGCGCAAGTCAACTTTTTTCTATCCCAAGGTCATTTCAGGCTTGGTCTTTAACAAGATAGATCCCTATGAAACCATCAAAACCCCATGATATTGAAATCTTGCCTGATGAATCGATAGATGACTTCATGAATGGGAGTTTAAGACTGATCCAGTCCCGCACAGGTTATCGCTTTTCCATTGACGCCATCCTGTTATCGGAATTCGTCACCATTAAGAAGGGCGATGTTGTGGTGGATCTAGGCTCCGGATGCGGGATAATACCGCTTATGTTGCTGTTGAAAAAACCGGTCAGGCATGCCTATGGTCTTGAGATCCAGTGGGGATTGGCCTATCAGACTGCCCGCAATGCCGCATTAAATAATTTTTCCCGCAGGCTGAGCGTGATCATGGGCGATATACGGAACCCGCCTTTGTCTGCGCTATGCGCGGACGTTGTCGTTTGCAACCCGCCATATCGCAGAAAAGAAAGCGGACGGATTAATCCTGATCGCCAAAGGGCAATTGCAAGACATGAGATACTGGCCTCCCTTGATGATATCCTTATTACAACAAAAAGGATACTCAGGCCCAAGGGCAGGCTTGCTATGATATATCCGGTGGAGCGTCTGACCGATCTGATGACCAAGCTGAGAAGTTTCGATATGGAGCCCAAGAGGCTGAGGATAATCTATCCCGGGATGGGGTCTGAGGCGAAGCTGGCCTTGATAGAGGCGTCTCTTGGGGGCAATGCCGGATTAAAGGTGTTGCCTCCGCTGGTGGATCAGGGCGAATATTCTATAGGGGGCCGAACCTGAAGTCTATCCTTTGAACCGCATTTCGGCCCAGCTTTCCGTTCAATTTTTCTATGATTGTCTCTTTAGCATACTCAAGTTCCTGCAGCCAGATTGAATCCGATACAATGACCCTCAGACAACCGTTTTTTATCCATGATGGTCGTGCATGGCCGGCGATTGCCTTGCCGACTGCTTCTTCCCACATTACCCATATCCGGGCGTCGGCCGGATTGAAAGGCAGGTCTTCCTTTTGCAGCAGGCCGGCTATGATATCTTTTAAAGGGATTAGAGTGTCTTTTTTCTGGTCCATTTATTCCTTGATCTTTAATCCGGTTCGCGCGATCCGGGTTAATTTCTTGACTAAAGATTTATCAGCCGTTAAGATAACACAATAAAAACAAATTTAAAACAGGGGATTTATTATGGCTTGGGATTGGGAAAAATTACAGCATCAGAACAGGTCCAGACCTGGAGGCCCTCCGCCTCAGATGGATGATATTCTCGGAAAGTTTAAGGATATGAAGGGCAAATTCGGCGGGGTGTGGGTTATTGCAGCCGCCCTTATTGTCTTGATACTCGGCTATTCGATGATCTATACCGTTGCGGTTGATGAGGTAGGCATTGTCCAGAGATTCGGCAAATATGTCAGGACGACTTCCCCGGGGCTGAACTTCAAGATGCCCACAGGGATAGAGAAGGTTACAAAGGTAAAGGTCAGGTATGTATATAAAGAGGAATTCGGTTTTCGGACAATCGCTGCCGGAGTTAAAACTCAATACGCATCCGACTCCGCCTTTATTCAAGAGGCATTAATGCTTACCGGCGACCTGAATGTGGCGGTGGTCCCATGGATAGTCCAGTATCGTATAAATGACCCTTACAAATATCTGTTCAAAGTGCATGACATTAACAGCACCTTAAGAGATCTGGCCGAGGCAGCCATGCGATTAGTGGTTGGAGACAGGAGCATTAACGAAGTCATCAGCAAAAGGGATGATATCGCGATACAGGCCAAGGAGTTGTTGCAGAAGGAACTGGATAACGCTGAAACAGGCATCTACGTAACTACCATAGAGATGAAAAAGACTAATGTCCCTGAGACTGTTCAGCCTTCTTTCAATGAGGTAAACCAGGCTGTCCAGGAAAAGGAGAAGGTGATCTATCAAGCTCGCGAGGCATATAATAAGCTTATCCCCCAGGCAAAGGGCGATGCTGAAAAGACGGTCAAGGAGGCTGAAGGATATGCCCTGGATCGCGTCAACAGGGCCAAGGGCGATTCCGCCAGATTTATGTCCCTCTATGAGGAATATGCCAAGGCAAAGGATGTCACCAGGAGAAGACTATATCTGGAGGCCATGCGCGATCTGTTTCCCAAGATGGGGAATAAAGTTATTGTAGATTCCAACCAAAAAAATCTGATTCCCCTCTTAAATATGGGGCAGACTTTGGGATCGGGTCAGATTGCGGGATCGGATCAGACTACGGTATCGGGCCAGACCACAGGAGGGAAAAAGTGAAAATAAAATATATTATAATAGCGCTGGCGATATTGGTTATAGCCTTTATCAACTCCGCCTATATAGTAAACGAGACGGAGCAGGTAATCATAACACAATTCGGCGAGGCCATTGGCGATGCCAAGAAAGACCCGGGGCTTTACTTCAAGATGCCCTTTATTCAAAAGGCAACTTATTTCCCCAAAAACCTCCTCGCATGGGACGGTGAACCGGGCCAGGTAAACACCCTTGATAAGACCTTTCTCCTGGTCGAAACCTTCGCGCGATGGAAGATCGTTGATCCGTTAAAATTTTTTCAAACCGTAAACAACCTTTCAGGCGCTTATGGCCGCCTGGATGATATTATTGATTCAGCCGGCCGCAATCTTATCACCTCATACTCTCTGATCGAGACGGTCAGGATGACCAACAGGGAGATGGATACATTTGAGGCAGGACTTGATGAGATTAAGGAAAAGAGCCCTCTTGGGGAGATCACAACAGGAAGAGAAAAAATAGCCAGCGCTATCATGGAACAGGCCCAGCCTAAGCTGGAAAAGTTCGGCATAGCGCTCGTGGATGTCAAAATCAAGAGGTTGAACTACGTTGAGGAGGTTCAGCAATCCGTATATGCAAGGATGATAGCGGAACGCAAGCAGATAGCTGAAAAGTACCGTTCCGAGGGACAGGGCGAGGCCAGAAAGATAGAAGGCGACATGGAAAAGGAGATGAAGAAGATTACCTCCGAGGCATACAAGTCAGCAGAGGAACTCAAGGGCAAGTCTGATGGCGAGGCGGCGCTTATCTATGCCAAGGCATTCGGAAATGACCCTGATTTTTATTCATTCCTGCAGACACTGGATATCTATAAAGAGAGTATCGGCAAGGACAGCTCGCTTATCCTTTCAACCGATTCGGAATTTTTAAAATATTTTAAGGGGTATCAGGGGAAGTAGCGGTTTGAAAAAAGATAATCCGCATTATCTGATATGGCTTGCAAGGTATTTCCTTATCCTGTCTTTTTTCTTTGGCCTGACAGGTTGCTCCAAAGGAATCGTAAGGACTGGAAATGACAACATGTCCATGGGATGGAAATGCGATGAAGCGGCTGATCAGGCTATGAAACAAGAAGCTTATGACCAGTCTATCCTCCTTCATGAAAAATTTCTGAATAGACACCCTTCAAACGGACTCGCTTTATATCACCTTGGATACACATATGGCCAGATTGAGGAGCATGAGAAAGAGATATCAAGCTATGAAAAAGCAATATCTCTCGGTTATAAAAACAGCGGCATCTTTTTTAACCTTGGCATGGCCTATGGCGAGACAAACAGGGTTAAGGCTTCCATAGATGTCTTCAAGAGAGGCATTGAGACAGATCCTGAAAATCCCGATATCCACTTTGGTCTTGCCCTCGCCTATCAGAGAGCTTCTTCGTATAATCTGGCGGAGACGGAATTTCTGAAGACCATAGAACTTAAGCCTGACAGCCTGGATGCAAGGTTTTACCTTGGGTTGCAATATGCGGACAGGGGGGATAATGAGAAGGCCAGGGAACAGGCCATGAAGATCATGGAGATCGATAAGGATAATTCCTTTGCGCAAGAAATTATGAATCGTATAAAATAGTGTTCGTTGTTAGTTGTTAGTGGTACGTTGTCATGTTCCGGACAGTCAAATGAAATTTCATTGTTATATCGGCGGCATCTTTCCGGATTGTTTTTGGTTCTTTTATTTAACAACATACAACGAACAACAATCAATGGACATTGCCGCATTCTCAGTGTGAAGAAGATTTCTATTTGTGACTATTATTAAAAAAAGGCAGGGCCTTGCGACCCTGCCTTTTTTTAATGTTGGTTTGATAAGTTGATTAATTGATGCATTATCAAATTAGGCTGATAATTGACAACTCAACATACCCATTTAAAGGATGACTTCCCTTGATGCCGTTATTAACACCGGTGCATATCTTTTTTTTAAAATTTGAAGATACCCGGCAGAAAAGATGCACGTTCATCCGAGAAGCCTAGTTAAGCGTCATCTGTAACTTCCTTAATAAGTATAACCTTTGGAGGCATTCGCCGTCACGTGGTTGTATGATAATATTGAAGCCGGATGACTCATAAACTTTAATATTATTTAATGCAACATGCATGCCGGATTGGATAGTGATTTGATAAAAATAAAATTCTAATAAAATTCAATTGGTTGGATTTTTAATTAAAATAAATCAGCAGGATGATGTTTTAAAAAGTTGACAAAGTGTGTCATTTTTCAGACTTTTTGACAGGGGATCAATGACTATGCCCTGGGGCATAGTCATTGATGATGATATTTTTTATCTAACTATTCGCCTGCTTTTTTAGGTCTTAAGAACAGGGAGCATATGAATCCAATAACGAGTATGCCGGTTAATATATTTATCGGCCATGAGTAATTTCCTGTTGCAGAAAGCACTAGACCTCCAACGGTGGGAGCGGCCCAACCGCCGAATATAGCGAGCCCTGTAGCCAACCCACCCAGCTTGCCTGTAATCTCCTTGGGATAGTTTTTGGCGATATAACCGACTGCCTGGGGATTGACGAATGAATAAAAGAAAAGGATGGCTGTCAGAGAAAAGACCAGGATTCCCTGACTCGCGGTAATGAAATTAAATTTAATCAGAAATGAGAAGATGGCGCCCATGAGAAAACCTGTAACCATAACAGGTCTTCCATTGCCTTTGAAGACCTTGTCTGTGATAAGGCCGCCCAAAATTGACCCGCCCATAAAGAAGAACTGTCCCAATACCAGGAATTTGCCACCAGCAACAGTTCCATAGCCAAGACCCACTGGCGCATCAAGGCCGATGTATGAGGGCGTCAGATCATTGAATGCCTGGAATGCCCATGACATGCAAAAGTAGCAGACAATGGCGATCCATGTGACCGGCTGAGACAGGGCCTTTTTAAAGGCATGGGCAATACCGGTGTCATGTTCTTCCTGTGTTTTTTCTGATATTACTTGCGGCGGTTTCGGCCCAAAAGCCATAATGATAGCAAGGACTATGCCCACAACAGCAAGAGGACCGGTAATCATAAGGGCCTTTTGCCAATTTCCCGAAGACACGGCAAGACCGGGAATAATAGATAGGCCCAAGGCGACGCCGAGGGAAACCGAGAAGCCCTGAAAGCCTGCGACGATGCTTCTTTCCTTATGGGGAAAGTAGGAGGCGGCAAGAGGGGCGGAAGCGGCCATGATTGGACCGGTGCCGCAGCCCTGGAGAAACCTTACAAAAATCATCCCCCCTATACTATTGCCGATAACAGGCACCAGAAAGGAGCCTGCGCTTACCAGAGTCAGGCCGCCGATAAAGACCTTTATGACGCCGAACTTGTCAAGAAGAGCGCCTCCGCACAAGGCAGCTAGGGCAACAAACAGGTTGAATGAAGCCATAGTCATGAGCAGAACTTGTCCTGCGTTAAGTTGAGGCATGGTCTTTAATATCTCACCGGTCAGGGGGGCGGGACCTATCAGTCCCATGCCGGTTGTTGCCGTACATATAATCATTGTAAACAATATGTACCAGCGGAACTTGGAATAAACTAACTCATTCATGATTTTTTCTCCTTTTTGTATGGCGTTACATTTATAACTGAGTAAATAAAAACCGTTCTCATTTCCTTCCAAAATATCCCACGATTGTTGTTTTATGATTATATTGTGGATATTGTAAACCTTGGAAATATCATATGAAAATTCATAGCCATATGATGAGATAGGGACTATATATGGAACTTAATATCGGGTGTCAAGATTAAAATGGGAGATGCACTTTTATTTATACCTAGTAGCGTAATACAATAAATGACTCTGTTAAAAGTGCCTTCAAAGGCTGATAGAAATCTTATCATGGATTATCTGTATTTTACAGAAGACGTGAATTTTTCCAGTTGCTTTTGATAGTAACTAATGTCTTCTCTTTCAAGTGATATAGCCTCTTTGATGGTCTCAATAGCCTTTTCAGTTGAACCGTTTACCCAGTATGCCTCCGCCAGGGTGTCAAGAAATGTGGGAGTCCTCTCCAGTTCAACAGCCCTGCCTGCCAGGACCAAGGCCCTTTGGGGATTTCGCAACTCTTCATCCTGCACTGTCACCAGCAGCCATGCAAGGTTGTTTAAGGTTGTGGGTTGCTCGTCGTTTATGGATAAGATTCTTTCATAGGTGACTATAGCCTCCTTGTATTTTCCTGTCTCATGATACAACATGGCAAGGCCCTGCAGCAGGGTAATATTATCGGGGTCTTGAAGTATCTGTTCCTGGAGTGTGTTGCCGGCCATTTTATAGTAAAGGTCCTGTTTTAGGGGACTGAAATTCAGAAGGTATCCGAGACCTAGCGTACATATCAGATATCCGGCAAAAGACAGGGCTATAAACCGGTTGTGGCGGCGGATCAGGTCCGGCCTTTTAAGCGTCGCAAGTAAGCATTCAACCCTTTCTTTGATGCTGAAATGATGCCAGCTTGGGAGGTCTCTGATTTTTCCGCTGAATAGCGCTATCTTTTCAAGCGAGTTTATTGTTGGGAACGGACTCCCCATAACGACCGCGGAATAGAGATCCGCCTGTCTCTCAAAGTTGCGCATGAAAAATCCCAATAAAAATCTGAAGTAGATAAACATGCTGAGCAAAATTGGGACTGACAGCGCCATGTAAAAAAGATTTAATGCGTAAGGCTTATTTTCGCCGACAACATTTATAAAATAAGGGAGTGATGCCAGGAGGCAGGTGAATATATCGAACAATCCGAAGGAGAGGACCATATACCCAAGCATGAATATTACATAGAATATCATATGCCTGTATTTTGCATGACCCACTTCATGGGCCAGGACGGCCTTGAGCTCATCGATGGAGAGGATCTCCATGAGTGAATCTGTTATGAGGATATATCTTAATCGCGGTATGATCCCCATAATCCCGGCGGTCATCATGCGTCCTTCAAAGATGGACCATCTGAGCAGGTTGCCATATCTGAAACGCATTTCATTTAAAAATTTTTTTAACTCAACTATCTTTTCCGATGATTCAAATGGCCTGCACTCCCACCAGAATTGGATAAAGGCCGGCATAAGTATGACCAGGATACAAAGAAAGACCGCGAAAAATATCATTTGACCTTCAGGCCGGTCTAAAAGACCGCCGGGACCTGACCAGTGATAAAATGTTATCAGATCAGAGATAAAGGTGAGGATCATCCATGGGAAAAGGATAGGCAGATTGAGTTTAATATTTGAGATGATAAAAGAGCGACGTGTAAGTGTCGCATGAAATGCCGGCACGTAAACGGGATAGGCAAAATACCAGATGGTAGAGAGATAAGCCAGGAAGAGCGCGATAGCCGGAATGCCCTGAAGTATGGAAAAATTATTTGCCTGCGGTATCTCCTGGAGCCAGTATTTCAGATGGAATATATAGACATCCATGACGAAGAGAAGGACTGCAAGGATTGAAAGGCGAAGGACAAGGGCATGATACCCTGCGCTAAGCCCGCTGTCCTGGCCGGTCCTCGAAAGGCGAAGGAGACGATTGAAACCCGCCTTGCAATATGCAGCCAGGACGGCCCAGCAGGAAAGGATCATTGCCAGGTTGTATATTAATGGGCTGTCGATGCTCTTTTCAGGATAGCTTATCTCGAAGATCAGAAGGACAATCAGAAAATAGATAATATTGTTGAACATAAAAAATCTTTGGCCTTATAAGGCCCAATTACTATATGCGGTCAGCCCTGGTTAGGTTTTGAAATATTGCCGTCTTCCTTTATGAAATCGAGCCTTCCTCCGCCGGGCGGCAATGACTCATCACTGTTTATGGTGATGCTTACATCATAACGCTTTTCAAGGTCAACCAGTTCATTCCGTTTCCGGTTTTGGATATAGTTGGCTACCTCCGCAGGAAGTGTGACATTCACCCTTGCAACGTCTCCCTTTGACAACCCCATCCATATCCTGCGCAGATAGGAGACTGCTGAAGCTCCCGCTGAAATAACCGTCCCCCTTCCCTGACAATGATCGCAGGTCTGATAACTCTTGGATTCAATAGAGGGGTTTAACCTTTGTCTTGAAAGTTCAAGGAGACCGAACTTGGAAATAGCAGAGACATCCGTCTTGGCCCTGTCCTTTTTCAATTCTTCACGAAGGATCTTTTCAACTTCCCTGATGTTTTTTTTGTCTCTCATGTCAATAAAATCTATTACGATCAATCCCCCCAGGTCTCTCAGACGAAGCTGCCTGGCAACCTCAATGGCGGCCTCGGAATTGGTCTTGAAAATCATGCTCTCATTGTCTTTGCTTGATTTTGAGCGCCCTGAATTGACATCAATGGCAATGAGCGCCTCTGTAGTATCGAATATTACCGAACCCCCGGATTTAAGGGGCACCCTATTCACGTATATGCTCTCTATCTGTTTTTCAACGCCGTAATGATCGAATATGGGGATTTTTTCTTTATAGAGTTTTACCTTCAGTTGATCCCTGGGCGAGATAATCTTCATGTATTCTTTAATCTTGTTAAAGGTCTCCTTGTCATCGACTATAATCTCTGAGACATCGCTTGTATAGTAGTCCCTGACAGTGCGCAGGCTCAAGTCCTGCTCCTTGTGTATCAAGGTGAAAGGATCAGCCTTGCCGACCCTTTTTCTTATATTATTCCATAATCTTAACTGGCGGTTGAGATCCTTGGTCAATTCGGTTTTGCTTTGTCCCTCGGCCACTGTCCTGATGATATAACCTATGCCCTCAGGCATCTTGACATGACCCACTATGGACTTCAACCGCTGTCTTTCCTCCTCGCTTTCAATTTTTTTGGACACGCCGTTTAATGTCTTGCCGGGGGTGAGGACTATAAATCTCCCTGCCAGGGAGAGATATGTTGTAAGATGCGCCCCTTTTCTGCCGGGCATTTCCTTCAATACCTCAACAAGGATCTCCTGCCCTTTTTTAATAACCTTTTCAATATGAGGATGATGGTGTTCTTTTTTGACCTCCTGATCGGTTGTGAAATATTCCGGGTGGATGCTGTCCATGGGCAGAAAACCGTTCCTGTCGGCCCCGAAATCCACAAAACATGCCTGGAGGCTGGGCTCTATCCTGTCCACTACGCCCTTATATATATTACCTTCTTTGTGTTCCGTTGAGGAAATATCTATATGAAACCCCACAAGCGTGCGGCCGGCGATAAAAGCGATCCGGAGTTCCTCAGATTCCACCGCATTTATTATCATTATCTGTTTTGTCATGAAATATTCTCTTCGTTTGTAGTTGTTTAAATATTTATATTCCTGTAAGCGCCTCTGCATTAGCGATTGTTTTATTCATATAGCAAGCCGGCGCAAGGCACAGGGCGCAAGGTAAAGGCATGTAATCTCAAATTTGAAATTTCAAATTTGAAATCTTATATCCTGAGCCTTAGGCATGTTATTTATATCATACCGAATCTTTAAAGCAATCTAATTGTCAACATGCCTTTTCCTCCGGCCCCTGCGTCTCATATGCTGATGGGCCTGGTACATGAATGTCCTGATGGCTGTTTCCCTTCCCGGTTGAGTGCTTGAATCGTATGGCGTATCGAGATAGGGGATGCCGGACCTGTTCATAACCGGACGCAAGACAGCGGATGTGACGGTGCTCGGCATGCATGTAAAGGGATAAACGTTAACAACCCCGTTAAATCCGCCTCTTATGTATTCCAGGATTCCTGAAACACTTAAGCATGCCTCAGTGCCCACATCAAAACTGAAAAGATCTTCTTGTTGAAGGAGTTCTTCAAGGTGTGCTACTTTATGGTCTCTATCCAGATCTATCAATGCCGTCACCCTGTTGTATGCCTGCCTTTGCCTGAATTCCTGATATGATAATTCCAGCGAGAAACGTGTCATCTCTTTCAGCCGCTTACAGATATCCAAAAGATGAAGCTGTTTCAGATGAAGATATAGCTCCGACCTTGACTCCCTTAATTTGTTATAGGTGGTATAATTTATCCATTCGCCGATTGAGGCATTAACCACCTCGGCGCCGTGCCTTTCAAGGACCCTGATCAGGTCCTGATTGGATTGGACATGGCTTCTCAGATATATCTCTCCCACGATCCCGATCATCGGTTTGGGGAGAATTCCGGGATCAATAATCAGCTTCCCTTCCTCGACTATCTCTTCCATAGAAGAAAGAATCTTATTAAATGCCTTTTTTGCCGCGTAGTCCTCAAAGGAGATTTCCATTTTTTGCACAGCCCTGCCTATGAATTCATCTGCCATGCCGGGCTCTTTTTCATAAGGCCTGATCCTCCATAGCAACCTGTCAAGGATGTCTCCTGTCACAAGGGAAAAATAGGAAACTTTTCTAAGGTCTCCGACTTTCGATTTTTCAATAATGCCTTCCAGGGAATATCCGTTTGCTGTGGTCAGGGAACCTATCTTAAGCTTTATCAATTCAGGAAAGGAATCCAGTATAATGCGCTGATACTTGTTATACATGCCGAAACGGCATGGACCTTCCGCCTCCGGCATGAAGTAGACATAGTCATCAGGGTTGAATAATCTCCCTTGCTTATCTTTTTCTTTTTTTATGTGATAAAGGATATCGCCCAGGGTGACATGACAGGGATAGCATTCTTTGCCGGAAGAGTGTTCCAGCCCAAGATCAATCCCCTTATAGGTCTCCATGATAACGGCATTTATCCCGAAGCCCCTGAATGCCGCGGCAAGGAGATGACATCCTATATTGTTCATCTCAGGGATAAGCACGGTCTTTCCAGCCAGATTAAATTGACCGACATTATCGGATAAGGATTTAAAGGGAAGTATATTACCGGTTTCCATAAGTAGCTGCTTTCAGATCCCCATATAAATTATTATTAAGCCCTTGCATATTATTTTCAATGACATTTTTATATGCCTCCAGTCTGGTCATCACGCCTGCGACCGCGCTGTGTTCATCCAATTCCAGGATGAGATAGGGCTTTTCTCCCATGATGTGTCTGTAGAAATGCTCGATAAAGGAATCGGCGCCGCAGCCGAAGTTTGTAAGGTGAAGTCCGTAACAGCCCTGCCGGGCCTTAATGAATTTAGCTGCCCTTAATATCTGCGCCCCCAGACCCCAATACATGTTGGGAAAATCCGAGATATCCACGGAGCGGAGGTCGATAAAATCCATCGGGATAGCTGAGATGCCTATCTTGGCCAGGTTCTGTCCGAGCCGCAGATTCAATTTTTCATCATAGAGGTTATAGGGACGGCCTGTCACAACCAGAAGGGGAGCTTCAGGATTATGGGACGCAAGTATCTCAGCCCCCTTTCTATGCATTTCACTTATGAATTGATCCTGTCTTTCCATTGCATGGTCAAGGGCCTTTTTTATTGCGCGTCCTGATCTCCCGAGGGGTGCGGAAAGCTGTCCTGCCAATTCCACGCCAAGGGCGGCCCTGTCGCGTTTGAGATGTATGACCGGTGCGATGATAGTATCATTTTTCAGGTCAAGGGCAGCCCGTGTCATATAGGAGTTGGCCTGAACAAGGGGACAGTAAAATCCTCTCTCATGCTCTTCCGGTGTCGGCATATCAATTATTACAGGCAGAAACAGGCGGCTTGTCTTTCCTGCAAGGCACCTGACATGACCGTGGGATACCTTTACAGGGTAGCAGGTTTCGGCGGTCATGGCTTCTATGCCCATCCCTGATATCCGGTTGTTTGTGGGAGGGGTGAGGACAAGCCTGAACCCCAGATGATCAAAAAAATTGGCCCATAATACAGCCGTCTGAATCGTGTAAAGGGATCTTTGCATCCCTATAGTCTCTCTTCCGCCGGCTTCGAGGATGGGGTTATCCGTCAGCACTTCATAGAGCCCTGACATGGATGCCTGCCATATCTTTTCCCTGAGATCAAAAAAGTTCTCCTTACGGCATCCCATGCTCCTGGTTACATCATAACGCCCGCACTCGCCTCCCCAGATGCTCTTTCTCCCGTCAAAATCATATATCTTCAGTTTGCATCGGTTATGACAATTGTCATCAGCAGCGCAGGTCTTTTCAGTGTATTCCATGCAGTCATTAGCGGCGCTCTCAAGGCCCCTGAAGGTGCTTTTATTCCTGTCTTCCATCGTCATTTTATCAAGGATGCTTATCGCGGCCCCGAAGGCCCCCAGCACCTCACGGTGTTCAGGGACAATGAGGCATTGTCCGAGGATATTCTCAAAGGCGGCCACAACGCCCTTGTTTAATGAAGGACCGCCCAGAAACATTGGCCTGTTGCCGATCTTTCTCCTGCCCACAACACGGTTAAGGTAGTTATGGACTATGGCATAACACAGGCCGGCCATAAGATCTTTTTGTGCAGCGCCCCTCTGATGATATGATACAAGATCCGATTCCATAAACACTGTACACCTCTCAGCGAGTTTGATGGGGGTGTCGGAGGATAGGGCTATGTCCTGGAATTCACCGACTATGTTGATACCGTACTTGTTTGCCAGTTCGTGAAGGAAGCTCCCTGTGCCTGCTGCACAGACCTTATTCATATCGAAGTCAAGCGGGTATGTGTTTGAGATGCTGATATACTTGGCGTCCTGTCCGCCGATTTCAAAGATGGTGTCTATATCAGGATCTATCTCAACCGCTCCTCTGGCGTGGGCTGTTATTTCATCAATGATCAGGTCTGCGTTTAAAAAATCGCCGACCACGTTCCTTCCGGAACCTGTAGTAGCTACCCCCATGATCCTTATATTTTTACCGATATCATCATGAATGTTTTTTAAAAGATTCCGGGTTACCTCAATGGGTTTTCCCTGTGTATGGACATAGTCCTTATGAATTAGCTTACGTTCTTTATTGATAAGGGCATATTTGGTGGTTGTGGAGCCGATATCTATCCCAAGATAGACAGGGATCTCCTTAGCCATAACAGCAGGCTTTACAGGGGCATGCTCATTAAAAAATGTCTTTTTTAACTCAAGCCTCGGCGCAAAGGACAGGTCAGCGAAATAATTCCCGGCGATGATATCCTGAGAATCAAGATCAATTTGATTTTCCGTATTCGACTCAAGGGCCTGAAGGGCCACTCCCAGGGCGCCGACAGAGGCGCTGTATCGGGGCACGATCAGATTGGGGAAATATTTTTGTAAGGCCAGCACCTGGAGTTTATTCATGGATAGGCCGCCGATAAAGAGGATCGGGTCATAAAGAATCTGGTTCGACACGATAGTGCTCATATAGTTTCTTGCGTTCCCCAGGTGAAGGCCGTAAATAATATCCTCAAGGCGTTCCCCCTTGTTCTGGAGGTGAATCATATCCGATTTAGTGAATACCGTGCATCGACATGCAACGTTGGATGGGTTTTCGCTTTTAAGACCCAGTTCAATAAAATCAGACAGTATCTTGTCTATATGTTTCTGGGAGGCGTCAATCCTGTTTTCATAAATGGAGGTTGCCAGACGCTGTGCCTGTTGATCAATAAAAGAACCTGTGCCGGAGGCGCATGGACCGTTTGCATTGAAGGATTCAAGATCCCATTCGTTATCTTTATGTCTGATCCTGAAAAGCCCTGTATCCTGACCGCCCATAGTGATAATAGTCCTTACATCAGGTCTGATGAAGACGGCGCCTGTCACCTGGCTTATTGTGTCGAATTCGTAGAGTCCCCCAAAAATCCTGCTGAAGGTTTTTCCATGATTTCCGGTAAAGGCAATGGCCTTGACCGCATCTTTGCCGAATTTTTGATATAGTTCCCTTATCAGACAAGAGACTGATCCGTCCATCCTCCCCATATGACGCTTATAGGGGGATTCATAGACAATCTTTCTGTCCTGTGTAATGACGATGGAGTTCAGGCTCACTGAACCCAGATCAATGCCTATGTAATAATTTTCGGTGGTCATTGTCATATTGAATAGAATTTAAAGGATAAATGTCTTATTGGCTCAAGGCCCAAGGAATTATATTTCAGATTTGAGATTTGAAATTCCAGATCTCCCACTGCCATGCACCTTGAGCCATAAACCTTAAACCTTGCACCGTAAACCGTAAACCTTGCTTTCCCGCTATCGCGCCACATAAAATCTCTCGCCCCCATGTTCCCTTTCGAAAATATCCCCTTTTATGAGCATTCCTTTTATCAGACGTCCCGTTTCTTCCGATGTGATGTTAAGGGCGTCCGCGATGTCGATCAACCTTACGGGTCGTCTTCTTGCCATCTCAATCACAGATATGCTCTCTGAATCATATCCGGTTGCCTTCTTGTCCGAAGGGCTGTAGGCAATGATCTCGGCTTTATTGCCGAGAAATGCCTTTATTTGTTCCATACGCGCCATGTCAACGGGCATGGCTCTCAGGTCTGAAGGGGGCCTTATTATCGTGTTAAGCTGTATCTTGTCCGGAGAACTCTCGTTGATCATCCTTTTAAGTCCTTCCATCTCCCTATCCGTATCATTAATCCCGGAAAGAAGGACGACCTCCAGGAAGATAAGCCCTTCATAGCGCTTTCTCAAGCCCTTTAACCCGCTGATCATCATCGACAGGTTCAAACCATGACATGGCCTGTGGATGGTCTTGTAAGTCTCATCAAAGACGGTCGATAAGGTCGGCAAGATAATATCAACGGCCAGGACCTTTTTCAGGACCTCTTCCTTCCAGAAAAGCGAGCCATTAGTCAGGAGCGCTATTTTTATATCGGTCCTCTCCTTGATAAATGATATGACCTTGTCTATTTCGGAATTAAGTGTCGGCTCCCCTGATCCGGCCAGGGTAATTGTATCCGGCCGGTTTTTTTTTAAGGCAATTTCCAATTCGCTTGCGATCTCAATTACAGGTACGAAAGGTCCGGCATCAATAGTATGACAGGTAGTCTTCCCGACCTCGCAGTACAGGCAATCGTAGGTGCAGGTCTTAGGCGGGATCAGATCAACGCCTAATGAAAGACCAAGCCTTCGGGATGGAACAGGGCCAAAGATATATGACATAGTTAGAACTCTTTTTTCGTTAATTACGGCTCCAGCAAACTGAAGTGCAACATAAGTTTAATATAAGTGATAATATTGGTAAAGTATAAAATACAGAAATGACCAAGCTTAAGAACACTTGACATAATATATGCATTTAATTAAAGTATTATCTTATTATAATGTTTAATGCTCAGCAATGTCCGGTTAGGATCTTGCATATAAAAAAAGCCTGCTTGACGGCATGGGAGGTCCTTTTTTTAAGAGTGAAATGGGCGGCCTGCTGAGGGCCTGACATTTAAAATGTAACCGCGG